>WLWI01000814.1_pt1 | contig 27467 bp, 23 predicted proteins | sample 6701501 | NCBI WGS metagenome assembly WLWI01 (sample SAMN12718690, study PRJNA515312) | sponge metagenome | isolation source: marine sponge | host: Mycale hentscheli | place: New Zealand: South Island, Marlborough, Capsize Point | collected 2014-11-01 | reverse complement strand
GTAAAATGGGGAAAGGTGAGAGCGAATATCACACAAATTAACAAACCGGTCTATCGACCGTAGTAGGTGATCAGACGGAACGTGCTCCTCAAGACAAAACTCGTAAAACAGCGCCGCTTGAGCTTCCAGACGTCGTCCCATCATGGCAATCAATCTCCCAAATCAATGAGAAAACTGAATCAGCAAAGACTGCCGAGATTAAGGCGAGTTTTTCAACGGAATAATCTGTAGGATTGACGCAGGTTGGGAGGAGATAACCTTGCGCGTCTCTCCCAACTGATATGGATTTATTAACGCTGATTTACAATGACGTCCGTTGCATGGGAGCTATGCGCCACACGCATAGCTCAACTCTGCTACTGCTGCGCACCCTAAAAGTGGTTAAGTGCTGCAACTCGTAGGATAGGAAATCCAGGCACAATTCATTTCTAGTTTTCAGGAAGTTACGGGCCTCACAGGAAAAATTATTCCTCAGCAGGAGTTTTCGGCAACCGGACGTCGGCTCGATCTGTTTGTAATGTCGATTGCTGCCAAGGCTACAAATTTGCGTTGAAGTGTTGCAAATTAGTCAACAAATTATGTCGTTCTGCTGTGGGCAGGAGTTTAAAAACTCCAGTTTTTGGCCTGTTCCAGCAGAAAATCCCGAAACGCGCCGAGTCGGGCGGAATTGCGCAGTTCCGATGAATAGGCGAAGTATGTATCGAAACTCGGAACATCGGTATCCGCCGAGGACATGACGGGAATGAGGCCGGAATCCTCTTCAATCGAATAATCAGGCAACAGCGCCAAACCGGCGCCGCGTTGAACGGCGCGTTTGATGGCCAGGATTGAATTGATTTTCAAAACCGGAGTTCGAGCTTTGCCGGGTGGCATGCCGGCGGTCAGCATCCAGTTGACGTCCGCCAGATAATTTGGGGTTCCATCACCCCAAACAACCAGCCTGTGCTTGTCGAGGTCCTTTACCGAATCCGGAGCGCCAAATCGGTCGATATAGTCCTGGGTGGCAAAAACATGAAAATGCACCGTAAACAATCGCCGTTGAATAATGTCGGGTTGCAGAGGCTGGCGCAATCGGATGGCGCAATCCGCCTGCCGCATGCCGAGATCAAGTTCATCGTTGCTCAATATCAGTTCAACTTGAATCTCGGGATATAGATCGACAAATTCCCGCATTCGGATAGCCAGCCAGGCCGATCCAAGACCAACTGTTGTGGTGACCCTGAGTGGACCTTTGGGAGCGCCTCGAAAATCGCTCAATCTCCCTGCAGCAGCTTCCAACTTGTCGGTGACATCTTCTGCCGCCTTGAACAGGATTTCACCCTGTTCGGTCAGTATGAGTCCACGCGCGTGGCGATGAAACAGCGGCACACCCACTTCTGATTCCAAAGATGAAATCTGGCGACTGATCGCAGATTGGCTGAGATTCAATGTTTCAGACGCATGGGTGAAGCTGCCGGCATTGGCAACTTTGTAAAATATGCGCAATTTGTCCCAATCCATGGGCATAGCTGGTTCCGCCGCTCTTGTGCTAATGCCAATGAGTTGGGCGCAGGCTTGAATCGCTGTCAGAATAAGCAGCTTTTACGGCAGGTCAAAGGCCTGGGTTGATAAAACACCACTTCCCCAAGCCTATTTGACCGAAGCTGAACGGCGCTATGCCAGGTGTTGTTTGAAGAACTCTATGGTTCGATTCCACGAAAGCTCTGCCATGGCTTCGTCATAGCGTGGCGTTGAATCGTTGTGGAAACCGTGATTGGCGCCTTCATAAATATGGGCGGTATAGTTCTTGCCATGCTCTTTCAACGCCGCCTCATAGGCTGGCCAGCCAGCATTCACCCGCTTGTCCAACGCGCCATAGTGCAGCAGCAAAGGCGCCTGTATCCGTGGGACATCTTCCGCCTTGGCCTGTCGTCCATAATAGGGTGCGGACGCCGATAGTTCCGGATAGGCCACAGCCAACGCGTTGCAAACCCCGCCGCCATAACAAAAGCCCACGCAACCCACTTTGCCGGTTGAATCATCCCTTGCTGCCAGGTGTTCGTAGCCGGCAAAAAAGTCGTTCATCAACTTGGCCCGGTCGACGGTCTTTTGCAGTGCCTTGCCTTCCTCATCGTTGCCGGGATACCCGCCAACAGAGGTCAGGCCGTCGGGTGCCAGAGCCATAAATCCGGCTTTAGCCGCTCGCCGCGCGACATCTTTGATATAGGGATTGAGGCCGCGGTTTTCGTGAATCACCAGGACAGCTGGCAATTTTTCAGCAGCGTTGCGGGGCTTTACCAGATAGGCATTTACCATCCCATTTCCGTTCGGTGAATCGTAATCCACATACGTCGCCTTGATGTCAGGATCGTTAAACGACACCTGTTCGGCCATGGCATATTGTGGGCTGAGCATCTTAAGCAGGGCAATTGCTGTCACCCCACCGACGGCAAACTTGCCAGCCCGGTCGAGAAATTCACGTTTCGACATCATGCCGTGAGCGTAATAATCGTAAAGTTCGAGAAGTTCAGGTTCAAAGTCTTTAGCGGTCATGCGTTGCATTTATTTGCTCCCTCTAGAAATGTCCCAATGATCTGAGATTATCGAGCAGTTTTGTATCAAACAAGGTGGTCGCTCGATACTGTGATCATCTGTTACAACATCCTAAGACTCAATCTTCCAAAATTCATGGAGAAGCACCAATGCTCGAACTGCGACCAAATTGCGAATGGTGCGACAGGGACTTGCCTCCAGCATCGCCTGACGCGCGGATCTGCTCCTATGAATGTACTTATTGCGTGAACTGCGTCGAGACGGTGCTTCGCAACGTCTGCCCGACTTGCGGTGGAAACTTTGCTGCAAGGCCCATTCGACCGCAACGCGCATATCGAGAGAACCCGAAGCTCGGTCTGCAACATCAACCGGCTGGAAGTGTGCGCAAAAACAGCAAATACTCAGCTGACGACGTCGCAGATTTCGTCAGCAAATTGCACAACGTTTCTCCAGATCAACGATGATCGGGGGGCAAGGTTGATCCAGGGGCAGGAAGCTATTCTGCAGCCTCAACGGCACTTTCCATTTCGGCGAGATATTTTTCCGCTTCAAGCGCTGCCATGCAGCCCATTCCCGCAGCGGTCACGGCCTGACGGTAAATGTCATCTGTAACGTCACCGGCGGCATAAACACCTGGAATTTCTGTAGCGGTTGAATCAGGGGCGGTCCAAAGATAACCCGACGGTTTCAGTTTCATCTGGTCCTTGAACAGCTCGACCGCCGGAGCATGGCCGATGGCAATGAAAATCCCATCGACGGGCATATCCTGTACGTCGCCGGTCTTGCGGTTGCGAATAACTGCCGATTCAGCCGAAGGCATCAGGCCATCTTTGCCTTTGATTTCAATCAGCTCACTGTCCCAGATAATCTCAACATTTGATTTTTTGAACAGCCGGTCCTGCAATATGCGTTCGGCTCGAAATTCGTCTCGTCGGTGAATGACCGTAACTTTTGATGCAAGACCCGAAAGGTAAAGCGCTTCTTCAACGGCCGTATTGCCACCACCAACCACGATCACATGTTTGTCGCGATAGAAAAACCCGTCGCAGGTGGCGCAGGCAGATACGCCAAAGCCCATAAATTTCTCTTCTGATTCCAAGCCGAGCCATTTGGCTTGCGCGCCAGTACAGATGATGACGCTGTCGGCGGAATAGGTATCTCCGGATTCGGTTTGAAACCGAAACGGGCGAACATTGAGTTCTGCCTTGGTGATGGAATCCGACATGATACGAGCGCCAACATTTTCAGCCTGAGCCAGCATCTGCTCCATCATCCACGGCCCCTGAACCGGGTCTGCGTAGCCAGGATAGTTTTCCACTTCCGTGGTGATTGTCAGTTGGCCACCTTGTTGCATTCCGGCGACCAGAATGGGGTCCAGCATACCGCGGGCAGCATAGATTGCGGCGGTATATCCCGCCGGACCGGATCCGATGATCAGTACTTTGGTATGATGATTGGCCATATTCTGCGCCTTAACAGTTTTATCCAGCCCCATATCTAGTGGCGAGATGGGGGTGGTTACAAGTGTTGCAAGCCTCCATCCCCGGATTTGAACAAACAAGTGAACGAGCTTGATCCGCAAAGCAAGCGAGAAGATTTTAGCAGCCGCGATTGTTTCCATCCCCGCTATGGGATAAACCATGCGCAAATGAGAAGATCGCATCTTCCGGGCTATAGAAGTGAACAATCATGACCAGTTTAAACGATGTAAAAAATTCCGTTTTGGCGAGCTTCGCGGCAGCAGAACCACACTCTGACCCTTACCCATATTTTCTGGTGAGTGATGTAGTGCCTGAAGAAATGTTGGCCGGCTTGCGGGATCTGCCTTTCCCGGCACCCGAATTAGGTGGCGTATCCGGTACCCGCGAAGTGCACAACAAGTCACGCAGTTATTTTGATGCCGACAATTGTCAAAAGTATGATGTTTGCAAATTGCTTGCCGAGGCGTTGCAGAGTGAAGTAGTAGTGGCCGCTGTCCAGTCGAAGTTCAACACCGATCTGAGCGACACTTTTTTGCGCATCGAATATGCACAGGACACAGACGGATTTTGGCTGGAACCGCATACGGATATTGGCGTGAAGTCATTTACAATACTGCTGTATCTGTCGGATGGCGAAGGTCACGATTCGCTTGGGACCAGCATTTATGCCGACAAGGATACACATGTTGGCGAATCTCCCTTTGTCCCCAATCTGGCGATGATATTTGTACCCTCCAATGATACCTGGCACGGTTTTGAACCGCGCCCGCTTCAGGGAATTCGAAAGTCCATCATTATCAATTATGTGACTCAGGACTGGCGGGCACGCGAGCAGCTGGCATTTCCACAAGCCACTGTTCCAGCTGGATTATCGGCCTGAATCAGCGACGTATCGCTTCATTATTTCCGCGCAAATTAACGGCGTTGCGTTGATCGGCGTGCCCATCTGCTTGTCAAAGCCCTGCGATATATCCTGAACCAGGTCTGCAGCTTCCAGTGCATCAAGAAAGCGGTGCATCTTTTTGTGCAGATCGTCGGGGCGAAATACGTGCACGGGACACCCGCAGACCAGGGCTTCTGACACCATATTGTGACTGTCGCCTGTAACGATGAGACGGTCGCACCAGGCCAACATTTCCAAATACGGGTTTGCCCCACCGCTTTCTTCACCCGACCACAAGGTGGAATCATACGGTTCTAACGACTGCTGCACCGATTTCAGTAAGGATTGTGGCGTTCTGCGTGAGCTGGTCACCAGAACGTTGGTACCGGTCGGCAACAATTGCAGAGCCGACATAAGGCGCTGACGCGACCCTTCAGACCAGCTGACAGATTTTGTATTTCCACCAAGAATGAGGCCGACATTGGGTGAAGCAAATTCGGCAAACCGTATCGCAGCAGTTTTCCGGGCAGCATCCAGTTTTTCGGCGGTGAAGGCGTGCGGGGATGTTTCAGTTGATATGCTGTTGGGCTTCGATAACTGATCGTGCTGCGGTGCCCAGATCATGTCGGCGACGTCGTGATGCATTGTCGGATCTTTTAGAAACACCGCAAAACACTTACGTCCCCGACGCTTTTTTAATGCTCGCATGTAAGGAACAGTGCGTCGTCCCGAAGCAATAATAATGTCTGCATCCGTACTCATCAATGTGGACTGCCGGTCAACTGCCGACAATGGCATATAGGGCAGGGGGAGTGATGTCAGCCAGCCGGGGGTGACCACTGTTTCTGAAATCCTGGTGGCACTTGTTAAAGCTGACGCTACACCTCGACACTGCATCAGGTCGCCAATCTTGCCGTCTGTCAGAATTAGAATTTTTAATTCAGGTTTTGTCACGGGCTTGGAATTTCTGTTTCAACGGGCACCGAATAACCGGCGATAACGGCGGGCCGTGCTGCGATTGTACGATACCAGCGCAATACATTGGGGAATGCATTCAAGGTGATCTTTTGAAACTCAAATCGTGCAACCCACGGCCAAATTGCCATATCGGCGATGGAATACTCACCGGCCACAAAATTGCGCCCGACCAATTGCCCGTCCAACACACCGTACAATCGTTGCGCCTCTTCTCCAAAGCGGCTTTCAGCATAGTCTGAACGACCGGGGTTGAAATGCAAGAAATGATGCGCTTGACCCAGCATCGGGGCGAAGCCGCCTGTTTGCCAGTTCAGCCATTCCAGAGCCTGCCAGTGGTGGTGAGGATCTTTCGGCAGAAACCTGCCGGACTTTGTTGCCAAATAGTGCAGTATCGCACCAGACTCCATCAACGAAATCCCGGTGTCGTGATCAACGATGGCGGGAATCTTGTTGTTTGGAGAAATCTTCAGGAAATCAGCCCGGAACTGCTCATTGTTCATGATGTCGACGGAGTTGACCTGATAGTTCAGCTCCATCTCTTCCAGTGCGATGGAGACCTTGCGGCCATTTGGCGTACCAAAGGTGTAGAGGTCGATCATAGCGCGTTCTGGGACCGTTCAGGATTAAACGTACTGCACTTTCAAAATTTCATAGGCTCGAGCACCGCCCGGGGCAGCTACTTCAACACTGTCGCCTTCTTCCTTGCCAATCAGTGCGCGGGCAATCGGGCTGGAGATCGAGATCTTGCCGGAGCTTACATCGGCTTCCTGATCCCCGACAATCTGATAATGTTTCTCTTCGTCGGTCTCTTCATCAACCAGCCTCACGGTTGCACCAAATTTGACGGTGTCACCGGACATTTTCGAGATGTCGATCACTTCGGCGCGGGCGACAATGTCTTCCAGCTCCATGATGCGGCCTTCATTGTGGCTCTGCTGCTCCTTGGCAGCGTGATATTCGGCATTTTCCGACAAGTCGCCATGTTCGCGGGCTTCTGCAATCGCGTTTACGATGCGATGCCTGTCTTCAGACTGGCGGCGTTTCAATTCTATTTCCAGCGCGGCAAATCCGGGCTGGGTCATGGGAACCTTTTCCATTGTGGCTCCTCCTTGGTTATACACTAATGTTCGGATGCGGCGTGAACCACAGGTCCGATGGTTGTGATTTTCGATTTTTCGCGGCGGCGTTGATGTTAGATCATCCGTCGACTTCGGTGCTTATTATATGGGGCAGCGATTCAGGCCGTCAAGGTGGATTTATGTCCCGGTCAATCGGTTGAACTTGTTAAGGCTGATGTTGGAACCACAGGCAACAATGCCAATATTTCGCCCCGCAAGCTGTTGCTTCAACCGACCAGTCACGGCCGCAGTTGTCGCAGCGCAGGCCGGTTCAGCAATGATTTTTAATCCGTCATAGAGCAACTTCATTGCGTCGCGAAGTTCGTCGTCTTCCAGCCGAACAATTTCACTGACATTTTGCCGTGTAATCGCAAAACTGTTTGGTCGCGCCATCGGTGCACCAAGAGAATCGGCAATCGTGTCCACGGATTCGAGTTCGACCGCTTCGCCTTTCTGAAAGCTTTGATACATGCTGTCTGCCCCGAAAGGTTCGATGCCAATGATATGGCAGTCCGGGTGGATCAGCTTTATTGCTGTCGACATGCCTGAAATAAAGCCACCACCGCCGACCGGGATGACTGCAACTTCCAGGTCTGAGCGGCTGCGGGCAAACTCCAGGCCGCAGGTTGTAGCGCCGAGTGTCATATAGGGGCTTTCGAAAGGATGCAGCATGGTGCGACCCTCCCTTTCCACCAGCCGGTCAGTTTCAACAAATGCGTCTTCGACATTTTTGACCAGCATCACCTCAGCGCCCAAAGCCTTACAACCATCAACCCGGATCTTGTCGGCCGTATCCGGCATCACAACTTTGGCAGAAATGCCGGCTTGATGAGCACCCCAGGAGACGGCAAGGGCATGATTCCCGGCAGATACGGCTGTGACTCCGGCGGCTCGTTGATCTGCGGTCAGGGCATCGACCGCCAGCAACACGCCGCGGGCCTTGAAGGATCCAGCCTGCTGGAAAAGCTCCATCTTCATGTGCACCTGTGCGCCATCACCCGGCAGGTGCGGAGTTAGACGGTCCGAATTCAGCGTCAGCGTTGGCGTCGCAACAATGCGGCCGGCAAGGGTCTTGGCGGCGTTTTCGATTTCAGCAAGGGTTGGGGCAGCAATCACAGCATCATCCAAATGGGTGCAAAGGCGCAGTGATAACAGGATTTTCGTCGGGCACAAATATCTTGTTAACGGTTTGGAAGTTTCCCGGCTATCATGGCGCGTTCGAACCGGGCCCGATGGTGTTAAGTCAACACCTTGTTCATCATCACTGTCGCACCTTTGCGTCCGGTCTCAATCCAGCCAAGACGTTGATACAGCCGTTGGGTGGCCGTCATGTCGGCATGGGTATTCAATCTCATCTCGGAAAACCCCTGTTGGAGGGCTTCGCGTTCGCCATGCTCAATCAGCGCCCGCCCAAGACCTTTGCCGCCATGATCAGGATGTACTGCGAGATTGGCCAGTTTCATGAACCCGTCACCGACAACCAGAACCAATACGCCGATTGTTGATCCATTCAGATCCAGTACCCAAACTTGATTGGTGATGATGTCCTCATCCAGCCCGGCAGACACCGGTGGCAGATCGGCAATTGAGCGTGAATAAATTTCATAGGCTGCATCGATACAGGCAACAATCTGCGGCACATCTTCCGGTATGGCTTTGCGAATTGTCGGTTCTGTCATTGTAGCGCAACGACCCTATGCCGCATCTCCAAAATAGTCCTGCAAGGGACTGACTGTAATCTCGCCTTTGATCATCGCTTCGATGGCGTCGGTTGCTGCGATACTGCCAGCAATCGTGGTGTAGTAGGGCACCTTGTTCATCAGTGCTGCCTGTCGCAGGGAGCGCGAGTCGCTCAACGCCTGCTGGCCTTCGGTAGTGTTGAATATGAGGTCCACCTGACGGTTGCGAATGGCATCTTCAATGTGGGGACGACCTTCCAGAACTTTGTTGACCCGTTCACAGGCCACACCATGTTCTGCAAGATGGCGTTGGGTACCACCCGTTGCCAGAATGGCGAAGCCGAGATTTTGAAGCTTGCGGGCACTTTCAAGAATGCGCGCCTTGTCGTCACCTTTGACAGATATGAAGATTGTTCCCTCACGCGGCAGGTCGTTGGATGCGCCCAACTGAGCCTTGGCAAAGGCCATTGCATAGTCCCGGTCGAGCCCCATAACTTCACCAGTGGAACGCATTTCCGGGCCCAGCAGCGTATCGACGCCAGGGAAACGGGCAAACGGGAAGACAGCTTCCTTGACCGCAACATGGTTCAGGTCACGCGCGTTGGGTCGGGTTGGCAGCAATGTATCAAGCTTTTCACCGGCCATGATGCGGGCCGCATTTCTGGCAATCGGCACGCCGATGGTTTTTGCAACAAACGGAACCGTCCGCGAAGCTCTTGGATTGACTTCAAGCACATAAATGACGTCGTCCTTGATCGCATACTGCACGTTCATCAGCCCAACCACGTCCAATGCCAATGCCATGGCCGAAGTCTGCCGTTCCAACTCGTCAAGCATTGATGAACTCAACGAGTGGGTTGGCAAAGAACAGGCCGAATCTCCTGAATGGATTCCAGCTTCCTCGATATGTTCCATGATGCCGCAAACATAGGTCGTTGTGCCATCGCTGAGGCAATCAACATCGACCTCAATGGCGTTGGTTAAATAGCTGTCGATCAGCACCGGTGTATCGCCGGAAACCACCACGGCTTCGGTGATGTAGCGCTCAAACTGCGCGTCATCGCGCACGATTTCCATTGCCCGACCGCCCAGAACATATGACGGCCGAATGACAACGGGATAGCCGACTTCGGCAACAATTTCGCGCGCCTGTTCGACCGAACGTGCAATGCCGTTAACTGGCTGTTTCAGATTCAGCTGGTTGAGAAACTTCTGGAACCGGTCGCGGTCTTCGGCCAGATCGATTTTGTCTGGCGACGTACCCAAAATGGGCACACCGGCTTCTTCGAGGAAATTTGCCAGACCCAATGGCGTCTGGCCGCCAAACTGCACGATGACACCAAGAAACTCTCCCTTGGATTGTTCCGTGCGGATGATTTCGAGCACGTCTTCGGCGGTCAGAGGCTCAAAATACAGCCGGTCTGACGTGTCATAATCCGTCGACACTGTTTCTGGATTGCAGTTGACCATGATTGACTCGAAGCCGGCATCGGCCAAAGCAAAAGCCGCATGACAGCAGCAATAATCAAATTCGATGCCTTGCCCGATACGATTTGGCCCGCCACCCAGGATCATCACCTTTTTGGCGTCAGAAATGCCAGCTTCGTTCTGCAACTCGCCAGCAAACGGTGTTTCATAGCTGGAATACATATAAGCCGTGGGTGAAGCGAATTCTGCCGCACAGGTATCGATCCGTTTGTAAACTGGGTGAATGTCGAGCGTGGCCCGCATTTCAGCAACGTCTTTTGCCTTGCAGTCAGAAAGGTGGGCAAGTCGGGCATCGGAAAAGCCCATGGCTTTCAAGGCCCGCATATTGGCGGCATCTTTGGGTAGTCCATGAGCAGCTACGCGGGATTCCATGTCGATAATCGCCTGCATCTGTTCAAGAAACCACGGATCAATGCGGCAAAATGCGTGTATTTCCTCAAGGCTTGTTCCAACCCGCATGGCCTGCGCCACTTTCAACAGGCGATCCGGTTTTGGAGTTCCCAGGGCTGCGCGGATAGCGTTGCGATTTTCCTTGCGACCTTCTTCGGTCTCGGCTTTTGAATCGAAACCATCAATCCAGAGTTCATCGAGGCCGCTCAGTCCGGTTTCCAGCCCCCGTAGGGCCTTCTGGAAACTTTCTGCAAAGGTCCGGCCAATGGCCATCACCTCACCAACCGATTTCATCGAGGTGGTCAGCGTATCGGAAGCCGTGCCAAATTTTTCAAACGCAAAACGCGGAATTTTGGTGACTACATAGTCGATACTTGGCTCAAACGAGGCCGGCGTCGCACCACCGGTAATGTCGTTTTCCAACTCGTCCAGCGTGTAACCCACTGCCAAACGCGCTGCTACCTTGGCGATGGGAAACCCGGTCGCCTTTGAGGCCAGTGCAGATGACCGCGACACACGCGGGTTCATTTCGATAACCACGAGCCGTCCGTCGGCGGGGTTAACCGCGAATTGTACGTTGGAGCCACCGGTTTCAACGCCAATCTCCCGCAGCACAGCAATGCTGGCATTGCGCATCATCTGATATTCTTTGTCGGTCAGTGTCAGGGCTGGGGCAACGGTGATGGAGTCGCCGGTATGCACACCCATCGGGTCAACGTTTTCAATGGAACAGACAATGATGCAGTTATCAGCCTTGTCTCGCACCACTTCCATTTCGAACTCTTTCCAGCCCAAAACGGATTCTTCCACCAGCACTTCGTTGGTTGGTGATGCCTCTACGCCCGAAAGCACGATTTCATACAGTTCGTCCAGCGTGTAGGCGATTCCTCCACCTTGACCACCCATCGTAAATGACGGGCGTACAATGGCCGGAAGACCTGTGGTCTCAAACGCGTCCAGCGCCTGCATTTGGGCGGTGATTCTGTGGCGTTCCCGGCGAAACTGCTCACCGGCGTCCCAGGATTTTTGCAGATTGTCCCGATCGGATTTCTGGGCGAAATGCTGCTTTTGGTCAGCCGCGAACTGTTTTTTCAAATCGGTGGTATTTACAAATGCCGAGGCAGGGGTTGCCAAGCCAATCTTATCCATTGCTGTGCGAAACAGATCCCGGTCTTCCGCCTTGTCGATGGCCTTTGCATCGGCACCGATCATCTCGACGCCATGCTTTTCCAATACCCCCATACGCTCCAGAGAAAGGGCAGTGTTCAATGCCGTTTGGCCACCCATGGTTGGCAGCAGAACCAGTTTTTCATCAGGAAAATCGGCCCGTTCTTTTTCAATAATCTTGGCAACAATTTCAGGGGTGATCGGTTCTATATATGTCGCGTCGGCCAGTTCCGGATCGGTCATGATGGTGGCCGGATTGGAATTGACCAAAACAATCCTATACCCCTCGGCCCGAAGTGCTTTGCAGGCCTGCGTGCCGGAATAGTCAAATTCACAAGCCTGACCGATGACAATGGGGCCAGCCCCGATTATGAGAATGGCATCGATGTCTTGTCTTTTTGGCATTTTTCGGGCCCTGGCTGGCTAGTTTTGACCTGCTCTGTTCCCGCGCGGAATCCCGTCCAGTAAAACGCCGGAGCTCAGAGCAAAATGTCGTGGCTAAGGCGTCTCTATAGGGGAAGCAGGACAACCGCGAAACCCCAAGAATCAGCATTTTCGTGGATGAAGGGGTTGCAACTCCAATGATTGGCATTTCGATCATTGCCAGTTGCTCCGCTTGCCGAGAGATTCCGCTTCAATATGGGTCGGACAATTGATGGATTTGTTGATAAAATTGCAATCCTGTTCATTTATTCGCCAAGCATGCTGCTTGCGTGGAGGATTTCCGCGCCTTAATGTCTTCACATATAATGGGCAACCAGATGCCGTAATCCAAGCACAGAGGAATCGCCATGCGCTGGCGCGGACGCAAGGAAAGTTCTAACATTGAAGACGTTCGCGACGGCGGCAGCGGCGGCGGTTTTGGCAGATCCAACAGGCGCGGCGGTAGCGGAGGCGGATTTCGCTTGCCCGGCGGTTTGGGCCGCGGACGATCCGGTGGCCGGGGAGGTCCTGTTCGACGCGCGGGCGGTGGTGGATTTGGTACGATAATCATTATCGTTATTCTGTTCTTTGTGCTGAAATCCTGCGGCATCAATCCGCTCGACATGCTGACCGGCGGTGGCGGCGGCAGCCTGGTGCCAAAACAGCAGGATCAAACAGCTCGCCCAACTCCGATGCCGCAACCGCGGACCGACAGCGGCCGGACAACAAGTTCTGATGAAATGAAACAATTTGTCGGGGTGGTTCTGGCTGAAACAGAAAATGTCTGGCACGGCATTTTTCAACAGGAAGGACGCGAATATCCCGAACCCAAACTGGTTTTGTTTTCCCGCAGCATCCGTTCGGCCTGTGGACAGGCCAGTTCGGCAACAGGCCCGTTCTATTGTCCCGGCGACAGTAAGGTCTATCTGGACACTTCATTTTTCCAGACGCTGTCACGCCAGTTCGACGCAAGTGGTGATTTCGCCAACGCCTATGTGATTGCCCACGAAGTTGGACATCACGTGCAAAACGTCATTGGAGTCCTGCCGCGATTCAATCAGCTTCGCCGTTCCTTGAGCAAAGCAGAAGCCAATCAGATGTCCATTCGCGTGGAATTACAGGCGGATTGTTTTGCCGGGATCTGGGCGCATTTCACCGATCAGAAAGGTTTGCTTGAAAAGGGTGACCTGGAGGAGGCATTAAACGCCGCCACGCAAATTGGTGACGATGCCATTCAAAAACGCACCCAGGGCTATGTTGTGCCCGAAAGTTTCAATCACGGAACCTCCGAGCAGCGCAAAGCGTGGTTCTATCGCGGTTTTGAAACCGGCAAACTTGGCGAATGCAATACGCGGGTATTTGAAGGTTATTGAATACAAACAACCGGAACTGTCGGAAATCGCCGATCAGGCCCGTTCTTCCAACAGTTCTTCACCCTTGGCCTGCTTGATCAGATTGAGGAAGCGCCGGAATAGATAGTGACTGTCCTGTGGTCCGGGGCTTGCTTCTGGGTGGTGCTGGACGCTGAATACCGGCTTGCCGGTCAGGCTCAAGCCACAATTGGTGCCGTCAAACAGACTGATATGAGTTTCTTCAACACCTTCCGGCAGGCTGTCACTATCAACGGCAAAACCATGATTCATTGAAACAATTTCAACTTTCCCCGTAGTGTGGTCTTTGACGGGATGGTTGGCTCCATGGTGGCCCTGATGCATTTTTATGGTGGTGGCTCCAAGAGCCAGAGCCAACATCTGATGTCCCAGGCAGATGCCAAACACCGGCAATCCGCTGTCGACCAGTTCGCGGATCTGCTGAACCGAATATTCCCCCGTCGCTGCCGGATCGCCGGGGCCGTTCGACAGGAAAATCCCGTCTGGTTTTAAGGCAAGAATTTCTTCGGCCGTTGCCGTGGCCGGAACAACTGTCACTTTGCAGTCCAGACCGGTAAACAGGCGCAGAATATTGCGTTTCACGCCAAAATCCATGGCAACAATGTGGTGTGCGTGAGTGTGGTTTTCGCTGTAGCCCTCGTTCCATAGCCAGGGTTTTTGGGACCATTGGCCAGTCTTCTGGGACGTAACGCTTGGTGCCAGGTCCATGCCTTCCAGGCCGGCCCAATTGGCGGCACGTTGCTTGAGCGCGTCAATGTCAAAGTTTCCATCCGGGTCATGAGCAATAACGGCGTTCGCCAGCCCACTTTCGCGGATATGGGCGGTCAGCGCGCGGGTGTCGATGTCGCACAGAGCAATGATATTTCGCACCGCCAGCCAATCGTTGAAGTGTTTTGCAGAGCGATAGTTGGACGGATTAGTAATCGGCATCTTAAAGACCGCACCTGCCACCCCGGTTGGCGCGCCCATATCCAGGGTTTCCACATCTTCTTCATTGGCCCCGACATTGCCAATATGTGGAAAAGTAAAAGTGACAATCTGTCCGGCATAGGATGGGTCGGTGAGGATCTCCTGATAGCCGGTAATGGCGGTATTGAAGCAGACTTCAGCTTCTGCGATTCCGGTCGCACCGGCACCTGTGCCTTCAATGACGGTACCGTCGGCAAGTATCAGTAATGCCGTGGGTTTTGTCTGTGTCCAGGGAGCAGGAGTGGATTGGCTCATGATCGGAATTCCAATTGATTCGTAACTATTGCCGATCTCGGCAGCGGATAACCAGTCGCCCTTAAACAGGGCAGCCATGCAATGTTTGCGCATCATCCATGCTTGATCTTGCGCTGTATAGCACCCATTTTGCGGATACCAAGCCCCACATGGAAATTGCATGTTGAAAGACGCCTTGATAGTGTGGGCGATCTGAAACGGCTGTTCATCAAGGTGGCGAGAGTCATCACAGGAGACAAAAGATGCGTACACGTCTGGTAGACGGCATGAAAGACGCAATGAAATCAGGAGAAAAGCGCAAGCTTTCCACCCTGAGGTTGATCAATGCTGCAATCAAGGACCGTGACATCAATGCACGTGGTGCGGGCAAAGAACGGGTTTCTGATGAAGAAATTCTCGGAATCCTGTCGAAAATGATCAAACAGCGCGAAGAATCCGCGCGTCTCTATGAAGAAGGCAACCGTTTGGAACTTGCCGCGCAGGAACGCGAGGAAATGGAAATTATTCGCGAATACCTGCCCAAACAGATGGATGCCGACGAAGTGCGCAGCGCCTGCACCAAGATCGTCTCAGAAGTCGGTGGCGAAAGCCTGCGTGACATGGGCAAATGCATGAATGCGATCAAACAACGCTATCCTGGCAAGCTGGACGTTGGTCAGGCCAGCAAGGTCGTCAAGGAACTGCTCGGCTGATAGTCGCTTTACGGCACCTTGCCTGTGAAAAACGGGCACGGTTGCCAAACTGACTCGCGCTGATCTGTCATCACTCCTATATCTGGTGAGAAACCGGAGCCCAACATGCGCTTTTCGCCTTCATTTCTTGAAGAAATACGCGATCGTATCCCGATAGCGGATATTGTCGGGCGACGAGTCACGTTTGATCGCAAGAAATCCAACCAATCAAAAGGGGATTTCTGGGCCTGTTGTCCGTTTCATGGCGAAAAATCCCCGTCCTTCCACTGCGAAAACCAAAAGGGTCGTTACCATTGCTTTGGGTGTGGTGCTTCCGGGGATCATTTTCGGTTCCTGACTGAACTGGATGGGATCAGTTTCCCCGAAGCGGTGGAACGTTTGGCCGATGAGGCCGGAGTCGCCATGCCTGCAGTTGACCCTCGTGCGATGGAGCGGGAGCAAAAAAAGGCTACCTTATATGACGTGATGGAGTTGGCGGTCGGTTTCTTTCGAGATCAGCTGCAAACCGCAGAAGGTGCCAAAGCCCGGGCCTATCTGCGCGACCGGCGGTTGCCATCTTCTGTGCAAAACGAATTCCAGATGGGCTATGCTCCCGAAAGCCGAAATGCGCTGAAGCAATATTTGGTTTCAAAGGGCATCGATCAGCAGCGAATAGAAGCTTGCGGTTTGGTGGTGCACGGTCCCGATATCTCCGTATCCTATGATCGTTTTCGCGATCGCATCATGTTTCCCATACTTGATGCGCGCTCGCGCCCCATTGCATTTGGAGGGCGCGCCCTGTCGGCAGATGTACCTGCCAAATACCTCAACTCGCCCGAAACCGATTTATTCTCCAAATCCAACATCCTGTATAATTATGCCAAAGCTCGAAAGGCGGTGGAACGGGGCGGCAACCTGATCGTCTGTGAAGGCTATATGGACGTGATCGCGCTTCATGCGGCTGGTTTTGAGACCGGTGTTGCACCGCTTGGGACGGCGCTTACCGAACCGCAAATCGAGCTGGCCTGGCGGGTTGGCGGCGAGCCAGTTCTTTGTTTTGACGGCGACGAAGCCGGTTTGCGGGCTGCGTTTCGAAGCATCGATACAGCACTTGCGGGCTTAAAACCCGGGCGTTCCCTGCGCTTTGCCCTGTTGCCGCAGGGTGAAGATCCCGATGATCTGATTGGCCGTGCCGGTCCGGAGGCATTCCAGCAGGTGCTCGATTCGGCGCGCCCGTTGGCTGATATGCTGTGGCGTCGGGAAACCGATGGACAGGTTTTCGATACCCCGGAAAAACGCGCCGAATTGGAGCGCACAGTGTTTGCGGTAATCAGCCAGATCGGTGAAGAAAACGTCAAACGCCATTACCAGCAGGACATGCGGGATCGCCTTGCGAGTTTTTTCGGTACGGTGGAAGGCCAGCAACGCGGTCAACACACATCTTCCGGTGCCGGGTCACGCAAAGCAGCTTCGCGGCAGAGATTTGCCGTATCCGACAGTTTGATGAATTCTTCTCTGGTCAAATCAGGGCCAGCGGCAGCACCGCCCCCTTTGCGAGAATGCGCGCTGTTGGTGTCGGTTCTCAATCATCCGGCCATTGGCATTGCTCATTTTGACCAGTTTGCAGCTTTGGAAGTTGAGCACCCGGTATTGAAAAAAGTGCACGCCGCCTTGTTGAATGTTTTTGCCGAGGCTGGCGAAAGAGATGAGCAACCATCTCTGGAAGAGGTTAAGCGCAGCATCGAAGATCAGGGGTTTGCCGGGGAAATGGGGCTCTTGGAAAGCCAGGTGCGAAATAATCGCATTTGGCAATGCCTGCCTGAGGCGGCATTTGAAGATGCTGTTGAAGGTTGGTTACAGGCCCTGTCACTGTATGAGCGCAACCGCAGCCTGAAACAGGAATTGCGGGCGGCAGAGCGTGCCTGCAACGAAATCGGCGATGAGGCGAGTTTTTATCGCATGGCTGATGTCCAGGCGGAAATTGCCCGCGAGGAAGGCACTGAGGCGCTAATTGAAGGATTCGGTCTGCCTTCGGGCCGTGCAGCTCGTTCTTTTTAGCCTTTTTCCTCTGGAAATAGGGTGATTTAGACCTAACTTAGGATGTGTGATGAGAAAGCGGGCTTGCGACTTTTGCGGTTTCGCGTCATAAGCCAATTAACACCTGTCATCCAATCGAGCCAAAAGAGCTGCGATCTGACTGAAGAAGTCCGACAGGGTTAATCAGGAATTAACAGCGTGCGGGTAATATCCGCGCGAAAAATCTGCTGGCCGAATCGGCAAAATAAAAAATGTTTTTTGCATTTTTTTTGCTGAACCGGTCGCTCAAATTCAGGCCCGACATTTACTCAGGCCCCGCTGGTTAAGAGAGATCCCTATGGCAAAAGCCGCTACAGCAAAAAAAGCGACTGCTGACACATCCGAACAAACTGCCGACCGCCCGTTACTCGATCTGAATAATGATGCCGTGAAGAAAATGATCCGGGCCGCAAAGAAACGCGGCGTCGTGACCGTTGATCAGCTCAATGCTGTGATGCCTTCCGAAGAAGTCAGTCCCGACCAGATTGAAGACACCATGTCGATGTTGTCTGAAATGGGCATCAATGTGGTTGAAGAGGAAGAATCGGAAGAGCCAGCCGAAGAGGCTTCCACAGAGATTGTCGAGGCCGGCAAAAAGGCGCTGGCCACGGTTGCCAAGAAAGAACCGACTGACCGCACCGATGACCCGGTCCGTATGTATTTGCGTGAAATGGGATCGGTTGAATTGCTGTCCCGCGAAGGTGAGATCGCGATTGCCAAGCGCATTGAAGCTGGTCGTGAAACCATGATTGCCGGTCTGTGCGAAAGCCCGCTGACCTTCCAGGCCATTATTATCTGGCGCGATGAACTGCTCGAAGAAAATATTCTGCTCCGCGACATTATTGATCTGGAGGCCACCTATGCTGGTCCGGATGCCAAGCAGAACGTGCCGGTCAACCCGAACGCACCCGCATCAGTTGCCGAAGCGGTCCGTCAGGGATCGGGCGGTGAACATTCACCTGAAGCACTTGCCCGCAAAAAGGCAATCGCGGAAGGCCGTGATCCCGATGAGGCTGTTGAAGCCTTGAAAAACTCGGCCACGGGTGAAGATTCTGGTGAAGATACAACTTCTGATGATGATGATGACGACGAAGACGACGAAGCCGCCTTGTCGCTGGCCGCAATGGAAGCTGAACTAAAGCCGAAAGTATTGGAGATATTTGATTCAATCGCCGGCAACTACAAGAAACTGCGCCGTCTTCAGGATCAGTATGTTGAAAAGCGCATGACCAACGACAAGTTGTCGCCAAGTCAGGATCGTCGCCTCAAACAGCTGAAAGAAGAGATCATTGAAAGCGTCAAATCCTTGATGCTGAATAATAATCGTATCGAAGCGCTGGTCGAGCAACTCTATGACATCAACAAGCGATTGGTGTCTTCTGAAGGTCGACTGATGCGTTTGGCTGAAAAATACGGCGTCGTGCGCGAGAATTTTCTGGAAGAATATCGTGGTGCCGAACTTGACCCCAACTGGGTGCGCCGCATTGCCAATCTGGGCGCCAAGGGTTGGAAGGAATTCGTTGCTGGCGAGAAATCTGAAATCAAGGAACTGCGCGCCGACATCCAGATGCTGAGCCACGAAACCGGTCTTGAGACATCTGAATTCCGCCGCATCGTTCATCAGGTGCAAAAAGGTGAGCGCGAAAGCCGCATCGCCAAAAAGGAAATGGTCGAAGCCAACCTTCGACTGGTGATTTCCATCGCCAAAAAATACACCAACCGTGGATTGCAATTCCTCGACCTGATTCAGGAAGGCAATATCGGCCTGATGAAAGCGGTCGATAAGTTCGAATATCGCCGTGGATACAAATTCTCGACCTATGCAACCTGGTGGATTCGTCAGGCGATTACCCGCTCGATTGCCGATCAGGCCCGCACCATCCGTATTCCGGTGCATATGATTGAGACCATCAACAAAATCGTCCGCACCAGCCGTCAGATGCTGCACGAGATTGGTCGCGAACCGACTCCGGAAGAATTATCTGAAAAGCTCGCCATGCCGCTGGAAAAAGTGCGCAAGGTTCTGAAAATCGCCAAGGAGCCGATTTCTCTGGAAACGCCAATCGGTGATGAAGAAGATTCACACCTGGGCGACTTTATTGAAGATAAGAACGCCATCCTGCCAATCGACGCGGCAATTCAGTCAAACCTGCGTGAGACCACAACCCGTGTTCTGGCCAGCCTGACCCCGCGTGAAGAACGTGTTCTGCGTATGCGTTTTGGTATCGGCATGAACACTGACCACACACTTGAAGAAGTTGGTCAGCAGTTCAGCGTGACCCGGGAGCGTATTCGTCAGATTGAAGCCAAGGCGCTGCGCAAACTCAAACATCCAAGCCGCTCGCGCAAACTGCGCAGCTTCCTGGACAGTTGATGTAAAATTGCGAAGCGGAAACGCAGCCGCGGTAGTGAAGTAAAGGGAAACAATGTCCTTCTTGAAAAAGCTCTTTGGTGTCGGCGGCGGCGCTGGTAACGACAATGACGGCAAGGCGGCAGCTGGTGCTGCTGTTGAGCACGAAGGTTACGTGATCACGCCGACTCCGATGAAAGAGGGTGCACAATTCCGGCTGACGGGCACCATTTCGATGGATGTTGATGGTGAAGCTAAAACCCATCAATTCATCCGCGCCGATCTGTTCACCTCTGCTGACGAGTGCAACGATGCCTGCATCCGCAAAGCCAAACAGGTGATCAAGGAACAGGGCACGTCGATTTTTCGGTAGAGTGCCGCAAAAATATCATGGTTATTCGACCGCCTGACTGCTTGGAAATTACGCACGCGCAACCAAAGTGAAAGACCCTGGAATTGTTGAGTCAGCCAAATCTGGATGTTCATCCAGCTTCACGATCGTAAATCCAGCGTGAACGACTGCAGTTACAATATCGCCTAAAGTCCAAAACCGATATCGGCACTTACCCAAGCTGGTTTTGGTGGGGTCAGGGTTTGGTACATCGGCTTCTACGAGTTTGGTTTCGAAATAATCGCGCGGCCCTTCGTTCCAAAACAATTTTCTCTGGACTGGATGAAATTCGTTCAAAATGAGCACGCAGTCATCGGTGGCGAGTTCCCGTGCTACCGTGAAAAAACCATCGAGGTCCTGATGATAGTGGAGAACTCCAAGTTCCAATATGAGCAAATCAAAGCGACCAACCTGATCGTTGTTTCCTGCGTCCATAAAGTCACTGAGTATATAATCAATTGTGACACCAGCGGCGGCCGCGAGATCAAGGGCAAAACGGCGATTTTGTTCCGAAAAATCAATGACAACTGCCTTGGCCCCGAGCAATGACAGTGCTACAGCGATGCGCCCGTGAGAACCTTGCACATGGCAAATCCGTTTGCCAATCACTTCCCCAATATGGGGAGACAGACGTCGCAGAACACGTTTGGGGTTTCCCGCAATTCTCGCAGCCTCAGCTTCAGCACTTCCAAAGCGGGATTTCCAAGCACTATATCGACTGGCGTTCCACGACCGTCGGTTAAACTCAGTAATGTCATCGATTGGATCTTCTGCCATTGAATGGCAATAATGCATCTTCAAATGCCCGTTGACCAGCTTCACGACACTGACTCATGTTTGAGGCCACCACTTCACCTTACCTTGTCGCTCCACAGCGGTTGCGCTAATTTGCCCCATGAACCGTCAAAAGCAGATCACCCTCAATACAAATAGTGCGGGATTAACGGAGTTTACCGATCAGGCAGCTTACTTTGTGCGCCAGTCCGGTATCGATACCGGACTGTTGACCGTCTTCGTTCGTCACACATCGTGCTCGCTGTTGATCCAGGAAAACGCTGACCCTGATGTTCAGCAGGACCTGAGGAACTTCTTTCATCGACTTGTTCCTCCCGGTGACGATGCCTCTATGAATTGGTTGACCCACACGGCAGAAGGGCCTGACGACATGCCCGCCCACATCAAGGCGGCGCTGACCCAGACCAGTCTCAGCATCCCGGTTTCGCAAGGGGCCATGCTTTTGGGCACCTGGCAGGGTATCTATCTGTTTGAACACCGCTCTCGGTCCCACAGCCGCCAAATCGTGCTGCATTTGAATTGATCGTTGTGGTCAATGGGCCGCAGTTTTCTTTGCCGGACCGCTTTGCCTATCAGTTGCTAGTCTTTAGAGTGATGGGTGAGGCAAATGGGCGAGGGGCTGGGCATGTCATCTTTGAAGGACAAAACGTTATTCATGTCGGGCGGATCGCGCGGCATCGGTCTGGCCATTGCGCTGCGTGCCGCCCGTGATGGTGCTAATGTTGTAATCGCTGCCAAGACCGCCGAACCACATCTGAAACTGCCCGGGACAATTTTTACTGCGGCCGAAGAAATTGAAGCCGCAGGTGGCAAAGCCCTGCCGGTGGTCTGCGATATTCGCGAAGAAAAGCAGGTCGCCGCCGCCGTGAACGCCGCTGTTGATGCCTTTGGGGGAATTGATGTCTGCATCAATAACGCATCCGCCATCCAGCTTACACCCACCGAAATGACCGAAATGAAACGCTTTGACCTGATGCATCAGGTGAACATGCGCGGTACATTTTTAGTGTCCAAGACCTGTCTCCCGCATCTTAAAAAATCGGCCAACGCCCATATCCTCAATCTTGCGCCACCTTTGGACATGTCGCCAAAATGGTTTGGTCCCCATGTGGCCTACACCATGGCCAAATACGGTATGTCCATGTGCACGCTGGGCATGGCGCAGGAGTTTTCCAAATTGGAAATTGCGGTCAATTCCCTTTGGCCGCTGACCGTCATCGATACTGCCGCAGTTCGCAACCTGCTGGGAGGCGATGCCATGGCGAAGATGAGCCGCAAACCTGAAATACTGGCCGATGCCGCCCACTGCATTTTGATGCAGCAAGCCAAAACCTGCACCGGCAATTTCTTTATCGATGAACTGCTATTGCGCGACAATGGGGTCAATGACTTCTCGACATATGCCTGCGACCCTGATTCCCCATTGGCTGCAGATTTTTTCGTGCCAGATGAAGTTTTTGACAAGGTTCCGACCAAGCTCATGCGAGCCCCCGGATATTGATTTTCCGGAATTTTTTAGAAAATTGAAGTTTTTTATCTATAATTTTCAATGTATTACCTGAAAACTACCGCCTCCTGAACGCCGGATGAACGGACTGTTCCAAAACTGTTCACCGCGGCTTTGCCAAATTGGTGTCATTAGCTGCCCACCCTCTCAAACACGTCATTTGAGGCAGCCAATTGAGCCAAAGGAGGCCTACTATGTTTAACTCTCAGATTAAATCACTCGTCGTCGCCGGCACCGTTGTAATGGGCGCCCTGGCAGCGACCAGTGGAACCGCCAGTGCAGACGTACGTGGCAGCATCCATATCGGCGGCCCAGGTTTCTCCATCGGTTTTGGTGACCGCGGATACCGCCATCATAACCGTTACGACCGTTACGACCGGTACGACCGTTACGACCGCAACGACCGTTGGGAGCGCCCTCGTTACCGCTCTTGCAGCCCCCGCAAAGCGGTTCGCAAAGCCCGCCGCAAGGGTCTACGTCGTGCTCACGTCGTTCGGGTCGGTCATCGCCGTATTATCGTATCCGGCCGTAAATGGGGCCAACGGGTTGTTATGGGCTTCGGCAACAGCAAACGCTGCCCACTTCGCTTCGTCAGACATCGTTAAGTTCTGACAAACCACTCTTCCTGCCTGCACTGGGCGCGGATTAATCTCCGCGCCCTTTTTTGTTTCAGTCGGTTTAGCCTGCAAACCTTACTGATCCAGTTCCCACTTCACATTGATGGTGACGGAGTAGCTGTTTTCTCCGCTTGCAATGGGTACCGCGGCGTCGCTGGCCATGGCGCTTTCCATGCGTGCCATGGCACGGGGGCGGGGAGGTTGGCGGTTGGTTTCTGATATCTCGACAATCCGGCCCAGTTTTACACCAGCTGCTTCAGTCAGGGTTTTGGCCTTGCCAATGGCATTGACCATGGCGTTGGTGCGAGCCTGTTCGATTACCGGTGCCGGATGCTCGGTAGAAAAGGCAATTCCACCACCGCTGTTGACACCGAGACTGACCGACTTATCCAAAATTGCACCAAGTTTCTTCAGATCTCGCACCCGAACCATCAAACTGTTGGTGACGATATAGCCAACAAGTTTCGGTGGTTTTCGCGGGCCAGATGATGATTTGAAGTGTTGGTAGCGGGGCTGGATGTTGAAGTTGGAAGTTTGCAGGTCGCGTTCTTCAATGCCGGACTCACGCAGGGATTTAAGAATTTCTGTCATGGCCTTGTTATTGGCGTCCAGGGCAGATCTTGCCGTTTTCGCCTCGCGCTGAACCGAAAGATTCAACCGGGCAATATCTGGAGTGGAAGTCGCTGATCCTGTTGCTGAAACGGATATCAACGCTGAATCGTCGTCGTCGTCGTCGGCCAAGGCAGGGTTGGCGGCGAATAGAACGGTGAGCGCGGTTCCGAGAGCGAAAATTGTTGCAAAATTCATGGACTTCTCCAAAGGGTAAAGGATATTGCTGCAGGAATAGATTTGCACTGTGGGACAAATGTGTCCAATTGCGCCTCAATGGTGTCAAAACGGCTTGTTGACGCGGCAATTTTGGGGTAGCAGACGGGAGCGTCCTAAAGGATGCGGGTCTGTAGCTCAATGGTTAGAGCCAGCGGCTCATAACCGCTTGGTTGGGGGTTCGAGTCCCTCCAGACCCACCACATACACAGTAATATTTTGATATAAAATACTTAAGTAATTTGCGAGAATTATGTTCTTACGTTTCTGCTTACTTTAGCCGCTGGCGATTGACTGATTTTATCGCGTATGGGGAATTCTGGAACAGTCCGTCCGCAATGACGCTCGACCGAATATTAAATCTTAAATCTGATGAACTTATTCACAATTGGGCACTCCAAAAACTTCCATCTCAGCCTTCAGGCCTTTCAATGTCTGCATTCCAAATGTTTGTAGCGGACCATCGTAAAAAGTTTTGAATTCAGCGGAAGTCAAGATATGCGCGTCCAGATCCTTAGTTAGCGATTCATACCGTGTCACTTCGTTAACGGCAGGGCCGGTAACAGTCATGTCCAGCCGCTCTTCGGTTCCGACATTTCCAAACATGACCTGGCCGACATGCAGTCCGATCCCAAAGTTCAAAGGAACCAGACCCAGATCTTTGCGACGGGCGTTATTGTTGGAATTTCGGGCAATCGCGTCTTTAGCCGTCATGATTGCTGCATTCGCCATATCCTGCGGAGGGCGAGTTTGTTCATCATAGGGAAAGATGGCCAATATGCCATCTCCAATAAACTTCAAAACCTCTCCGCCATGGTCAAGTGTTGCCCCGGCAGTGCAGGTATAATATTCGTTCATCAATGTCAGATAGTCATCTAGCTCGATAGAGGCGGCGAGAGATGTCGAGTTGCGCAAGTCGCTGTACCACAAGACGCAGTCGATAATCTGCCCATCGCCTCGTGAGGTGTCCCCTGAAAAGACATTCGTCCCGGGCGTTTTGCCCAGGTAGGTCTGCAAGAGCGTAAGTGACAACATCTTGTCGAACGCCACTTTCAACGCCAGGGAAAATGGTAGTGAAAGCTCTGCTAGTTTCGCAATCTCATCCGCGTCGAAACCGGAAAGGCGCTTGGTCGAGTAGGACAGATACGCGCCTTCGGCACTTGACGGCAACTTCGCCCAATCGAATTTTCGGTCCTGGCCGAATGTCTCTGAAAATGCGACGTAGTCAGTGATCCCCTGCGCCCATAACCTTTCGAAAATGGGGTATCTCTTGCGCACGGTTTCGTCTTGCAGAAAGAACCGTTCGAACCTAACATTGTTCAGAGCCATATTAAAGAATGGCGCATTTCGAAACGTGTCGCTTGTTGTAACAGACCGCGCCACCGCCTGCGAGGTGACTTTAGCGGTCTTGGCGTCCCAGGTCACGTCAATCGCGCCCAGGACAGGGTGCAGCGTCATGGCACCGACATTGATACGGCTGACCGGAATGCCGCCAGCAAGCAGTTTTTCGCCCAGCCCACTCACCGTGGCCTCAACATCAGCAGACACCAGCGCCCGTCGATACAGCCAATCAGCTATGTTCTGAACCAGCGGGCTTGTCTGCAATGTATACTCGCTCGATGTGCTGAGACGTCGGTTCCCAAGAATTTTAGATCAAATCTGCGTGGGTTAGACGTTGAACCAAAATTCTACTTAACGACGGAAAGTTTTGCAATATTATTTTGGCTTTGCTGTGGTTCACGCAAATCGAACCACTCCATGCACCGTATGCAGAACGCCACAGTTGATAAAAGCCCCAAGATGAGGCTGGGCTGACAAAGCTTCGGCTCTCGCCTCTTATGTTCGTATGTCGAAAGACGAGACACTTGAAGCAACAGCAACTCGTATTCGAGCAAGGGCCACACGCGGAGCAGGGGAGCTGCTGAAAACTTACGGCGGCCCAGGAAATACCGTGGGGGACCACGGTATTTCCCAACGACAGGTCTCCCAATCTTATGGCATTTCTGAACATCAGCAAATGCAGCTGTGCTGATCACCAGCCAGATTTTATTCAAGAACCGAAGATAACCGGGAATCTGCCTTCCCGAAATGGTGCCCCAGGCTTTAGCGATGAGTCGTGCAGCCATTCGGTAACTTCGTCTCGTGGTTCGTAAATTGCACCTTTCACGGCAAATCGTATCGCGTAACCGCGTCGCCTTCTGGTCGTTGTGCGATTGCCCATTGCTGAATGCACGGTCATGCCATCGAACGCCAATGCATCGCCAGGTTCCATACGATCGAAATGGACAATTTCGTATATTTCGCGATCTTTTTCGAAATCCGGCATATCGACATAATCAGGATTGTCTTTCTCCAGATAGTGAGTGAAGGCGCCAAGCTGGTCGGTTTTAAACGGTCGGTACTTAGCACCCCAGGCATGGCTGCCACGGATAAACTCCAGAGCGCCATTGTCTGCATCAACGGGGTCCAGTGCGATCCAGATCGTCATGATTGGACCCGCAACCGGCCAATAGGGTTGATCGGTGTGCCATCCCGTTTGGGTTTTGGTGCCCGGCTCTTTGGCAAAAATCTGATCATATATCAGAGAGGTCCAGGGGCTATCCGCCACTTCAGCAACACGTTGGCCAACGTCTGAATTGAGACAGTAGTCTTGGAATGTACCGGATTTCTCTCGCATGTTTTTATAGGCAAAATATCGGTCGCCTTTCTGCACCTCACTATCGACGGCCAGGCGCAACTTTTTGAGCCAATGGTTGGACAAGATGTTTTTGAGCAGAACCACGCCATCGCGAGTATAAGTGTCCTGAACCGAGTCCACATCTGGTGTCAAAGTCATGATGGCTCCTCTCAAATATTTTCACTGCCGACGACGAAGGCGGTTTCGATGCGTTAGGCGAATTAGTCTACGATTGATCCTCAACTCTCACAATGAACATTTCATGTGTGGCATTCTTGCCAATAGCCCCATGCGAACAACTTGACGTGGAAGTCGAAAACGACAATCCGCCATGTATGACAAAATTCACGCTAGACGATGATTGTAATCATTTTTTGCATACAAGTTTGCGCCGGAATATTGACTTACATCTGGCACTAGACCGGCGTGTTAAGTCGATAGTTGATGGCTCGTGTTGTTGTCGAGCGAGGCTCTGGACCTACAATCAGAGATGAAACAACAATGATCGCTTCTGACAATCGCAGACGTTGGCCGCATTCGGGAAAACGACCGAGATGCGGAGAGGCTGTGTGGAAAGTCGGGCATTTTATAGGGTTTGCTTCGGGTTTTGCGGCATCTTGAATATTTCCCGATTTTCCCGAATTCCACTCAAATCGCATAGTTATTCGGCCAACATTCGGTTTCCGGGCTGGAAATGCAGATTTTTCAGTTGAGGGCTTCAATAATAGACCTTTATCACGTCCTCATCGCTTTGATCAGGGTGGGTACACTGATGATGTTCATGACCCGGGTCATATTATAGGC
>WLWI01000813.1_pt1 | contig 27522 bp, 24 predicted proteins | sample 6701501 | NCBI WGS metagenome assembly WLWI01 (sample SAMN12718690, study PRJNA515312) | sponge metagenome | isolation source: marine sponge | host: Mycale hentscheli | place: New Zealand: South Island, Marlborough, Capsize Point | collected 2014-11-01 | reverse complement strand
AATATACTGGGGTCAAGCCTAAAAAGCCGTGTTTTTAGAAGAAAAAAGTTCCCTGCGCGAGCGTTTAAGGGGCATACTTACCATTCATACATACATATATACTAGTGGTGTGCTTGAGCACAAATGGCGAGCGAGCCTGATAGTTAGGTAACATAAAAATAAGTATTGTTACTATGTTTTAGCTTAGTTCATGCAAACACTATAATAGCAGTTATGACCTTTAATTTCAGCAAACAAATACAAAATCACTCTCCTACCTGATTTATAAACTTCTGTAGTATCAAACATCTGCCATTCTGGTTATCTCAATTACCAATAACTCTTGAACAAGCTCTCAGCTATGACAAAAAAAATAAACCAATGTTATTTGTAATTTTAGCCCACAATTAATATGGAATTACTACTTACCTCAATTCCCTGAGTATTGATAACTTCTGTAGTATCAAATTTAAGTTACTTTGACTATCTGAATTACCATGAATTCTTGACAACAAGCTCTCAGCTACAAAAACAAAAGACAATCAATTTTAGCACACAAATACAAAATTACTTTCTTACCTCTTTTTCTTGAGCAGTGGTAACTTTTGTAGTACCAAATCTGAACCAATCTGACTATTTGAATTTACCAGTCACTGTTGACTATATAGCTCTTAGCTACAAAAAAGAAAGGCCAGAGTTAATTTTGCATATTTAGCTAACAAATATGGAATTGAGTACTTACCTCAGCTTCCCTCGAGAAGTAGTAGCTTCTTTAGCATTAATACTACGGCATTCTGACTATCAATGGCTCTTGACAACCAACAATCGGCACTCCGTATCCCCCATAAAACGGCGAAGTTTTGAAATTAAGTCTGGAAAAGGGTCTTCAATGCCATAGTAACCGGTCGAATCAACGTTTTGTTTCTTGAAAAGCAAGCGTTTTCTCAGTAATTTTCTCACACTTCTGCGCTTAAGTATAAAGTAAGGCTTGCTTAATGCTGTAGTTTCAGAATAAACTGGGGTCAAGCCTAAAAAGCCTTGGTTTTTGGAGAAAAAATTTTCCCGCGCGCGCGTTTAAAGGGCATACGTACCATCCATATTATACATATAACATATTCCTGATTTTGCATTATCCAACCCTAATACTGTCTCGCTGGCTCCTCTCGCTCGCCAACTAGTGGTGTGCTTGAGCACAAATGGCGAGCGAGCCTGATAGTTAGGAACATAAAATTAAGTATTGTTACTACCTCAATTACCAGTTATTCTTGAACAAGCTCTCAGCTACAAAATAAATAGGCCAGTGCTATTTTTGTAATATTAGCTAACAAATATGGAATTACTACTTGCCTCAATTTCCTGAGAACTTCTGTAGTTACAAATTTAAGCTATTTTGACTATCTCAATTACCAGTATTTCTTGACATCAAGCTCTCAGCTACAAAACAAAAGACAATTAATTTTTTATTTTAGCAAACAAATACAAAATTACTTTACCTCATTTTTTTGAGTAGTAGTAACTTCTGTAGTATCAAATTGAACCCATTCTGACTATCTGAATTACCAGTCTCTCTTGAAAACAAGCTCTCAACTATACAAAAGAAAGGACGGAGTTATTTTTTTCAGCCATTCTGATAACCTCAATTACCAGTAACACTTGAACAATCTCTCAGCTACGATAAAAAAATTAACCAGTGTTATTATTTGTAATTTTAGAAAACAAATATGGAATTACTACTTACCTCAATTTCCTGAGTATTGGTAATTTCTGTAGTAATACTTTGACTATCTGAATTACCTTGAATTCTTGACAACAAGCTCTCAGCTACAATAACAAAAGACCATCAATTTTAGTAGACAAATACAAAATTACTTTCTTACCTCATTTTCTTGAGCAGTGGTAAATTCCCTAGTATCAAATTTAAGCCATTCTGACTATTTGAATATACTAAGCTAATAAAATGAAAGGCCAGAGTTATTTTTGTATACTTAGCTAACAAATATGGAATTACGTACTTACCTCAGCTTCACTCGAGTAGTAGTAGCTTCCTTAGCATTAATATTAGAGTATTCTGACTACCAATGGCTCTGGACAACCAGCAATCGGCATTTCGTATCCCCCCTAAAACGGCGAAGTTTTGAAAATACGTCTGGAAAAGGGTTTCAATGCCATAGTAACCGGTCGTAGCAACTTTTTGTGTCGTGAAAAACAAGCGTTTTCGCAGGAATTTTCTCACACTTCGGAGCATAAGTTTAAAGTAAGGCTAGCTTAATGCTCTAGTTTCAGAATAAACAAGGATCAAGCCTAAAAAGCTGTGTTTTAAGGGGCTACGTACCATCCATACATACATATAACATTTATACATATACAATTGTGTTACCCCTGAGAGTGTCTCGCTCGCTCCGCTTGATCGCCAATAAACAGGAGCCATCCCGCAGTTCTTATCAAAGAATTCTTCTGATTGGTCCCCTAGCCCTAGCCCTAGCCCTTGCGCGGCGCTATAATTGGTCACGCGCGGCACTATAATTGGTCACATGATTTGATTAACCAATGAAATGAGTTTTTTGATAAGAACTGCGGGACTGTAGATAAACAGTAAGCGTACCCTCCAGAAATCTTGCTGTTCATTTTGTGTTATTATATCACCAAGGAGAGTTCGACCTCAGTTGACCCCTGAAGAGGACTTCGGCAAGAAGTCGAAACGTCGGGTTAAGTTAAAATTAAAATATTGGCTGTTAAAAAGAGAAAAATTTCCTATTATTATAATCATTTCAGCCGAGAATGACTGAATCATTGAAACATTAGAATCGTATAGTTCACATAATCTCTGAAGTGCATGATAAGCTTCCTTCATAACTTCGCTCTCAACTTATGTCTCCTAATATACTGAACCACAATTCGTTTATTTGTATAAATAGATGTCTGCACTAATAATCTCCAACTAGGAACTACTCCAACATTGTAAGTTTCCAAGGCTAGCACTGCACACTGCGCACTTACCCTTGATGAGTCTGTAAAGTATCCTCTACACCAACAAGTTGATTACCAATTTTGTAAGCATAAATGCCCGTGTTACTTTACGACTATAATCCCCAATCCTGATGTACTTCAATTATTTCAGGACAATCCTAGGGTATCTTGGCAGGGCTTACTATACTACTCCAAATTATAACATAATCCATATACATTTTTATCTCTCCTACTTAATTACACGAACAATTTGAAGATCTTTCCGGAGCATCCAGAATTACGTCATTAAAACGAGGCTGGCTTGTAGACTTTAAAAGAAATTGAGCTGAACGGACGACTCAGTTGCTTAAGCTAGGGCAAGACAATGGCAGAATCTGAACCAATGGAAGAATCTGAACCAATGAGAGGAGAGGGAAGCTGAGAAAGTTAGATGAGATGAAAAAAGAAGCTGAAGAGGATAAAAACATTGAGAAAGAAAAGTTGAAAGAAATTAAAGAGAACCTAGATGAACTGAAAAAAGGCCTTGATGAAACGAAGGAAGAGCTGAAGTCTTTCAAGAATGTCACAAAACCTGAATCTGAGAAGAGTTCAGTGAATTTTATAGTTTACACTACAGCATCAGGAGTTATTTTCTACTTTGTCAATTATGGGTTGAATAAATTGATGGCAACGCTTAATGGTGGTGGCGATAGTGGAAAGAAAGAAAGCATTTCTAAAAAGGCTGCGGTTTTCAAAGCTCTTTACATACTGAATAATGACGTTAAAAAGTTGAGCCACCGGATTGCAAAATGGACTAAAACTCATGAGAATGAAAGAATAACAGTGAAATGCCCTTGGTGGATATTTTCTATAAGTACACTTCTGAAATGAGTACAGTATGTCAATCAAAATTTATTCATAATAACTTGCCTTTTTATTTTGTTGTTTTACTATTTTTAGAGTATGGAAAAAAAATTCAAAAAAATGGAGGAGTTGTCTAAAGACGACAATGGGAAGGACAAGTTTTCCGTTCCAACCCTCATTCAAGTCAATTACATCCTCACTGCAGGTTCATTGAGGTACTCTCAAATCTTCTGGCCTTTGCACAGGAAAAGGCCAAGGAGTATCCTACAGTGAAGACATTCCCTTTGAAACAGAGCGACATAGATGAAATCAGAGCTGCTTATGAAGTTGCCAAGAAGTTGCGTTATTAACTGCAGTAAACATTTTGGTCAAAATGTCTTTGAATTATATTTTCATATAGTTGTTTATGCCTAGTATTAGTGATATTATTTAATGTTTTCTAGCAGTTGATGTGATGTGCCATCAAACTGGGTGAATAATGTTGGACATTCATGTCTATTCACTAACCACTTGGTCATCTTTCAGAGTGGAAAAATGTAAGCCATACCTTGAAATTAGGTGTATTATAGTTTGTAGCCATTGAACATATAGTAATTTATATAAAATCACTTGCAGGTTATCTTTTAGCAGTGGGGAATTCTTCCAAATTGTGAATATTTAATTTCACACTTGCAAAAATTTATGTTGGACCACAGTTATTGTAATAACTGTATTGTATATAATTGTGGCATAGTGTTCTCTGGCATGTAGAATCTTCATTTTGGCATTAATTTATTAATTTAGAGTTAAATTTTTTGGTAAACTTCAGTACTTACATGATGCTACCTATACCAAGGGCTGTAATAAAAAATTACCCCAGCCTACCCGTACACGTTTAGTAACCTGTAACTAATAGACCCAGCCTCCTACTTCATGCTAACATTACAGGCTTTCAATATGATCTTGGTTGCCTTTGTATAGTTGTGAAAACCCACTTCATCTGTCCAGCTGTGCCCCTGCCAATTAGATCCTTGTTCATTCCTTCCAGGGGTGTGCAGGCTCTAATTCCGTGACGTCGCCTGCACGTAGTAATTGGAAGAATGGCTTCCCCAAGGTCATCTTTCAGGCGAAAAAAAGCTAACTACTGCATAAACAGGTTATATTTCACTTAATTTTCAACCACAGCTTTGATATTCATATATGTTAAAATATTACTATTTAGCTAGTTTTATCAAATTTTCCTGGAACCAACTTTAGAATTGAAAATTTCCCAGCTTAGTATAGAACGAGTATAACATCCGGTTTAGATTTACTCTTTTTCTGGATTAAACAAATTAAAAAAAATTCCACTTTCTATGGTGGAAGTTGTACAAGGGATCAAAAATGTGTTTAAAAGAAACAGATAATTTTAAGTACATGGCACTCTTTATGACCTGTCAGGATTAAATGAAACCAAATTAACAAAGGCACCTTTTACCCTTTTTCATTGTATATACCTGCCTCATGACTATGCTACAGGCATCCAGCTTAAGGAATAGAAAGCTGGCTTTTTTTTCTTAATAGACTTCAATCCAGTAGGATAGTATTAGCTTTAACCAAATGTAAAAGTTGGATAAGAACAGATTACCACACTGGGGTGGCAGAAGCAAATTTACTTTGGTTGGGGCTAATATGACCCACCACTTATCATCCCAATTATATGCTTGTATTATTGTGGTTTGAAAGCTCCACCCATGATGTAAAGGGTCGCAACGCAAAAATCTGAGGTCACGCCCACAAAATGGTCGATTCCAAACCACGCCCTTGTGGGGGGGGGCTAGGGCTAGGGCTAGGGCTAGGGCTAGGGGGGTTGGGGCCTGAATTGGCTAAACTTATAAGACCTGAATTGGCTGAGGCGAAAACAATTTTGTAAGACCTAAATTGGCAGAGATTATCAACACATTTTGAAAAGAAGGTTAACAATGGCCGAACGTAAAGAAAAAACTTCAAAGAATGCGATTCACCCAAAAGAAGCTGGGTCTGAAGGAACCATTGAAACCATTGACTATTCCATGGAATATCCACCACCCCCACCACCAACCCAAAAGGGGGGCACTGACGAGTATATGATGGACACACCTCAAGTATCTGATGCTGAAATTGATCAAGCGTTGTTCGGTAAAGACGACAATGAGGATCCCGACGACCAAGTGATAGTCGACATTTCCGATGCAGATGAAGTGGATGAAACTCCAGTTTCTCAGCTGAAGCTTTTTGACGACGATGATAACGCTCAAGATGGAAAAGATTCAACTCCTGCAGAGGAGGAGGAGGATGAAGAAACGCCTGGCAATCGAAGGGCTAAAAAGTGGAAGATGGACGCTAAGACTGGAGAAAGGAAGGACAAGAGGCAATCTGCAAATCCATACTCCTTGATACAACGTGAGTGTTTAATTAAAAAATTTAATATATTTGAAGATTTAGAAAATGCTTTTGAAGAGTTCAAGTTTGAAATAATGAAAATTCGAGAAAATGAGGGCTATAGCGATTATACTTTCGTAGCTATATAGAGTGAAAACTGAAGATGTTATTGACTTTATTAAGAAAAAGACTTGCCTTAAAGTTTTCGTTAAAAATTAAGTTTTGTAATTTTTTATTGTATCATGGTTTTGCAAATATTAAAACTAATAGGGAAGATGGTTGAATTGAGATATACGGCTGTTAAAGAATTAGAGAAAAATGAAGAGTGTGCTAAATTTGGACGTGAAATAGTGGAGAAGGGTTTGTGGCGTGCCTGTACCGAGTTGACAGAAAGCAGAATGGATTACATGTTGCAAGAGTTGGACGATGATAAAGCTATATTTTATGTCTGAAACTTTTATTTAGATCCCGAATGTGAACCATTTGACTATTTATTTTTATCACACGCCATTTTTTCACAATTCATTTTGATATTGGTAATTTACAAATTTTGTAGACAATAAAGCAAGAATTGAAAGATTGGATCAAGAATTATTAATAATTAGGACCAGGCATGAAAGCGTGAGGCGTGCCTTATTGGCATCATTCGAAACTTCTAGATGCGTCTTGTTGAGAACGGTGGAAGATTTGCAGAAGTCTGTAGATTATGTGAAGAAAAAGATAGATAGGTTGGAGGTTGGAGTGTTCGGGTGTGGCGAACTGCTTGCTTGACCCCCGGATAGAACAATGAGACTTTTTTACTTCCAATTTATTGTACATTGTCATTATGTTAAATTTTTTACATTTATAGTAAACAAACGATTGAGTTTGGTGGATGCCAAGGTAGATTCGTCGGTGAGCGTGTTAGGTGCCGGTTTGGAGAATACCAGAGTTAAGCTGTATGAATTGGAGATGAGGGTTCAAAATATTGCAGATAGACTTATGCATAACAATTCATCCCATTCTAAATGTCCTATCATGTCTAAATTGTTGTAATTTTATCATGTTAGAAAATGAATCTTTGCAAAAGAAAAAAGAAAGACTTAATATTCTGGAGGAGGGTCTTAGCGAGTTGAGTGAAAGAATAAAGAACGCCCGTAAAAATTGGAAAAAATTAGAGGAGGCTGGAAGAGAACTTTTAAACATTTTAGATTTGTAGCTCATCCATATTATCATTTTCATATTTTTTAATAGAATCAAAAAAGAGAAAAGTCGAAATTGTGGAGAGGAAAAAGAAACAGAGGGGGTCCTGGGAGAAAAAGATTCAAATTGTCCGTAAGAAGAAAATCCGATTTGCTGGGGAAACGTCTAGCTGTATTGAGATAAGGGTCGAACCTGAAGCTGAGAGTCCTGTTGAGATGTGTGTGCCACTTGAAGAGAAAAAAGAGGAAAAAGAGGAGAGCTCTACCGAGAAGAAAAAGAGGGGTAGGCCACCTGACAAGAGAAAAGCAGAATTGAGAGTGCACTTGTTAAAATGCGTGACTCTGAACAAGGTCGTCAGCAGGTTGCTAGAAGTCGAAAGAGAGATTCGAGGTTTGGGGGATTGGATTGGAAAATACAAGCATTTAATCGTGCCTCAACTGTTAGGCGAAGTTGAACTTGTTTGCAATTTAGGATCGAAAGCTCTCGTGAGCAACGTGAATAATATTAGACTCCATCAAAAGTCTTTGTTGCACGTGTACGATTGAATTATTTTATGTTTTTTCAAATACAAACTTTCCCATTTTGTACAGTTGTTAGATTTGATTATTTTTTATAAAGAACTTGAAAAATTTTCTATTTTAGGACACGTGGACAGTTGCCCTAGATGTCAGGCCACATGGGACGACATATACTTACATTGTGGGGAGTGCGATTCTTGCTCTCAGAAATATAAGAATTTTTTTAAGTATAGGAAAGGATTATGAAGAAATGAACTGAATCATATCACCTTTTCACTTTAAATTTGTTATTTTGTAGGTCACAAGGTTGTAGGTCAACTGAACGTGATACACATGATTTTAAGGATGATACTGGATAGAGGACATAGAATTAGTTTCAAAATGAATCTTTGGGGGTCTACTCAGTCTTTGACGGTTAAAGAAATGGACCAGCGCGGTAACTTGATTAAAGGATACAGATTTTTGGATGGAAAAAAAGGTTCAACTGCCGATTATCGAGTGGCTGGAATTGTAGAAGCCCTGAAGGCCAGAAGGGAGAGAAAGAATACTAATTATGTAATGTATAAAAATGACAAATTATTTTTGTACAACAACCCTTGCCCCATATGTTCATCTAATGTTTGGTACATGTTGAATAGAAGCGATGTTCTTGATGTGATTGAGGAATAAACCTCTGTGTTTGACAATATTGTGCAACAAATTCCATTAATTGTTGAAAGTGGGCATTGGGTGGGGTGTGGAATTGCATACCATTCGGGATAAGCCCACAAAAAATTTACCGCCGATGCAAAAGACCCCTTTTTCTTTTTTAAAACTGCCAATTTGGGTTACCTTAAAAATATTTACTGAAATGTTTGACAAATCGGGACACATCGTTAGACAGGAGTGACACATTGTTCAACTGCGTTGAACAGATTAGAAAATGGCGCTTCTGTTAGCCAGAATTCTTCTGGATTCCGCAGTTCTCCTCCTGTTGTTGATTCTTTCGTGAGTGGGCAGATTTCTGGGTCTTCTCTCAATTAGAGCTCTAGCTCTTCTGGCTCTGTTTTCTAGGATTCTCTCCATTCTAGCCACTCTTTCAGCTTCTCTGGCAGCTCTGGCAGCTTCTCTGGCAGCCCTTCTTTCGTCCGAGGCAGCTCTCCTCCTGTTTCTACCTCTCCTGTTTTCCGCAATTTCAGCTCTTCTTAGAGCTTCGCCCACGTCTATGTCTCTTTCCATCCTTCTAGCGTTTCTTCTGCGGCGTCTAGAATTTCTCACTCTTTCCCTGTGCTCTCTTCTCTCTCTGGTCGGCCTCGGCCTGCGGCGACGACCCCTTCTCCTAGGAGGGGTTTCTGGAACGCTCGTTCTCAAAAAATCTCTAGCTCTTCTTCGACCCCTCCTTCTAGCACCCCTTCTTTCGGATCTGGTGCTGAAAGGGAAAAGCCTAAGGCCTTCATCTATCGCCGCTCTCACCCTCCCGGACATGTCTTCTAATTTCATAAAAAAATGTCTACTTAATTTATATAAAAATATAACCAAAAAAGTTCTATCTCCTGCGCCTTCTGTGTCTTCTCGACACTCTGGAAGGTCTAGCCCTTCTGACCGGAGCCCTTCTAGACCTCCTAGCGGGAGCTCTTCTCCTTCTGGAAGCTCCGTACCTTCTAGAAACTCTTTCTCTAGTGGAAGCGTTTACAAATACTCCTTCTCCAGACGACGGCACCGCGGCCATTATAAAAGCCTGATAAAATCTTAAATAGATTTAGTGCCGGAGATCATGGAGCTATTCCTACTCCCCTTATTTATAGCCATTTGCAAGTCTCAAGATGATGTGTACGGGCCAGTATATACTGGGGAGGGTCACACTCCAATAGACATTTCTGTCCCCGTAGGGTCCACCGGAGACGGAGGAGACGAAACCCCAGACGACTACTACGAGTCTTGGGATCAGGTCACTAGCGAAGGGTTAGTGTCTACCGCCGGTTCTATAGTGGGTACTGCAAATTACGTTTATTCTAGCGATCTCGCAAGAAGGAGCTTCACATTGTATAGTTCGAGGCAAAGCGAATTGCTTTACGACCCTCAAACTGAAAGCACTTGGTTTTCTTCTACATTTTTTACCGGATCTAGGACTAAATGCAAATTGTCTTACGAATGCGAAAACGTTGGAACATGTTCAATCGCGGGCAATATCGTTTTAGATTCTGGGGCAGTCTATTTGGATATATTGCCCGATCTTAGAGTGAGGTTCCATCTAGGAGCTTCAAATTTAGATTTGAATTCTTTGTATTACACGGACACCACCCATTTCAATTCCACTCCCACAATGAGACAGGGTGTGTCCTTGCCCACGTCCTACGGTTTTAGATGGGTGAACGTTAGAATATTAGTAGTTCCAGACGGCTCCACTCCTTACTACAGAGAATGTGATGTTTTGGGTTTTTCCCTGCGAAGAGGGCGTGCTGGACAGAATAAGCGCTTTTCAACACAACGAATTTGTCAGGGACATGCCTTCGATATACAGAAATGAAATTATAATTCAAAGTAGAGCAGAACCTTACTACACCACCGCAATATCAGGAGACATAAGTTTATACCCCTTAATCAACAAGACTTCTTATTATCATTTCCCTTACGAAACTTTCATCTTACACCCCACTTTCGATAGTCGAGGGCGGTACGGGGTCCCCATCAGCACTTTTTACTCGGACAACACATTCTTATTAATACAAGCTCCTCCTTTTTCTCCTGAAAGATACGAAAGCGATCAAAATACTGTAGTAAGCCTTAGAAAGCAAGTGAACGGTAAACAGTACGGGTGGACTTTCCAGTTTTACATGACCGATCTGAGAGACACTCCAATTTTAAATTTCGTGGGGATGGACGGTGAAGAGCCTTCCATTGGGATATCAGAAGGCCTCTTGTACGTCCATTCTTACTCAAGATCTTCTGGAGTTTTGAGCGGAGGAGGAGAGTCTAGATTTTTTACAAATGTCCCTTCTGAAGGAATGGTCAAATGGTCTTGCCAAATAGGTCAAATGGGGAGCCACAGGACTACAGGATTGGGGATAAACGCCATGCTTTCTTTCGATCTGTGATAGACAATATAGTGTACGGCTATGACCAAAGAACCCAATTCTATAACGTAACTCACCCCAACGTCAATTCAAACGTGACAAATCAAAGATGGACTATCACCCCATTTTACGGGGTTAGAATACCCAAAAACAGAACTCAAACAGAAAATTTGGATCGTAATGTTAACAGTGGGACTCTTAACACCACAGTTTCAGAAGATTTTACAGATCCTGCATTCTCTGTAATAACTTATGGGGAGAGGATAAAAACCTCCTACAGTCGCCCCCTCAGAACTTTTTCTTATTACTATCTTCAAATATGGGCGGAATACGATAGATTCACAATAACTTGAGAAATTCTAGAAGGGAGATTCTGTTGAAAAGGGATATATATCCCACCCACACAACCCTGATAGCGCCTTTAAAACCAGTCCCTAAAATATTGGGCGGAGACCTCAAATACTGTGGGATATATTCATATTCAGTAAATCATACCGTTCAACAGGTCCATCCAGTCTAGAGATAATCAGTTCGATCGCGGATTGGACGAGAGGAGCAGCGAGTTTAACAGGAACATCGACTCGCAAGACAGGAGGTTTGACGCTGGGATAGCAGAAAGGAGGAGCGAATTCGATCAGGAAATCGGTTTCAGAGGGCGAGAGTTGGACGAAAGAGGAAGCGAATTTACTCATGCCTTGCAAGCTCAAGAATCTAGAGATCAAGGGACTTTCAACTTGCTCAACAGGGAGCAAGACAGGCAGGACAAAATCACAGACAATTTATTGGGGACCGATTCTTCCAACGTCCACATAAATGGGGTGCAGAGCGGCAGCGCTTACGTCGCAAACGCGCAAGTGGACCACAGACAAGCCGGAGGCTCTATCTCCCACGACGTTAGCGTGAGTCAGCAACAGCTGGCTTCAGCTCAAGTCCAGCGGGCCAACAAAGATTACGCTCTTTCCGCCGCAGCTACGACTAGAGTGGGCTACAACCCTCTGAGCAACCACACCGCCAACAATCTAAGAAGAGCGGCGGGTTTGAAAGAATTACCTTACACCAATTTTAAAACGAGCGGGGAAAGAGGAGAAGGCACCTCAGTTACTTTGAACGAGGGAGGATCTTTTGTAGTTTCCGGAGATCCAACCAGAGCTTTGATCAATCAAAAGAGAGAAGCTCCAACTTTCATAGGAGGAGATGGAGTGTCCAGAACCAAAGAAAACGCCGCTCTGCTCAGCAGAGATCCCATCACAGAAGCGGCCCTATTTCAAGGGAGGGAAAGACCCCACTCCGCGACATGACATTTTAAAAAAAACATGATTATAATCTAAAGGGGGGCAATACATTTGTGTGTTGTGCGTTTAATATGTTAACTGGTTGAGCTGTGGGAGGATTGATGGGTTGCGCGTTTGCGCTCACGTTGTTTGAAGATTGTCCGAAAGCTTGGAACAGTAGGAGGGTGGCCAACAAACCCCCTCCTCCAGACCCTCCTTCTTCTAAACTTTGATTTAAAGATGAATCTCTTAAGGAGGATCTGTTTAATCTTGACGAGTTTCTGGTGCTGCTAGCTCTAGGATTGAAGTTTAACGTGTCCACCGTGGAGTCCGAAAAAGGTCTAGTTCCTGCAGTAGTGCTTTCTTCCAAGGTGCTGCTAAAATTTGGAGCAGAATTTCTCCTCCTTCCAAATACGCTTCTGGTCCTGTTAGGCCTAGGCGCGCTTGGAGTTCTTATAGGGCTTCTACTTCTCCCAGCCGGGGTGATTTGAGGCGTTTCAGACGATCCCGGTGGGGTGGGAGCATCGGCTGGAGTTATGGGGGATTCCCCCAACCCTGTAGAAGGTAGAGCCAAGGGCGTTGCTGGAGGTCGTGGACCACGGCGTGGGCCATTAGTCATAGCTCCAAAAAAAGCGTCAGCCATTCTTCCAAGAATGCCACCCGTCCGACCTTCCACCAACGAGTTCCCCGTAGGTGTAGAAGCCGAAGAAGGTAGGTTAATGGGAGCTGATATGGATCCTGGAGATGCGCCTAAGTTGTTGTTTCCCACCTCGGAAGAGCTTTGAATCAAATTTGGGGCATCTTCAGAGCTCGGAGGGATTACGGAATCTGCAGTCTGGGGGTTTGCCACCACAGTGTTAGAATCTGGTATGGCCATATTGGCTCTGGTAGTTTCAATGAAACTTTGAAAATTTCCGTCCAGCTCCCCATCCGCGACAGAACCCGTGTCAAAAGCCCTTCCTCTCATCACGTGGGATGGAACGGCCGAGTTCAATCCAGTGAGAGAGTTGGACCTCCCAAGCCTGAGAGGTCCAGCAGTGACATCACCTTGCGTTAGTAAATCTCCAGCTCCAGTATCTCTTAATCCTGAATCAACGCTGGTAGCTCTAGAAACTGAGGCGCTCTGATCGTGATTTGAAAATATGGCGTCCAAATCTGCCGTGGAATTGAACATCCCGTCCAAATCTGCCGTGGTATCTGCCGTGGAATCGAACATCCCGTCAGGGATTCTTATGCCGCCATCACCTTTCTCTCCAAAAGTGGTCCCACTTTCAAAGACGTTTTCTCTAGAAACCGAGTCTGCCTCATTCAATCTGCCACTTCTCAACCCAGTAGATTGAGCCATGAGGGCTCCTTCTTGAACCGCGGCTTCGCTGAAATTGGCCGCTGTAACGCTTTCAACTTCGGGGCCAAAGAAGGGGTTATAAATGGCCCCGCTTCTGGTTTGACGCGCCATCGCGTTAATTCCTTTCAGTTAGCTGGCTTGCTATAAAAGGGGGTTAATAAAAATGTGGGGCCATTCACTTTTATAGTCATGGCCACCGCCAGAGCTACCACGCAAGTGGCCGCGGTCATAAGCGAACTGAATGAGCTGTCCAGAGCAGGGGTCGATGTCGGGACAGAATCCACCATCATGTCTAGGGTCAGAAAAACCAAAAAAAGGTTAGGTCCCAGAAGCGTTTTCGCTTATGGGAGCACTCAGAGTTGGGTTTTACTGTCTGGAGCTGGAAACTTGGATTTGGGCAGTTTGGAGCTAGTTCTAACAATTCAACCCAGATATACCTCTGGAAGTACCGTCAGGAGAAACTGCAACACGGCCAACGACTTCAGGTTGGCTAGAGCTGCCACCAACGCGATATCCATTTACGGAAGCGATTTAAACGGAGAGGCCACAGCTAACCAAACTTCTCTGATATGTTTGTACAACGTTTGGGCGATGCTGAGAGAAATAGAAGTTTTGATAGGGGGTAGATCTTTGAAACGTTTCACCGGGACTACCATTCAGCTGGCTTTGAGAAAATGCTTAGACAGGCTGATCAATTCCACTCAAACTGGAGCTCCTGTGGTAGAATTTTTGCCCATAGAATCTCACCTTTTTTCTGCTAGCGACGTCAGGTCCAAATTGACCGTCAACAGGCTCACCGGCACGGACGCTTTCGAAATTAGGATACCCCTGGAGGACGGGCTGATGCTAAAGCCGGGCTCTTTTTGGGGAGGGCGAGGCGTTCTGACCATCAACGTGACATGGGAAACCGAAGACAACATGCAGAAGGCTTTCATGCAAAATCCGGCCACTCCCAATCCTACGAACGGGATAAGGATACAGCCTGAAATTACCGCCCAAAGAGTGGAATACGACGTCATAGACAGAAATTCTGAATTAAGTGTCAGATTGTTTTCCCAAAACAATTTATTGGGTGGACTCCCCAGGGCTTACAACGTCCTTCACACCTTGATATCTTCAGAAAGCGGAGCTCAAACCGCTAAAATTTTTCAAAGCAACGCAGTTTTAAGAGGCGTGGCAATACTCCCCTTTTTAGACCCCTCCTCTCCCGCAGTTCCAGCAGTTGGAGATAGAAAAGTAATAAGATACGGCAGATACGTGTCGGTGACTAATTGGGACTATTTTAGAGTTTCCTTGGGATCTCAAACTTACGATCTGACAACCAACGCGGACGACACCATTAATTTCAGAGCTGGATTCACTTCTTCTACAGTTAAGTCGAGTTATGAAAATTGGGTTCAGTTTACTTCCGCCACCACTAGGAGAGACACGGCCTACTTGACCCAAGAAGCTTACCTGCAAAACACCCCGGTGCCCTGCATTTGGTTCGACAAACTACCTGTAAGCGTCTACGTGGGAAATCACCAGTACTCCCAAGTGGAAGTGTCCTGGGAACCAGAAAGCGCCTTACCAGCCAACGTCAAGCTCATCGTCTTGGCGCTTTTTCAATCTACTTACAGGCTGAGCTTGGAAGGAGCTTTGAGCTACGGAGGAAATCTTTCCCCGATCGGATTGGGCGAACTGCCCGCTTTTGTGGCCAATCAAATTGCCGCATCACAACCTCGATCCCTTCCGCCTGGCGCCAACAGCACGGCTTGAAAACTATATATTGAGTCACCCTCACTCTCTGTATTCACTTGTTGTAAAATTTTTAGTTTTTTAAAAACTAGCTATGGCAGACACTGAATCCTACGTTAGCGAAGCTAGCGAGTTCTCTAACTCCGAATATTCTTCTTTCGAAGGCCGCAAAGACGACATAACGTTTATGGCTAAAGAGCTTCAAGATCAGATAATGGCGGCCTTTCCGGAAGAGGGGCTTCTCTCTTCGGGAGACTCTTTCAAAGCAGTCGCCATGGACAGAAAAGAGGTCATGGAAAGAATAGGCGGTCCAAAAATCAAATCCACGGAAACGGTCACGCTTCTGAGACCTCCTCAAAACCAGTGGATTGCCCTAGACCATTACGGTTTGAATGTTCAAGAAATGGAGGGGATTTCTGGAGGTAAAAAGAAGACTGAATCTGAAATCTCTCAAATGGAAGGGGAGGACTTAGAAAAATATTTCCACCAGCAAAGATCGGCCATCTATGCTAAGCTGTGGAAATCCTTCAACCATTCGGCTATTAAAATGAAAGCTCTAGGGGGGCTGGTAAAAAAAGTGAACAGGAGACGCTTAAACGGAAGTGCCTACGACAAGAAGCTAAAAAAAATGAGGATACCCCCCAACCCTAAATCAAATAAAGTTGAACAAAACGCCTCAAAGAAAAAAAACAAGTGTTATTTGTGCGACAACGGGGCTGAAAAATTAAAAATGAGACCAATGTGCGACATGTGCGAATCTTATATGGGTCCAGACTCTCTGGACGTGACTCTGAAAAGTTTGAATGAAAATGCTGCTGAAAAATTAAATGAAATAGTGTTCAAGGCTGCTAAGAGTCCTCCTCCATGTCAGTATCCTCCTCCCAGTCCTCATCTTGAAGAGTCAGCGGGAGGCGAAGAAACTTGTCGTATAGATGAACTTTAGTTCTGGGGATTCCAACCCTCTGCTTCTTGTTCAGACAATAAAATAAAACTCCTTCTCCATCCACTCTTTTAGTTGTAACTGTCATCAACCCTTCAGAACTCAACTGCTTTCCTTCTCTCTCATTCTTCACAAATTCTTCATTTTGCATGAAAATGTTCATTGCAGAATTCATCTTTAAAGGGTTAGATAAACCTTTTTGTTTTATCTTGAATTTTAAAGTGGACCCGTCGAAATATATTAGAGAGTAGTGCTTCCTCACGTTGAAGGTTCCGGCTATGTGGAAAGAATTAACCCCGTTTCCGGTGTCTATCTTGAATTGGCCCAAGTCGCCGCCTATCAACCCTTTCCGCTTCATCAGGGGCACCGCGGAATAAGAAAGGTAATAGCTGTCCGTGTCGGTGTAATACATCTTGTGATCCAAATCTTGAGCGTTTTGGTCAAACAAACCCAAGCTGTAAGCCACCCAATGCATGTACATCCTGGCAGAGCTAAGAACGAACACCCCTATGTGGTTTGGCTTTAAAAACTCTTTCTCATCTTTGCATTTCACTCGAGCATAACCTCCTCCCACGTACTTTAAACTCCTTTTGCAGTAGCTTTCGTGGAAAACCCTTGGAACGTCATGATCTCTCATGAATTGAAAGGTGGGTTGGTTTTTCATATTACTCTGCCCATAGCAGGAATTCATAATAAGCTTGTAACTCTTCTCTCTAGGATCTCCATTCTTTTTCAGTTCTTTCCTGACTTCGTAGGTCTTCTTGATTACGTTTTGAAATATGAAAGAGGTGGGTATCATGACGGTCCAGTGGATTTGGTCTACAACCCAACCTAGTTTTAAAGCCATGTACAAATCGTGGCTGGTAATGTTGATACCCTTTTTAGGTTTCAAGTCCCACCATATATTCCCCGAAAATTTGGTGGGCAGAGAAGAAGTGAACGGTTGTTCCACCGAACCCGCGTATGTGACGTCACACAAAAAGACTCCCCAATAATTAAACCTGGGGAAATCTCCAAGATCGGGTTCGTAAACTTTCTGAAAATCGTAAGTTTTATGGAACATCTCCAGAGTGAATTCCCCACCTTTGTAAAACTGGAAATCCACGTTCTGAAAATTGGCTTCTGAAGAACCCCTTTCCTCTATGGTGGTTTTAAACCTACCCTCCCTGGTGGTGTTCATGTGATCAAACTTCCAAGCTCCGGTGGGTACGGGCTGTTGGTACATGGAAGGGTAGAGAGAATTGGCGTCCACTTCCACCACACTCCAAGGAGGAGGCTCTTCCAAACCTTTCAATTCCAGGATGAAAGCGTCTACAGCCAGTTTAGAGTTAGATATGAAATCTAGACATTCGTCTATGTTGGTGGCTTGTTTGTGTTCCACAGTTTCTTCCAACTCCACAATCAAACCCTCCCATTCCACGTTCTTGTTGTGCGGTTGAGACATGAGGTAAGACTCCATGGATTGATTGCTGGAATAATCTGGGATTATGCAGTCGCAATTAGAGCAGCACTTGGTTTTTAGAAAAAAATCCTTAACCATCTCTAACCTCTCCAAAGTTGGAGGATAACAGACTCCTACAAAATAACACAAAGTCTCCACAGGTTGCATCCCGGCAATCAAAGTATAAACATCTCTTGGGGGATTCATCCCCATCTCTATGAACTTATCGGGGCAGTATTCTACACAATTTCTATAGACTTCCACCTTTCCTCCGGTAATCGCAGATTGAATAAATTCTTTTAGCTTGCTACAATCGTGCTCTAACTTGACAGTTTGAGCCACCCCCAAACCGTTAGCTTTGGAATTCACGTAAGACGAGGCCGTGCTGGGGAGAGTGAGATACTCGTTCATGTAAATCTTTTTAGTTTTTTGGCCGTGCGTCAACTCTAGAGACGTCCTAAAAGAGACCAGCTGCGAGCTATAAAATATGAACAGCCCTAGAACGTCGTTTTTTAAATAGGACTTAGATTTCTCCAAATGGGTAGAAACTTCTTCGAAAGATTTTATAAGTTGATGGTCGAAATCGCCTTTCCTATACTTAGGTGGAACTTTGCACTCTTTTAAAGTGTCGCTCAGCCTTGCAGGATTTGTAAGCCTTATGCTATCCTTAAAGACGAATTTAACTCGGACAACTTCCACCTGACTAGACAACTTAGCAAATCTCTTCTCCGAAAGCCCGCACTTGTAAGGGGACAGTTTATTCACCAACACTCCGATAGAGTGAGAGTCGAAATCCATGTTGGAATACAGATCCATCTTCAAAAATCCTTTGGAGGTGTAGATGTTCTTTTTCAGGTCTAACATGAACTTATTCTCTCCCCAATGAGGCAAGTACTTCAAAACGTAAATGTTGTCAAATCTGGCGTTGTTGTACCCATAAACCATGATTTCGTAATCCAAACCCAACTCTCCGAACTGCTCGTTAAAACAAGCCTTGTAAAAATGACTTTTCCCACTCAATAAATCTCGCTTTACACAATCTTTCATCTCGTTCAGCATGGACAAAATGCAATTGTCTTCGTCTGAAAAAGCGTACTCGCACAAAAACTTGTCTTCCACCAAGTTTTGAAAACAGTCGTCCACCACGTCGCTGTGTACTATGTAGTCGGCTTTCAGTTGGGGTTGAGGGATTTTAGGCCTTCCGTGAGCATTGCAGGAATAGACGTGAGAACCAGAATCCGCATAACATTTAGAATTCAACACAGATCTAGCCCTTTTGGCTCTCAGCTCCCCCACATCTCTAAAATATGGAAGTTCGTATCTACCACAACCCTCACACTTCCACACTAAATCCTTCTTTTCTTGATGGCACAGAACGCACATTTCTTTAGTGTTAGTCTTTACAAAACTCTCCAATTTAGTTCCAACCTCGGAAACTTCGTTCAAATAGATGGGTTTAGTAAATCCAGCAGCGTAACAGTGCAGTCGGAATCCTTCAGATGTGGCCTCTTGGAATGTTTCTAAATCAAAAAACATCATAGCGTGGCAAGGGGGTGGAGACCACTTATCCTTCTCCAAGGTAACCCGCCCTTTGTGCAGGTCGCAAAATTTTTCACCTTCAAAAACCAACTCCAACAAATCCTCTATGGAACTATCCGGCAAAGTGACATCTTTCTTCCACACCACGTGCTTGGAAGCCCCATTCTCTATCATGATCAAGTCTATGCACTGGCCGGAAGGAGGTCTGTCCCCAAGCTTTCTTAAACTAAAGAACTTTCCAACACCTCTAAATTTTCCGTTGTAATAATGGATGTCTTGAAAAATGTCGTCGGACCCCTCATATTCTACCCCGTATTCGAGACAAACCCTTCGCATTACAGAGTCATAACAGTTTGGAGATGGGGGACAGTAAAATGATGGAGTGTCCAACTCCTTATAGTTTCCCCCGTTCAACCCTTGAGCGTCTAAATCTGGAACAAATCTCACCACCACATTAAATAAAGTTCCAGCTTCTATGACGGCTTCTCTGTCACTGTTCCGTATCCTCTCCACCAAGTCGTTTCTGGTTATTACGGTACCATTTTCGATCACAATAATCAAGCTTTGATTTTTATACAGCCCATCGTATTCTCTGGAAACTCTCTGACCGCTCCTTCTAATGTTGAAATTGTGCAGAGTCCTTATCCCCTCCACTGTAAAAGTGTAGTCTATAAAATGTCGCTGCAAGAAATACAAAAAATTGTCCAAATAGGCCCACAATATCTCGTTCAAATACATCCCATTTCCTGTCTTGATTGAGTCTATTATCTCATCTTCGGAAAGATTGGCGTTCACGGCCAAAGTGGACAGTTCTTCAGGTCTCACTCTTGCCAACCATTCGTCTAAAGTTTCCCCGTCTTGGGGGTCTGACGGATCTTGAGGGGCAGCCTGAAAGTCTTGTTGATCGGCTTGTTGATCGTCTTGTTGATCGGCTTGTTGATCGGCTTGTTGATCGGCTTGTTGATCGGCTTGTTGATCAGCTTGTTGATCGGGTTGCCCACCCGCTTGTTCATCGGGTTGTTGACTCTCCTGCTGTTCACCTCCATCAGAACTCAATACCCTCTCCAAATATTCGTGTAGATCAGCCAGCCTTCTATTTAACCCTCCACCAGCATTCAACTCCACGTCCAACTTTCTGTAAACTTCCACCCCCACCCTGTTTCGAGACAGATACTGCCTGTCTATGGCTTCGATTCCTGACAAAGGAGATAAATACCCGATTTCCCTTTCAGTCAAACTGAATCTTCGGTACAATCTGCCAAGAGCTGGAGTATATAAAGGATATCCTCTACCGCCATACAATAGTCGAGGATCTAAATCTCTAATTAACCTTCTTCTCCCGTTCTGGTTAGGTAATGTTAGAGCGTTCAAGTTGTTATACCCATTTCTCCTCAAAAAATCGTTTAACTCGTCAGGGTGTAATAGCCTGTTACTTTGGGGGTCTCTAAATCTCAACCCTGAAGCTCCTCTCAATATTTGATTTACTAAGTTGTATTGGCTTTCAGGTATTTCTGGGTAGTGACTTGCAAGTAGCCTCTGATATCTGGGCCTACTTAACAACCTCTCCATGGACGATAATGATGATGGAGATGTGGTAGAGGGGAGGACTGAAACCGATGGCCCTGTGGAGGATACAATAAAAGAGTTAACAGACGAAGCCTTAAAGGATAAAAGGAATATCATCAATAATGAGAAAAAAGCGATAAAAGCTTTATCAATCATTTATAAAGTGGCATCTGTTCTCACCTATGGGTTTCAAGGAGTTTTAGTTCTATTTGGAGCCACAATTTTAGCACTTGGAGAGATTGAAGGTCTAAAAGACGGTCAAGCTCTGCAAGTTATGGCGTCCATCAACTTATTATTTGGATCAATTTTAGCTGCGCTCACTACTGGGGGAACCTGGCTAAAAAGCAAAAAGGGGAAAAAGATCTTGAACAGGAAGGAGCTGATATCTAAATACGTACAACTGGTGGGGACTTATGAACAAGCTATGTCAGATGGAGTTTTAGATGAAAATGAAGTTACTGAAATTATTAAAAAATTGTAATTTTGTTCAAATTTTTTATATATTTCACCTTCTACCATATTCGATGGATACAATACAATTGAAAAACAAATCTTTGTTTGGAGTGATATAGCTATTGTAGTCATGATCCCACCATTTAAAATTGAGTTCTTCAACAGTGGAAAAGTCTGCAATTTTAACAGCTTGACTGCTTTGTTGTATGGTCTCAGATGCGTAAGGAGATTATTTAGTGAAATGGATATTAGCCAAAGAAAATGCTTTATTGTTGGTTCTGTCGCTTTCCTCCAAAACCAAGGATATGTTCCTGTCGTACTCTTTATACACTGGATTAAGAATGGCTAAACTTCCAAGAGGTTGAGTTCCTTCCAATCCGTACATTTTCCAAAACTCCCCCTCAAAAGTGAAAGGTGCTTCAAAATTGATTGATACAGACCCTCCTGAAGTAGTAAGATTTAACCCAGGACGAGCACCAAGCCAAGCATTAAATTGGGTAAATGTGGCAAAAGTGAAAGGTTTAATATGAGATGAAGTTATTCCACCGGTCACACTTGTTGGATGTTTATATATATCATCTCTAGCCCAAGGAAAAACGTTTGGAACAGTTATAGACACCAATTTAACAGCGCTCAACATCACAGGTGTTACTAGTGGAGTTGTTACATTTTCAGCCATTCGTGTGTTTATTTCCAATTGAAGAACCCCAGTTCTTTCTGATGCCAAAATAATTTCATGTTCAAAATCAGTCACTACATACACAAAAGAAAATATTCAAAAATGTGTAAAATACCACAGCGTTGGCCAAAACAAAATAAAGAAAATGAGAATGTAGTAGTGACATGAAAAAAGTTTTAAAAACGGGAAGAGCCGCCATCATTGTCGGTATTCACGTAAAAATTGACGGTGCAACCGTCTTCATGATTTAACCATCCGTTAGCACATCCCACATTAGTGTGAAGCTTGAAGCCGTAAAATGTAACAGCAGCTCTCAAATTAGATTCTATTTTGGCCATTTCTGCAGTATTGACGTCGTGTTTAGGAGGATCGCCTCTGGTAATCCAGTCTTTTCCCCCTTTTCCGACTGAAAAAATGCTTTTGATTGAGTGCAAACATATAATATTGCAGCGTCTAAATCGTCGATAGCTTTACAGTCGTGAGACCAACTTCTAGAAGTTTTTCCCACATCGCACACCATCAAAACAGATTTCAAAAGAGCGTCGGCGTCGGGGTTATTTATTTTAAATGTTGACACTACATAACATAAAAATATGGCATAACTAAAATGAAATAACATAAAAATGTTCATGGTAAATGAATGCCAACTTCGAGAGTGGGATATTTAAATGTTCTAACAGCTTCTCGAAATATGCAGCCCAAGCAGAGTGAGACATATGAGGCATTATTACGACACTTAGAATAAACCAGATAATCTTCGGGGCTCACAACAAAGTCCAAGCATTCCCCTATTAAAAATTCAGCAAAATTTCGGCCATCGACGGGTTCTTTTGTGGAAGGTCTAGAATATGGCCCCAGTTCAAAAGTTATGGAGCTACCCACTTTATCGGCACCCATCATACAACTGCAATTCAATTCTTCCCAAGGAATGCCAACTTTTTTAAAAGAAAATTGACAATGCTCTAAAAATTTAGCAATCTCTATAGGTTCGAGGCCCAAGCAATCCCCTAAAAAAGAACTGTCCATTTCAGCCTCTGCCACATCAAAAGTGAAATATTCATTTAATCTAACTAAATCGATAAAACATTTGAGCTTAATAGTTTCTTCCCCATGACAGTGGACTCTCAATGGGACTTCCTGCAAACCGTCGTCGATTATATAGTGGCATTTAAGTTCTATTTTAGGTTGATGAGAATACATTTTAGACTGACATAAATCAAAAAATTTATCCCACACACAAATCAATTTTTTCTCGACTAAGCAAGGCTCAGAAATGAAGCTTTGAACGAGATCGTAAAAATCGCAAGTTTTTTCGATTCTATTTGGAAGGGCTATCTCTTTATCTATTAGAAATTTTTGATCTTCAATTTTCATGTAGCCAAAAATTGAACGAGAAGGTTTTAAGCATTTCAACATGTTGGTAAGGTTTTCAAATAAGCAAGCTTGTGCTAGAAAAAAGTGTCCTTCTACAGTTACCCCATTCTGACAATTTTCGCAACAAAAAACGTCGCATTCTTCTACACATCGTTCGGTCTTACAATAATCAAAACAATGGTTGTTAAAATCCTCAACTTCGCGATTGTCGAAAAATTCCTCTGTAAATGGGGCAATATTTTTCAACTTGAATATGAAGGGTTGGCAAAAAATGTGCTGCACATTGGCTGGAAATTCTTCAGACTCTTCGGCGTGAGGCGGATTAAAAAAACCTTTAAATAGGCTCCCCTCTTCCAACTTCCAGCACCTCTCAATTTCGCAAAGTAGATTCTTGTAAGCAATGAAAAAAATTTTAATAGCTTCAAATAATATATTGTTGTCAAGCCTTCGACCCTTCACCAGAGCTTCATAAAAAAAAGAAAAATAGTTTTCCACTTCCTTGACTTTGCTCCCAGGTTTAGAAAAATCGTACATTTCATCATATTGGCAAGATGAAGAATCCATTTGGCCGTAATCCATTTTATTCATATGTCTCACCCGCCCACCAAACTTAGCGTGGTTCTTTAAATAAGTTTCCCTTATTTTCTTGGCTATTTTCCTCCTGTATCTTCGCCCCTTGAATCTGATCTTGGAAAACCCCATACTCACTCTAGAGGAAAATGAGCGTACACATAAATATCGCATCATATGAGTGCGCACACGTTCCTACCTTTATTCTAGCAGACTCTTTCGATGTAAAATATCGGGAAGTTGTAGAATTCTGCAGCAAGTCAGTCACAAACATAATTTAAATATGATTGTGGCTAAATTCCTACCTTCAAAGAATGAGTTGAACAAATCCCTGAAATGGAATCTAGAATGTAGCACTTCTCAAATTCTGTCAGAAATCCGATCAGGAACATAAAATTAAAAAAATATTATCCTGATATGATTCCTACCTTAAAATGAAATTCCTGAAACGGAATCTAGTGGAAAGCGGGCACATACACATCAATAATTAATAACATTCATGAATACGTGTCGGCTCACCACCTTTTAAAAAGAAATTATGAAGTGGACGATGAGGTAAAAATGTAGATATGTTCTGTAAAAGTAGAGGAGAGAAAGTCTATGCGCAATATTAATGCATTGACTTAATTTCCCCTACCTTGTGCTGGGTACAACTTTAAATATTCTTTCTTCAACTTTCTTATTTTCTTCTTTATTCTCTTTAACTTGTTTATCCTACATGTGCAAGAAGATTCCATTTTGATAAGTAGCCTTAAGGCGTTCATTTTCCCTTCACCTTATCCTGAGCTTTTAAAGTTGTACTACAGCAATGAGTCAAGTCCTTATATACTTTTTCATTTTACACGACCCCATCGTAGAAGGGATCACTCAGGGTCTTGCGGCTTATATACCCGACCCCATCATAAAATACGCACCGACCAATCAAATCTGTCAAAGCTTTTACCCGACCACATCGTAGAGATTTTGATTGTTGAAACTTTCGAAGTGGTATTGAAATAGTGTAAATGGTCTGATAAAAAGTAATGAAATAGCTGCATTGTGATCAAACTTTTCAATGAATATAGCTATTCATGTTTTCAATCCTAATTAAAAAATAGCTTCTCAACTTTGATTTCTGTAAATCTAAAAACAATAGCTAACGTCCGGAAAAAAAACTATTAGAAAATTACAACTTATACACTAACTATAACTAAAATTGGAAAAAATCTAGAACAAAGTATTGTAAAATAATTATAATTAAAACTAATCTTCTTTCTATAATTACATGAAACTTCACTGGGCAGTATCAAGGTAACACTTCTTTAGCCAGACATAGGAAGCCAAAACCAATATTTGTTGAAATTGCTGCTAACAAAAGCATAGTCAGCTGTATAATATTGTTGGGGGAGTCATGTATTTTACCACCACCTGTGTGAGCTAAAATTAGTAGTCATCAGTTCCCCACAGAATATTTGCTGACACATGTGTTAAATTAATAAGCCATATTGGCAGGCTGCAAAAATTTATAGCTAAAAAATATTGGTCCCGTAATTGGTGGGTCTCTTAAAAAGCTCTGATAAATTCTTTTAAATCTTTGAGTGACAATACCAATGCTAATTTAAGAAAAAATAGTATTTCACTACTCATAAAGATTGCCTGTAACTTTTAGCTGACTTTAGACAGTACTTCATCTAGTTGTATTGCTTTGAAAATGAGAGCTTTTTGAATGCTTATAAAATAAAAACATGTTTTCGTACAAAGAATTAACTCATGGTCAACATCATGGCAATAATATTCCTATCAGTTTATAGTGCAGTCTATTTCAGCTTTACTCTTCTTGGCTATACACCTTTTCAATTAACCCACTTTATCTCATCAGTAGCGGAATTTCACAGAATAGCTGTATTGCACTTTGTTTGAGTGCTATTGGTGATAAATCCAGGAGATGATAAGGTAATGATGTCCCCTTTAAAATTTGGAGCCACCATTGATTATCAGCATTCTCCTGTTTTCACATACTTCATGTATTATTTTGCAGATGAACAACAGAATCAAAAGCAATATCATTGAGCATGGTGTTTGTAGCACCATAAAACCTAGCAAACAGCATCCTTTAGATCTGGAACAGAGTTGGGTCAAGCCCAGTTGTGCTTAAGTCTTTTTGAGCTAAGGGCTTGAAGAGGGAGCTTGAGCTTGGACTTAATTGATAGTTATTTGCTGAATGGAAGCAAAGAATCAATATTAGTAGACAATAACACTTTCCCATTAATTTACCTAATAGGCAATTAGCCACAACCAGGTAAGTGCAAAATATTGTTATTAGCACAGCTATTTAGTAAATGCATTGATTAGCAAATTGCAACAACTTATGAGGGAATTGCAACATCAGATGATGGAATACCTTGTGAAGTTCAGCTAAAGGACTTTAATTTTAAAACTTTAAGTAAGTAACTTTTATTAATAAAGTCATTTCCTTTTTGTTTATTGAATTATGTAATTTTCAATGTTCTTTCACGAATAAAATGAATAATAAAGAATTTCAACTTCTGAATAGAGCTTGAGCTTGGACTTAAGCCTTTAAATAAAGACTTGAGCTTCCAATATGAAATTGATGGGTTTGGGCTTGAGCTTAGGCTCTAAAAATCTATAAAGGCTTGAGCTTGGACTTAAGCTCTTAATTACAGGGCTTAACCCAACACTGATCTGGAAGATAAGAAAAATGATTTTTTAAACTTGAGTATTGCTTTAAAAAAAACAAAAAAAGGTTCTTCCTTGGTGTAGTATGTCCAGACTTAAAACTTACTGAAGGAATTTGTTCACTTTAGTCTATATTAGCTATAGGTAGTACAGTAATAATTATGTAATACTGAAGGGCAAAGTAATGAATAGTTCATCAGGTAAAGATAATAAACTGATTGCTACTTCAGATCTAATAGACGTGAATCTAGAGTGGAAGAGTAATATTACAAATATTATCCAGTTCACAGATGGAATAATTATAATAAAGTAATTTTTCATTCTAGCTAACTCTTCGTCACTCTTTGTCATTTTTTATGTTATGTACTTTATTGTTGAATTGGTAAAACCATGCAAAGGAGATATTGAAGTTCTAGCAAAGTATGGTAAAAAAAGTATATTCAGCCAGACTTATAATGCCTATTGGTATGATGTATAAGTCAAATTAATCTATGAAGTTGACCTGAATGCTGAGATTTTTTATATTAGCATAAAGATCATCAGTCAAGAGGAAGTGGGTTTTTGTGTCTTGTCTTTCATGCCATTATAAAAATTTCACTTCTATCCATAATATTGAATGATACACATGTATTAGTGTGTGCCATCAAACTGGTTAAAATAATAAGCAATAATGTTGACCATTCATATCTATTGAGTTCATCAACCACTGTGTCATCTATCATTATAGTGTCATGTCATATAGTATCATAAAGTAGATCAACTTCAGGAACCATTTCATGCAACATGTCATATGTAAATTAGCATTCAAATTCTGATAATCTCAATCACCAGTAACTCTTGAACAAGCTCTCAGCTACGATAAAAAATAAACCAGTGTTATTAATTGTAATTTTAGCCAACAAATATGGAATTACTACTTACATCATTCTTGAGTATTGATAACTTCTGTAGTATCAAATTGAAGTTACTTTGACCATCGGAATTACCTTGAATTCTTGACAACAAGCTCT
>WLWI01000810.1_pt1 | contig 27555 bp, 10 predicted proteins | sample 6701501 | NCBI WGS metagenome assembly WLWI01 (sample SAMN12718690, study PRJNA515312) | sponge metagenome | isolation source: marine sponge | host: Mycale hentscheli | place: New Zealand: South Island, Marlborough, Capsize Point | collected 2014-11-01 | reverse complement strand
TCTTTCACTTTGGCCTCCAACCAATTTACTTTATGATTACTGTTCCATGCATGTACAGCTATACCATTCTTCTCATCATGCCTTTTTACTGCATATTGGTGTTCCTTTAAACGTTTGTCTAGTGTACAACTGGATATGGTGTAAACAGTGTTTACATTAGAAAAGTATTCAGAAAGCTAGAGTGTTCAGCTATGCACTGTAGATAGTGTACTACATGTATATAATATATGATAACATATGGACTTGAATGGGAAAGAAGAAATATGTTTGTAATTAAGGCAAGTTGGCCTTAAGCTTAAAAATACATTATACCTCATGATTGTATATCATTTGTACAAGTGTGTAGTTTAGAAGTATATTGTGATTACTATTTAGACAAATTGAGACATTTAAGGGTGCCATGGTAATTTATCATTATACATTTTAATGATTGATTGATTTAAATACATTAACAACAACTGGATACAAGTCAGTTCAATAAAGTGAAAAAAATATTGGAATTAAAGTAGCTAAATTTTATGACCCTCTTAGAATCCAATAAGTCTTAGTTGGCATATAAATGTAAGAAAATGCAGCTTTTGTAATAACCAAGCAAGCTTATATGGGGCACACAATGTAATTGCAAGCCAAAATATTAATTTGAGGATTTAGTATACTTAATAATGCTAAGTCTATTCTACAAGGGATTTACAACAGTCAGTAGCTAAAAGTTTGTTGTTTGCACTGAAAGATGAGATGGCTCAAATTGCTTCTAAGCTTATTATAAGTGACATAAAGGAAATTGTAGCAGAAACTAAGTTTTATACCAGGTATTATTGATCTTTAATGGCTGAAAATTTTGAGAACATTATTGAAGGGAATATATATGTGGAACAGGGGAACTAAAACCAAAAATCTTTCATAGGTCTGGCAATAATGCAAGCTGTCAGCATTATTGCCGATTGCACTAGTTTATAGATTCGTCATCATTTGGACCATGGTTCATCATCAATAATAGCCATGCGTTTATTTGTAATAATAGTGAAGTGCAACATTTGAATGAAATGCAAGCAATACTGACTTTCCCAACTACACATGAGAGTTTGTACAGCATACTGTGTACATCACTTGATAGTCTACACATTTCATAGTATGATGTGTCTGTTGCAGCCAGACCCATCTGCAGGATTTTGAAAAAGGTGGAGTTAATTGTCACAGAGAGAAGACAAAATTGCAACTGGAGAAGAAAAATTAATCAATGTACAAGCAAGTACACTGTTTTGACTTTGCATTACAGAAGATGTGCAACAAATTAGCTAACTCAAGTTCTTTCATTTACTCTCAAATACTCCTCCAACATCTATCACTTGTAAGTATTGTCATATATGTGTTCTTTATCAAACACGACTCTGACAAGGCAAGACACTGAGGGTGAAATATCTTCAGATGACCGTGGTTGGACAGAGAATGTGGGACCTTGTTCTTTTAACTTCTGATCTGGACCCTACTCCATGAACATCACAAATAGTTAGTTGTTCGTACATTGAGGTACTCAATAAAGAAGCATGGATTGAAGTATTCAGTTACTTGAATGCAGTGAAACTGGGTTTTGGAATTGAATTACTGGTATGGACCTTGAAGATGAAACTGATAATTTTGATAACAGAGTGCATTCTCAAGTCATAATTGTTGATTCTCAAGAATATTTTTATACTTTTATGATACTTAAGTGTGCAAATTTTCAAGGTTTTCGTTCTCCGTTATCTTTTAGGAGCAATAGAGTGTATAATATATCTGTATAATAAAAAAACTGAGAAACTTTTTTTCCTGCTAATAGTTTCAAGTTGAGCCTTTCTGACTTAAAATGATTGGACTATTTAACCATTTGAGATTAAAATTGTCTCTGATATCTTATTTTAGCCAAAAATTAGTATGAAGAATTGCCCTCTTAGGATTTCCATTTAAAACAATAGTCATAGCTACTTTGAAAATTTTTATAAGTGAATTAGCACACAATGTATTTGTAAACTATACAAAACATACAATAACATTAGCAGCTCAAAAATTATAAGTTAAAATAATTGTTACAGACTCTCTAGTAGCGGCTCTCGTAGACTAAATGTAGTTGTACTTGCATTTGCAGTTTCATTCAACTATTATTCTTTGACTCTCCAGATCTTACTCATTAAAGTTTTTCCAATTTGTTTGGCATGAATCAATACAATTTGTTGATTTGTTCGAAAATGTAATAATCGATTGAAAATTTGGAATATTAAAACAGCCACAAAATGAGAAACAGCTATTGAAATTGATGCATGCACAAGTTCCAGCTGGCGCCATCTTTAGTGATGCAGTATGTTCCAGTGACCAGATGAAATTTCCAGAACATTGATGTATTTGTTCTCATAAATAGAACAGGTCCAAGAAAGAGAAATAGCCAGAGTGAAGAGGGAAGCAGTGATGACCAGTGTAGTATCCTGTTTGTTTTCTAAACTTGCAGTCTCGCTAATAAGAACACAGGCTCTTAGAAAGAGTAGAAGTCCAGGCCAAAATCTACCATTGTGAGTGAATGGAGCATGGTAAGCATCCAAGAAAGGTTTCAACTTATTCAACCATTGTAACCCTTTTCTTTTAGAGTAAGCTTGAAGCTTATATCCTAATAGTATTAGTAAATTGCAAGGAAATAGAAAGAAAATTAATGTTGTAAAGGAAATTATGGCTATAGAAAGATAACCTGATCCCCAGTATGATAGAGTAGGGTCCAGTTTCCACACATAGGTAGTAGAGTTATTGTAGGAGTAATGGATTTCTCTGAAATCCAGTATTTGTAAAGATACATGAAGTAACTTTGTGTATGAGAGTAGAATTATTGTAGCTAGCATAGCTACAGGATTAGAGCCTAATAATGCTCCAAACATTTTAAAATATCTGCTGCATATAATGACTAGTAAAGTCAGTAGCCATAGATACAAAGGGAAAACAAACTGTAGCCACGTATACCAGTAGTTATTTAGACCATTGTAAAAACAAGAAGAAATCCCAAAGTCTAAAATTTATCCAGGATATAAACAACAACAGAGGGTAACGTATTGTATTGGGAGGAAAAATCCTCTCTCTATGAATATTAACCAAGTTAGCATAGAGAATGAGTCCATTGATAGTTCCAGTAGACACATTGATTTGTAGAAGGAGTAATAGAGCCACCAGCACGATACCAGCAGCCATGAAGACTAGGAGCAGACTAATGTACTTGTCCTCACATAGGGCACAGTCCAGGTCACCTAAAGTCAAACTATAGTTTTCTTTACAAGCTGCACATAAAATTCCAGCATGATTAGGCCGGCATTAAGGCTCATCAAGGTTTAAAGAAGAAAAGTTCAGCCATAATATTGTCTCATCAATGGCACAAAATTTATCTGGGCAGTAAATACTGTATAAAAATCTCTCATAACCTAAATTATATCTAATAATCTCAATTCAATAATGTTTTGGAAATTGTATTAGTCCTGTGCTGATATTACATCTGACATTTTTCGAAATACTAGTAATATTTTTGTCACATCCACATTTTCCTTCAATATTAAGTTGAAACCGAGGTGGGCAATTTTGTATAGATACATTAAAAAATAAATAATTTTTTTAATATCTTTTTTTATTGAGGTAAATCTGAAGAATGAATGAATTATTTGTATATTTTGTATGAAATAATAATTGAAAATTGTGGTATACTTGAAAATTGCTCAATGTTTCTTCATATTTTCTAATTATTGATACATTACGGTGGTTTCCTATCGATTCATGTATAATTGCATTAGTAGATGCTGCAATCCGAAGAGCTCCAACGCTTTGAACAGAAACACTCAGTGTTTTTCCTGGGGGGCCAGATAATTTTTTACATTAAACAGAGCAATTGTAGGATCCATTTTTGAGTAGACATAGTTGCCTTGGTGGAGAAGCAATGGATAAATTATTATTATTATTAAGTAAATATTTATATCCTGTAATTTCAGTTTGATTGATGAGTTTCACTTTGCATTCATCTAAATAGTAACTATATAATTATGTCCCTTCCAAATTTTGCTTCAGAATCTAAAAATTCTATAGTAATGTTGTTATCTGTACTGTTCTCACCAATCGTAAAATATGAGAGTCGTAATAATAATAACTAACCGTATCATAAATAGATCCTCCGAAATAACCAGCTTGGTAGCTTCTAAACACTAATTCCAGAGGAGATTATTATAATGATACGACTTTTGTTAATTAAATATAAACCACCGCCTTTATGATGAGCAGAATTGTTCAAAAATACAAAATTTTTCCTGAATACTAATACAGAACCAGAGCTACTCACTCCACCCCCTGCATTATTAGCCAAATTATTACTGAATGTGACTGTAGCACGTGCTCAGAGCTTAGAATTGACGAAATCAATAGCTCCACCTCTAAAATAGGCTTCATTGAATGCCAATTTAATATTACCACTCAACACGAATTCAGAGTTGGTAGAAATTGTCAAAGCACCTCCACTATTCCAAGCTAAATTACGTTCAAATGAAACTTTCTGAAATAATTACAAATTAGACTTTATAACAGCAATTGCACCTCCACCCTTTCTTGCTAAATTGTTAATGAATTTAGTTGTCCCATGTAAACATGGTTCTGATAAAATGACATCAATATGCCAATAATGTCTGAATTTACACCAAGTGTTATCATTATTATTTACAAAGCTTTCATTAACATGCATCGCTCCTCCATAATTACCAATATTGTTCTGAAACACAACAATGCTACACAAAGTGACATTACTAGACTGTATATTTTCAGCACCTCCATACTCACTGCTCCAATTATTTAAACTGCAGTCACTAAGGGAAACTGAACTATGTTTAATTAGGACAGCTTGAGACTGATTTGTGCCATAAAATATTACATTCATTAGAAGTACAAGATGGGACATATTCACAATTAAAGCTAATTGAGCATGAGGACATCCTGGCTGATCTTAAGTAACTCCAATTGATACGATAACATCAGAAGAGTTAGTGATGATGATGTTTGCCTGACAGCTTATATAGTAACATTAGTTGATTCTGAACCATTCAATATAATGTCATAAACATTATTCAAATAAAGGAAGTGTCAAGATAATGGTTGCCATTTTGAAAGAGAAAAACAGAATCAGATATAAAGTACTGATCTTGATTTTTAGTGTAAGATATGAAATTATAGCAAGATTTGTTGGCATAACACACTACAGAACTAGAATACACTGTGTTTTCTTGAATCAGGGCAAAGGAGATTTTGATGAATATAAGTATTAAGAACATTATTAGAAATATCAGCTTGTACAAATATCCCTTTGTTGATATCTGTCTAGAATTGCTGTCTTGAAAATGCTTTTATATCGTTATCTCTATTGACTCCTATAGAAAACAGCTTAGAACACATACGTTTAAACAGCAACAGTTTATGATAAAGTCTCATTTATCTGTGAGTTGGGACTAATTATTACTCAAAATACTGTACAATTAAAAAAACCACACAAATTTGAAAAAACATTATAATTATTTTAATAATAATGAGCTCTTCTTTGCCAAATGTGAAGTCTGAACTGTCCAACTATAACTTAAGTCATTTAATATAAAACTCATGTGCATTTAAATGTTTACAAGAGAAGTTATGTGGATATTAAAATTCTTTGACAATATATTGTAAAGCCCTATATCAGTCGCAATAGAGCAAATAGAGATGTGGAACTGAGTAGCACAAAATTATCAAGATAATCTTATATTATATCTCTCAATATCCAGTTCACTATATTGTATTGACTAAACTATCTTCTGTGGTTACGTTAAAATGTTGTCATATCACAGTAATTCAGGCGTTAAATCTCAATTGACATCAAGTCATTGATTATTTTGAAAACTTGATATTTCAATGATATTTCCCAATATGCCATAATAAGTGGTTCAATAGTTTGATTGACACTTTGTGAACTAAAGGGGTCTGGAAAAAAGCACAGGAAAATTTTGAATAATCTTAGTTATCGCCAGGGATTCGAACCCAGGGCCACTGGCTTTTGCCACCAGTGCTCTAACCACTGAGCTACGACAACCCTCGACTTCCAAGACTCTCACATTTTCCCTTTATACTGTTGAGTAGTACCGCTTGCTGCAGTCAAGTACTCAACAGACCACCAATTATGTGCCGTCAGAACACCTTTTCGGTGTCGACGGGAAACACCTCCCCCTCCGGAGAGGAGCCATTATTTGTGGATTAAAAAGAAGTTCTGACCCTTCATAAAAACTAGATTGACACTTTCTCACCTAAAGGGGTCTGGAAAAAAAGAGATTTTGTCACATTTTTCCTTTGTTTTTTCCAGACCCCTTTACGTGAGAAAGTATCGATTATCAAGTTCTGACCCTTCATAAAAAACTTGATTGAAAGGTCAGATCTTGATAATTGTGATGTTAAATCCACAGATTATGTTCGAATCCCGGCGACAACTAAGATTTGTTCACATTTTTCCTTTGCTTTATCCAGACCCCTTTAGGTGAGAAAGTTTCAATCCAGTTAAATATTGTATAAAATTTCATAAATTTTGACCTTAATATATTTGGACCTCTCCCCGTCATTGGCACTGGATTAATGGAAATACTAATATTCTTTCAATGATTCAGTTATTCTCGGCTGAAATAAATACAATAATAGCAAATTATCTCATTCTAACAGCCAATGTTAAGTTTTAAATAACATTGGCTGTTAAACGAGAAAATTTCTATTATTAAGCCTAATATTGTCAACTTACTACCGCAGCATCTAAAATTTTTTGTGATATTTATAAGCAGTCTGACAGGGTGATAGTATCAATGATAGAGACTGCAGCTAAACTTATTAAAAGTGATATAAATCTATTGCCCTGAGCAAAATGCATTGTCCAACATCAGAAGAAATGAGTATTGAAAAGGCCTTGGCAATTATATACATTAAGATAGAATAAGTGTAGGAAACCTTGTTTACAAGGTATTTATTATATTATGTGAACTTACGTGGATACTAAAATTATTTGACTATTCAATAAATAATATATTGTAAAGTCCTATCAGTCACAAATGTTGTCATATCACAGTAATCCAGGCGTTTAATCTCAATTGACATCAAGTAAAGGACAATTTTGATAACTTGATATTTCAATGATAATTCCCAATGTCGCAATGTTCCAAGTGGCTCAATAGTTGTATAAGATAAAAGTACATAATATACTATTATAACCTTTTTTTGTATTTCAGGATTGTATCCGACACAAAAATAATATACTTGGAGTTTTTGTGAATAATCATATAGTAGTAATAGATTTAGGAAATGAAAGATAACTGACTGTGTGTTCTCTATGTGGCTTAAATTAGAGGGTTGTCATGTCACACTAAGTATGACTTTAAGTCTCAATACACATCACGTGGGAATTAAATAACTTAATAGTTTACAATTAACCAGTATTTCAGCAGACATACAACAGCAGTGAGTCTTATTGATAAAATCTAACAATATAATGGTCGTGAAATTTAATTATTTTAATATGAATTTTATTAACAGTGTTTTTACCAGCTGCAAATGCAGTGAACCACCAGATTGTTATCACATTTAGGACAGGAAATTGGGTTCCAATTGTGTCTCTGTTAGGTGCAGTGGAACAGAGCGAAGAAGATTAAAGAAGCCAATTCTAGAAGAGGCATTTGTACTAGTTATGGAAGATTTTTTAAGACAATGGTGAGGAACCTTTCAATTGTCTGACCCCATGAATACTTATCTGAGTGACAGGGTAGGATCCAGGGATCTAAGCCCCCCCCTTTCAAACCAAGTTTGTTGAAAGATTATGATGAACAGGGAACAAATAATGGCGAATATGTTAATAGGATACCGCATGCTAATGTATTCTTCTCATTCATAAATAAATGTCCAAATTATTTACATGTATGAAATTTCTTAAATTTTGACCTAAATATATTTGGCCCCTTCCCGTCATTGGTGCTGGATTAATAGAAATGGAAAGCCTAATATTCTTTCAATGATTCAGTCATTCTCGGCCGGAATAATTATAATAATAGCAAATTTTCTTGTTCTAATAGCCAATGTTAAGTTTTACTTAACATTGGCTGTTAGATCGAGAAAAGTTGCTATTATTAAGCCTAATATTGCCACTTTACTACCACAACATCTAAAATTCTCTGATTTTAGTGAGCAGTCTGACAGGGATGATAGTATTAACGATTGATAGAGACTGCAAACTTATTAAAAGTGAAATGAAGTCGATTGCTCATGGCAAAATGCATTATCCAATATCAGAAGAAATGAGTATTGAAAAGGCCTTGACAATTATATACACTTAATGACAGAAGAAGTGTAGGACTAACTTTATCATTGTCTATTGTATATGCTATGAATTATTTTAGCAATTTCAAATTAATTTAGTACCAGAGATTGCAAGTCAGCAAGGAAGGAATCTTAGTTTATGAATTGTCATTATTTCTAAAATGTAGTTCAGTTCATTACGATCTAATGCTTCTCATCTGATTCTTCATTTTGTTTTTATTTAAGTTTTCAGCATTATGTACACTTTGTCGAACATAGTAACAGCATGTGCAAACTAGAAACAGATAGGAAGAATGTTAAAGTAATATAGGTTGTAATACCACTAACCGTTGACAAAATGCGTGCAATTGTAATGTTATAAATTCCTCAATAAAAGCAATAATTTCCTCTTAAATCACTCAAGCAAATGTTAAACTTCATCAACAAGTTATGAATGAAAATAGTTTTTTTTGGTTGGTGTTGGAGATACTTATTCTCCTTCAATGGAGTATCAGTCTAGCTGCCAGTGACCACCTTTCACATAGTGACCTCACCTGTTACTCCATGTTCTGGAGAGTTCATTGGAGAACCTTGTCTCACTCTACAACAATATGTATCTAACCCAAGCATCAGTTATGGCAATATGTGTGAGTCAGAGAAAATGAGCTCTTAAGTGTATTGTCACCAATAGTATTGATGAGATGGAGCTATTATGAAAGTCAATAACTTGTTTTGATAAAGTAATAGTATACAGTCAGCTACCAACTGTAAAATCCCTGCAAAAAGTAGCTTGTGGCTTAGTAATTTAGCATTGCTTGCTAAAATTCACAATTTCCGTGTCAACTAGATGATTCTGCTGGTTATTTATTCTTGGGTTAAAATTAACCGTATTGTATTTTATGCAATTAACTTTTGACTTGTCAATGTTATTAATTCTATTTGCAAAGCTCTGCATGACTTATAGCACTCTATTATTATTGATCATTAATTAATCTCAGTGGAAGAATTTTTCAACCCCTGAGGCTTCAGATGCCTTGAGTAGCATATAGCTGGCATCCAATGGTCATTCTTATATTAGAGCACACCATCAACTTCAAATTTAACATAGATAGTTCAGTAGAAATTCAAGATGAATAGTAAATCACAAATACAAGAAATGACACATTTGAATGAATCTGTCATACCAGTTATCTAATTACAAATTGATTTGATTGATTAGCAGCATGTTGTTGTCAATATGTATGTGTAATCTGCAAATTGGGGAATGAAATGATGGTAAAATGTAGCCAATCTTGAGAAAGAGTGCAGTTGTTGAACATACTCTCTCAACTGGCAAGCTGCAGTATCTGGTATACCCAAGCAACCATTTCAAACCACTAAAATTATGAACAACCTCAACAGCATTTTTATGATTTAACAGACAGCCCATGTTCAGTAAGTCTAGCTAGAACAACATCAATATGGACTAGCAAAAGATGATCCCAATCAATAGAAAATATTACCACATCATCAATATAATGGTGAAGAAAATCCCATATTCCTCTGAACATTCATTACATGAGGAGCTGAAATATTGCCAGGGTGTTTTGCAAATTACAAGGCATCATTTCATACATTGATCAGAGTGGAAAGGTATTGGTACAAAATTTATTATCAAGATATCTCCATTAAGATATTAGCATAATATTGGATCTTTATTTGACTTCAATAAAGCAAGAACAATAGATTTTTATTATGAATTAAGTAGGAATTTGCCCCTCAAATTTTTTTTTGTATGTGCTTAAGTACTGCTAGAGTCTTTGAATGTGTCTGTTATTGACCATATGGTGCCTCCTAAAAGGGCTTGCTGCTTCCTGAATTGTTTTATTTACTCACCAATGATCACGACTTCACCCTAGATCACATGACTGCCTCAAGCCTTATGACTGTTCCTAGTCTGGTCACATGACTTTCCAACACACTCACCTGTTACACATTATAAATTGCAATTTACTAGCTAAAATATTTTACTAAAACCACCTCACCTTCTCAGTCGCTGTGACAAATCTTGAATCAGGCATGCTCATTATTATTGCACACCAGTCTCATTAAAATAGATTTCCAGAAAATATGATACTTTACCTAAATAGCAGAGAGAAGTGCCCTTTGACCTTCAACTTTTGCAGTTTCGAGTGTGCTGTGCATTAATCAAACAGCCTACACAACAATCTAAAAACTAATTGCCCTTCACTCCCAAGATAATATGTAATATTTTACAACTCAGTATCCAATAATGTGTGATGACAGGGCCATCAATAATTGATTCCACCTCCAAAAGCTAAATTACAATGGGATATACCTGTAGCATATACTCAGAGTGCATAATTGTAAATATAAATATACCCACCTACACCATTTGCTATATTGTATGATATTACTGCACATTAGTACAAATGGCACTTTTTTAAACACCTGCAAAAGAGATTTAGTGATAGCAAGAACACCTCCATTCTTTGCTAAATTGTTGCTAAAAAAGCAGAGGTTCTATGTAAATATATATTGTTCAGATAACAGTACATTAATATAGCAGTCGTGTGATGTCTGAATTTGTTCAATGTGTCATTGTTGAAAATTACAAAATTTTTAATAGCATATAATAGCTCCACCATAATGACCAATATTGTTCTGAAACACAACATTGCCGCACAGTGTTACATTACTAGACTGTATATTTGCAGCACCTCCATAGTCCCTTCTCAAATTATAGAAACTGCAGTCATAAGGGAAACTAAACTGTATAAAACTATGATAGCTTGCGATTGATGTCTGCCATAAAAACTAGCTACACCCAATAGATTACAAAATTTGACATAATCATAACTAAAGCTGATTGAGCATGAGGACATCCTGATTGATCTCAAATAATAACAAGATTTAATAGGATAATGTCGAAATAATTCGTAATAATGATTGTGGTGATAAGTTAGGGTGTCTAAAAGTCGATGGCAGAGCTGCCACCAGAATTCTTGCTTTCTCATCACTCTGTTAAAAGGCTTCTCTATACCCAGTTTCTTAAGCTGGATTGAGAACCAAGTGAACCCTCCAAAATGATTAAAGCTAGCGAAGGTTAGACTTAAAAATTACGTTAGAGTCAAGCAAGAACTGAACCAAATAGTTAGAAATTATGAATATTAGGTGGGTAGTAGTGTACAAGGGAATGAGGAGTTATTAGTAGAATGCATGAAATAAGATGACACCTGTGTAGCAAAATAATGTAACAGTAAGATAGTGGAATATTAATAAAGAAAACTGGAAATAATAGATAAATAATAAGAATGTTAATAGTTACTATTTGAGAAAATGTTGCGATAATATCACCACAATGATATTGGCCTGACAGCCAGTTGGAGTCGTGAATCCCGACAGAAAGGCTTGAAATAGCTATGAAAGGACAAACTCAGTGATAATTCGGTAGAAATAAGGTTATAATTGGTTAAATCAAGATAGTAAACAGAGGTACAACATGTTACAACAATGATAAACGAGTAAAGTGACGTAATTAAGGTGAATGAAAAAATTTGTTCATTATACAGGTTTACGTTGACTACTAAAGACATCAACGAAGACAAAACAACATCACCCATTCGCGCAGGCGCCATCTGTTCTGACTTAGACACAGTGTATAGTAACATTAGTTGATTCAGAGCCATTCACTACAATGTTCGAAACATTCACTAAATACGAGGAAGTATCAAGACAATGCTCATCACTTTGAAAGAGAAAAAGTGTATCAGAAGTCAAGTATTGATCTGTCTGTCAGTGTAGAATTCAAGATCACGGCAAGATTTGTATATAGAACACACCAGGACTGGAATATACTGTATACTCTTGAATCCATGTCTATTGCAGCTTATTTGCCAATAGCTGGTTCACAGGCAGTTCTATTGAGTGATACTATAAATAGTAACACCATGACTACTACACCACATATTTCCTGCATTTATGATTATTCTATAATATCAGTATCAGTTACTAAACGAAAACTTGTAGAAAATACAAATTAATAATTAGTGAGTCTATATTTTTGGAGAATATTGTTGTAACCATGGCTGATTATATAACTTATAATATGTTAGCACTATTCTTTTATTTTTCCAATTGGTGTAGATTAAGGACATACATTTTTTTGTAATATTATTATAATGTGATCATTTCTACCTCATCAGATTATAATATCTCATATAACTAAATAAAGTCATATAGGCACACTCTCTACTGTGTATACACTGAAATATACCCACACAAACACAGATATACACACACTAACACCTACATTACTATTATAATTTGACATTTCTTCTATGACTATGTATAGTAGATTCTAGTTTCATATATTTTGTTTTCCATTAGTCATAAAATTTTTATATAACAAATATTTTTCAACCATTGTGCAATAGTCATCATCAAACAAAGCTGTAACATAAGAAAACATTAGCTAGAAGCTTATACACTATTGTCAGGCAGGTAAACACTGGAGGCAATAAACCAGTATCCCTGTTCGTTACTGGTCCACACATTTTGATTTTCCAAGACTCTGAATAACATCTCTTGTAATTCTTGCTGGTGATCTACTATTATCATGTAATGATATCTTTAAATTGCATGTTGAGCACCTGCAGATGTAATTTCTATGCTCTTTGATGTTCTTTTAATTATGTTCTAGAGTCCGTCCAGTTTGGTACACCATTCCGCTTTTATTATTAGGTAAAAGTCCGTCTATTAGATGGACAAATATATTTTTAGTGTCTGGTATCAAATCTCTAAAAAAAAGTTCTGATGTCAATGTGATGTAATATTCTTTTGATGTAATACTACTGTCACTTTTGAAGTATTACACATCGCCTTGACATCAGAACTGTTTTTATGCCACTCACCATGCAACCAAAACATCATCACTTTAACTGGGAAAATGCTAAAATAAATGTTACAAATTATTTCCTTTTTTTTTTGGTTATGATCATTTTATTTTCCTTCATTATTATCTGATCACCTTTACATTTAACAGTGCACAATTCAACAGTTTATTAGAATCTGTATCACAATGTAATCACTCAAATTAACATTCCATGACAGTTAACATTCTGTTCTTAATTACAATGTTGGCTCACATTACATTGAATTGTTTGTTTGTTTTTGTTGTTGTATTTTATTATTATCAAATCAAATAATGAATAATTATACATACAGGGGTGGCGGAAGCTAATTTGATTCAAATAATAATAATAATAATAATAATAATAATAATAATAATAACAATAATAATAAAATAGTCAAACAAACAAATAAATCATTTTAAATTAATGTGCACTGGCTTTTTTTTATATAACTTATGATATCAACGTTTAAAGTTCCTTTGTTTTAGTGGTTGTAAAGTGAATATTTTATCTTAGGTATATTGCCAGCTAGCATCTCGAGGTCCACTATAATTTGTAAGAGAGATGAATGCAGCTTAAGTTTTGAAAAAATGAAATACCCACACATGTTTTCTCTTGCATTGTTAGGTTCAAGCTTTAGAAATTCTTATCCCACCATAAACAAAATCTAAGAAACACTATAAAAAATTAACTCCAAACCTTTTCCATCGACCCCCTACGAACAAATTCCAGCAAATCCTCTCACTATGAATATTAACCAAGTTAGCATAGAGAATGAGTCCATTCATAGTTCCAGTAGATACATTGATTTGTAGAATGAGTAATAGAGCCAACAGCACGATACCAGCAGCCATGAAGACTAGGAGCAGACTAATGTACTTGTTTTCACAAAGGGCACAGTCCAGGTCACCTAAAGTCAAACTATAGTTTTCTTTACAAGCTGCACACAAAACTCCAGCATGATTAGGCAGACATTGAGGCTCATCAAGGTCTAAGGAAGAAAAGTTCAGCCATGTTGGCTTATCACTGACACAAAATTTAGCTGGGCAATTGGTACTGTACATAAATCCCTTGTATACTGAATTGTTCTTTATAATTTTAATACAATGATAAGTCCGCTTCAATATTACATTTTATTTTTGAAAGTGTTAATATTTTCTTCACAGGTGCATTGTTCTTCAATAAGCTGAAACCCTGGTGGATAATTCTCTAGAAACACTTCTTTTACCAAACATTCGTCTTTGTATCGTTTTTCAATAGGGTAAATCTGAAATTGGAGTGGTCTATCAGAATACTGTGTATAAAAGGAAAATTGAAAACTGATATTTTTTTGGTAAAAAATGATTCTTTATCAATTTCATAACTATGTATACAGGAGGGTTTTCTATTAATTTATGTAAAATTGCAGTTGTAGGTACTGAAATTTTAAGAGCAGAATTTTTTACCAATTACCAGCTTCTTGTGATGGAAGGTAGTGAAATAATCATAACTTTCGTAAGGTTGCCACTACTACCTAGATAATTAGCAAAACTTTTATCACAACTAATATAATTTTTGATAAAACAAATAATTAGTACAATGATGAATTCTTCGGCAAGAATACACTATTAGCTACACAAAAAATTTTTTTATAAGTTAAGGGTAAAATATAAGGTCAAAAAATATAAAGTAAAAAATATACACTATTAGCTACACAATAATATTTTTTATAAGTTAAGGGTAAAATATAAGGTCAAAAAATATAAAGTAAAAAATATACACTATTAGCTAAACAATATATTTTGTGTAAGTTAAAGTTAAAATATAAAGTAAAAAACGTAAGTTACAAACTCTCTAGTAATGGCTCTCGTAGGCTAAATGTAGTTGTACTTGCATTGGCAGCTTCGTTCAATTCTATATCTTTCACTTTAAATAGCTTCTTCGTAAACATTTCTCTAACTTGTTTGACATGAATCCATTTCAATTGTTTAACTGCTTGAAATTTTAATATTCGAATGAGAATGTGATATATTAAGACACACACAAATTCCAACAAGGCTATTGAAATTGATACATAAACAAGTGCCAGCTGGTTTCCGCCATCTTTAGTGATGCAGTATGTTCCAGTGACCAGTATTATACTATTAAAGATGTATGACATTTCCAGAACATTGATGTATTTGTTCTCATAAATAGAACAGGTCCAAGAAAGAGAAATAGCCAGAGTGAAGAGTGTAGAAGTAATAATCAGTGTAACATCCTTTCTATATTCTAAACTTGCAGTGTCGCTAATAAGAACACAGGCTCTTAGAAAGAGTAGAAGTCCTGGCCAAAATCTACCATTGCGAGTGAATGGAGCATAGTAAGCATCCAAGAAAGGTTTCAACTTATTCAACCATTGCAACCCTTTTCTATTAGAGTAAGCTTGAAGTTTATATCCTGATAGTATTAGTAAATTGTAAGGAGCTAAGAAAAGAACTAATAGTGATAGAGCAAAGGTTGCTATAGAAAGATAACCTGGTCCCCAGTATGTTAGAGTAGGGTCCAGTTTCCACACATTGGTAGTAGAGTTATTGTAGGAGTAATGGATTTCTCTGAAATCCAGTATTTGTAAAGATACTTGAAGTAATTTTGTATATGAAAATAGAATTATCGTAGCTAGCATAGCTACAGGATTAGAGCCTAATAATGCTCTAAACATTTTAAAATATCTGCTGCATATAATGACTAGTAAAGTCAGTAGCCATAGATACAAAGGGAAAACAAACTGCAGCCACGTATACCAGTAGTAATTTAGACCATTGTAAAAGCATGAAGAAATCCCAAAGTCTAAATTTATCCAGGATATGAACAACAGCAGAGGGGAACTTATTGTATTGGGAGGAAAAATCCTCTCTCTATGAATATTAACCAAGTTAGCATAGAGAATAAGTCCATTGACAGTTCCAGTAGATATATTGATTTGTAGAATGAGTAATAGAGCAACCAGCATGATACCAGCAGCCATGAAGACTAGGAGCAGACTAATGTACTTGTCTTCACAAAGGGCACAGTCCAGGTCACCTAATGTCAAACTATAGTTTTCTTTACAAGCTGCACATAAAACTCCAGCATGATTACTCTGACATTGAGGCTCATCAAGGTTTAAGGAAGAAAAATTCAGCCATATTGGCTTATCACTGACACAAAATTTAGCTGGGCAATTGATACTGTATGTAAATCCCTTGTATACTGAATTGTTCTTTATAATTTTAATCCAATGACCTTTTGGAAATTTAATAAGTCCGCTGTCAATATCACATTTTGCATTTTTGAAACTGTTAATATTTTCTTCACACGTGCATTGTTCTTCAATAAGTTGAAACCCTGGTGGGCAATTCTCTATAAACACTTCTATTACCAAACGTTCGTCTTCGTCCCTTTTTTCAATAGGATAAATCTGAAATTGGAATGATCTATCAGTATACTGTGTATAAAAAGAAAATTGAAGACTGGTATTTTTTTGGTAAATTGATTCTTTATCATATTTCCTAACTATTGATACACGAGGGCTTCCTATCAATTTATGTATAATTGCATCTGTGGGTACTGAAATTTGAAGAGCTCCTACAACTATGGCAGAAATATTGAGTGTTTTTCCTGGTGGACTAGAAAACATTTCAAACAAAACTGAGCAATTATACGATCCATTTTTTAATAAACATAATTGCCGTGGAGGAGAAGCATAAGATAAAAATTCATTTTTACCAAGAAGATATTCATATCCAGAAATTGAACTTTGATTATTAATTACAACTTCACATCCATCTAAATTTTTACTAAATATGTCACTTCCAAATGTTGCAGTAGAATTTATAAACCTTATAGTTATGTTTTCAACTGTACTGCTCCCCACAATCCTAAAAAAGCATTGATCGGTTGGATAATGATAAGAGTATTGATAAATTGATCCTCCAAAATCCTTAGCTTTGTTTCTTTTAAATAGTAAGCTTAGTGGAGATGTCATATTTATGTAGCTGCAGTAATCCAAAAGTAGCGCACCACCTGAATATGTAGCAACATTATCAAAAAATAAAATATATCCCTTGCATATAATTAAAGAACAGGAAAAAGCCAATATTCCCCCTCCCACAGGAGCCAAATTATTATGGATTATAACTTTAGCATATGCCAAGAGTGTAGAATTGTTCATATCAATAGCTCCACCTGAACGATTTTTTGCTATATTGTATGACAATATCACATTACCGCACAATGAGACAGTAGAGTTGTCACACATTAAGGCACCTCCATTATATCCAGCTAAATTATGTGCAAATGATACTTTTTCAAACACCTGCAAAAGAGACTCAGCGATAATAAGAGCACCTCCATCCTTTATTGCTAAATTGTTAGTAAAATCAGTGGTCCCATGTAAACATCGCTTTGATAACAATACATTAATATAGCTGTCCCAATGATGTCTGAATTCCTTCCATGTGTCATTGTTAAAAGTTACATAACTTTTATAAACGTACAGCGCACCTCCATAATAACCAATATTGTTCTGAAACACAACATTGCCACACAGCGTGACATTACTAGACTGTATATTTGCAGCACCTCCGTACTCACTGCTCCAATTATAGAAACTGCAGTCACTTATGGAAACTGAAGTATGTTTAATTAGGACAGCTTGAGACTGATTTCTGCCATAAAATACTACATCCATTAGAAGTACAAGATGTGACATATTCACAACTAGAGCTGATTGAGCATGAGGACATCCTGGCTGATCACGAGTTAAGTTGAAATTTGATATGATGATATTAGAAGAGTTAGTGATGATGATGTTTGCCTGACAGCCAATAGTAAAATTAGTTGATTCAGAACCGTTCATAATAACGTTGGAAACATTCGCTAAATACAAGGAATTACCCAGATAATGCTCTCCATTTTGAAAGAGAAAAACAGAATCAGAAGTAAAGTATTGATCCTGTCTCTCAGTGTAGAATTCAAGATCATAGCATGATTTGTTTATAGGACACACCCCAAAACTAGAATACACTGTGTACTCTTGAATCTGGGCAATGGAGATTTTCATGAAGATAATTATTAACCACATATCTACTTGTAGATATCCTTTTAGTATTACTATGGTATGCCTTTTATATAAATGTGCATGTTTTTGTCTTACATCGACAACCCCTCTCCCAATAATTACACTATTGTACATAATATTGTATACTTTCAACAGTTAATGATACAATCTCATTCATCCATAATCTTGTCATCATTATGTACTATTAGTGATAATGACCAACAATTTTCAACAAATTTAGGTACAATACTCCTCTCATATATTATCAAATTTTGGGATGATTTAAGGCAGCTAGATGGTCATACTGTTCTTTCTGTTGTCACTGTAAGTGATGATTTTGATGTTCCTATAGTGATATTGATATTTTTCAGTTTTGTAAGAGTCCTGTTAAAAGTCCTTTAATGAAGTGGTTTCTAAGCATCTGAGCATGTTACTGAAGTTTCTGATAAAATATTTACTACATATCACTAAATTTAGATGACATATGAACTGTATAGCTTTCGGTCGTACACTATACCCACTCATATTGAGAATGGATACAAGAAAAGTCATGATAAATTATTGGAACTGGACAGTATCAAACCATATGTCCAAGTGATCAAGCCTACCCATCCTAATAGTGAAATAAGATGGTCATAATATTGTGATCAATTATAGACAACATAATGATTGCAATACCTAAGCCATTCCATGCCTACCATTAATGAGATTGTGTCACATTTAGGTATAACCAAGTTGTTTCTGATCTTGATTTGCTCACAGCCTTTCACTAAGTTCTGGTGGAGCCAAGCTCAAGAAAATACACGGCCTTTTCATGTAAACATGGCAAGTTTCACTATTCCTAATTTTTATGCACAGGTGGTAATAGTGTATTGCATGACATAATTTATATATTTCCGTCAGCATTTTCTCTTCTCTATGCCCAAACAGACACAACTGAGTTTACATCTAATTTTTTATTTCTTCCTGATTAGTAGAGGAATAAAATGAAATTCAATAATGCTTTACCTACGTAATTGATGAATGTTGTATCATTATTCCAAAACATTATGTCAAAACAAGTTTACATGATGTAGAATTTAATTGTTATGACTTCTAGTAAATAGTGAAACAATGACAACTAGTAAACTATTCATAGACTTGTTGACCATAAATATCTAACATTGTAAGCATTTACTGTACAACACAATATATCTGAGTGTTTGTATTCAACAGATGAGCAGGTTTACAGAATGCAGTGTATTTTTGCTTTCATAACATCTCATTCTCTAATTATTGGTTGATTGTTCATAGTAGCAACAGAGCTACCTGTGTGCCAACTTCAAAATGGCAGTAAGTATCGAAAAGAAGAGTTTATTTAATGATGTAATTTATATAACTAGCTTGAAGTTATAGTTAAGATTGAAGGTTAAAGTCACGACAATGTTTTGTTAGTTAGACACTGGTGCTTTGGGATTAGCTTAACTAACCACCTGAACAGACAAAGATAGCAAATGTAAACTTACACAGCCAAACCTTTACTTATTGTTAGAAAATAGTGTCTCAGTGCCAATATAAAGGGAATACACTTTGACTTTTGAGTGATGTTGAACACCATTCTTGAGCTTAAAAATAGGAATGAGAAAGTAAATTATTACTAATATAGGGCTATCTCATAGTGAGCTCAATTTTCTCTCACACACATATATTTAAAAAATGAGTGTTTAGAATGTAAATAAAGTTATTAATGTGCTTAATTAGATACCTCAGTGTTTGTGCTGAAGGACACCACCAGTTATTAACATTAGCCTTCAGTTGAAATTGACTTACTGAGCAATTTATAATTGACTGGATTTAGTTTCCTATTGTACCTGTAACAAAAAAAGAATGAAATTTCATGATCACAATGTTAAATAAATTAATGGTATTTTTTTATGTTATGGCCAGACTCAACTGCTATAGACCCATTTATTTCAAATTACAGTATTTTTTTATGCTTCCTGGATTGCAATCTGATGACAAGTAAGGGCACTTCTCTCTGCTTTTAAGGTTAAGTGTCATACTTTCTGGAGGTGTATTTTAATGAGACTGATGTGCACTAATGGTGAGTATATCTGATTAGTGAGAAGGTGATGTGCTTTTAGTAAAATATATTAGCTAGTAAATTGTAATTTTCCGAGGTTTGTTTTGTGTTTTGACTGCTATTATAATAGCTTATACATGAAGTGCTCCAAGCTCTCTTTGTGATCAATCTCTTCATTTTGCTTTCATGTATATAAGATTAGTTATCTGCATTAATGACTTCATCATTTACCCTCATCTCTATTCCTTATAACTTACTTTGGAACTACCACTTCTCCACTGACTGTAATGATTTAGGACCGCTGCTAACTGATGGTGAGTGTGTTGGAAAGTCATGTGATCAAACATGGCCAGTCATAAGGTTGAAACAGTCATGTGATCTAGGCTAAAGCCATGCATGAGTTGAGTTAATAAAAATAATTTCAGGCTAAAGCAAAAACAATTGTAACACACCCTTGCATTCATGGCCTATTCTGCAGATGTTTCATGTCCAAGCAGTATGCTCCATATATAGTTTTAGGAGATATGAGATCAATTGCAGAAACATTCAAAGTAGCTTGCAGTACTTTAGTGCATATAAATACTAATATGAGGAGCAAATTCCTACTAGATTCATAATTTAAATCTATTAATGATATCAGGCACATACCATTATGCTAATTAGATCTAAATGGAAATACACTGTGAACAGGGGATGTGAATCCCTGAGCTCTGAGTTATAGCTGGCGAAGGACCAGCAAAGTCAGTAGTGGGCAACACGCAAACACAAGAAACAATTTCAAAGTCTTTAATCCCAAAACTGACAGTAGCAATGACTGAAAAAACAACACGAGTTATAAAACAGGATAATAATTGAGCATGCGCTACAGAAAAATGCATATATACAAAAAATGAAATGTTCTGTTCATGAAGTACTCAGTTCTGGCGGTTGGAGGGTGGAGTTGTAGGTGGACCTGAACACACTGAATATAGTGTTTGTATCTATACCCTTTCACTCTGAGCAATTTATTCCTTAGTTTTTTTGCTCAAATGGTAATATAATATTGTATGAATAATTTGATATTTTTGTCAGCATATCCCTCTTCTATGCCCCAGCAAAACAAGTGAGTTTAAAGTTAATTTTTAATTTCTCCCTGATTAGTAGAGGAATAAATGAAATACAATACTATAGCATATGTAACTGAGAATGCCGTAGCATTATTTCAAAACATTATGTCAAAACAAGTTTACACGATGTAGAATTTAATTGTTATGACTTCTAGTAAATAGTGAAGCAATGACAACTAGTAAACTATTCATAGACTTGTTGACCATACATATCCAACATTGTAAGCATTTACTGTTCAACACAATAAATCTGAGTGTTTGTATTCAACAGATGAGCAGGTTTACAGATTGCAATGTATTATTGCTTTCATAACAGCTCATTGTATTAATTGTTGAGTAATTGTAATCAATAATACAGATCTGCCTGTGTGCCAACTTCAAAATGTCAGTAAAAGTATATCTAAATGTAGAGCTTTTTATATTAAGTTATTTTACATAATTAATTTTAAGACTTGTTTAAGCAACCAGGGAAATATAAAAAAAAGTTTAAAAATCATAATAAAAAATTCTTATTAGCTATGTGTACAACAAAGTTAAGAAGCTCTGTGTGTGTCGTTAGTTTAATTAATTAAATTAAATTTTATAACTTAATAAATTTAGTTTAAAAGGCCATTTGGTGTTATTGTTATTTGGAAGTGTTGTGCCTAAAGTTATTACAAATGTGGCCACCAGAGCTAAAACCTCAGCACTTAAGAATCACCCTAGAAGATTCTCTTTATAATGGCATGGACTCAATTCATATGAGAATCAAGTACTGCCTGACTAAATAGCAATTTCAATAGACTGCAGTAAAAGTTGTCATTAGTGCACGTGCACACATGAATGTTAATGGGAAGTTTTTCATTCCCATAACTATGAAATATAATGGTAAATACACATAGAGAAGTTGCAGAAATGAAGTTTGGGGATATAAACTGCAATGTAGTAGCATAGAAGTATGAAATTAGCAGCTAGCAATACTTTAAGAGTATTTCCAGTTAGCTGTACATTACCTATTAATATTTTTTTTACATTTTAATATCTAATTTGCTAATTTATAGCATTAACATGACCTCAATTATGATAGCACTTTGTTACTATGTACATAGTGACATAGCAAACTCTAATTATGGTTCAAAAGTTGAAAAAATCTCAAAAAATCTTAATCATTGTTTAAGAAATTCTACATTTTCTTAACTTATTATTGAGTAATAGTCAAAATTGTGTCATCCAAATAGTAAGTTTATGAATTAATACAAATAATATGCAAATTGCTGGATTATATAATTAAAGTTATTAGGTAAATATTAGAACAGTATTCAGAAAGCTGTGTATCTAGCTGTAGAGTGCAGCTAGTGTATTATTATAAATACTCATGTACTTTGCACAAAGCTCATAGAAATCACATTATACAGGTATTTGTTAATGTGTTGGTTGAATGTTTGACAGTTAGTTTGTTAATAGAGTTTGGAATATAGTATTCTGGAATGATTGTCAACATTTACAATCAAGTTTGAATTGCAACAACAGTGTCTGTAGAAAAATATCCGACATTAGATTTACCATGTATCATAATCAAAGTAAGATAGTTAACACTTATTAATGCATAAATATGATTTTCTCATAATATAATCTAAAAACACAACTTAAAGACTGATTATTTGTAGAGAAATTGAAGTGTTGGTAATTTTTAGCATCAGTGCAGTAAATATTAAATCTAATCTCATGGAGTCATGATGTTTTTGATAATGCTACCACACTTTCTTAACTGTAGTTGGCATGAAGGCAGCTTCGAATGTAAGATTACAAACTTACACCAATACAATTGAACTGTTATGAAAATTACAATTATAAGTTGAAATAACTGCCAATCTACAAGAATCAGGCATTTTTGTAGTAAAGCCAATGCTTACAATGGGTCATTTGTCTACAAGTTAACTCATTGTTTTTTTTTCTGTTAAGTTGTATTCATCTATCTTTTGTAAACTTGTTTTGATGCTATAATCCATTGGAATTATAAAAATTAATGACTCTTCTCACTTACTAAATTTTATTAGTGAAATTAGAATGTTTAGAAATATTTTGTATAGCTCAAAGAAAGTTATTAGCATTAAATAAAGTTTGCTGTTTGTGTACAAGTTTATAATTTATTAAATGTTTGAAAGTTTAATTAACATTGTATAATAATTTTTGTGGAGTTATTTTCAACATTTTAAACAAGTTAAAATGAACTAGCTGTCTTTATGTCAGTGTCATAGCTATATGTAATAGTTAGAGCATAAAGGCTTGGGTACTGGTGCATTTAGTGGACTTTGTGCACTAAATCCACCAGTACCTAGGCTCGCATGCTCTAACTATTTTAGATCCCGTTTACCCATGCTGCCCAGTTTCCACTAGCAACTTTGTTTATCAGCGTTTTCGGTGTCAAGCGAATTCTTCGGTGTCAAGCGAATTCTTCAGTGTTTCTGCCCAAAATTAAAATTCAATTAAAATTCAATTGGAGCACACTGGCAAGTTTACTTTAGCATTGCAGCTGCCAGCTGTTATTTCCAGATCTAACTCTACTGTGGGCTGCTCTGCAATAAGCAGTAAAGCAGCTAGCTATGGTAAATTCCTGTAGTATGAGCAACAGCAGGAGAGTTATATGATAGGGCTGGTCGTATAGGTCGGATATGGGAGAGTAGTAGACCCTCCCATATATCTGGGCCTCACATAACCTGCTCCCTGCTCCCTGCTTTATCCGCCTATTCTATAAACTAAAACTCAAAAATAGCAATACCCCAAGGGAGGTTAGTATGCACAGTTCATATACCTAAAGGCCAAAAATAGTGCACACTTACCCAGTTAGTACACCTAGTAACAATATAGCAACGGGATCTAAATGCACATTATTGCCATAATGTAAATAATTGATAGAAATATTTGTTTGATAGCAATATTTTATAACACATCAAAAAATGAAGGGATGTGAGACATGCACAATAGGATAACCTCAAAGAACTGCAATACACCTAGAATATATGGAAATACCTATTAATTCAGGGTCATAACTATGTAGTTAAAAATTCTTTGTTCTTTTGGCAGTTGTTTATGGAATTATGACATTATTGTCCAATGCCTACTTAAATTAATTGACTAAGTGAAGTCTATCTCAACAGAAATTACTAGAAACCTTTAAATATTTGCTCTATATTAGCCTTGCAATAAAAGCATTGACTCACCTCTTTGTATGTATTGGGACATAAAGTTACATTATCCTATTTGCAATTATGGAAATGTTTTTTCTTTTAAACTTTACTGTAAATGTTACTCAAAGGATAATTGTTATTATATTCATATTAGCTTATTTACTTACATATTTATTAAATTTATTTACATTTATATTTATAATCATACTATATTATTATAATTATTACCACCACATGGACCACAATCATTTTTAAAGCTGTTTTATGGCCTTAAATTGAATAATAAGCACAAAGTTAACCATTAAAACTGTCATTTTAATACTGTTATTAGCTTGAGTTTTGATAACAACAAATGATGTAATCAGTAAGTGTCATATGTATTAAAACAAAAAAAGCAAAAAATTGCATTTCAATTAGTTTAATACTCAAAGATCAAAGACCGTATTTAAACTACTTTAGGCACTAACATAGTCTGTAAATATCAATTCTTACTGTTGGTATCAAATTTCAGCATAATATCAAACTCTTCCACTCAAATTTCAGAAGTCTTCAGTGGTTGACAAAAATACAGGGGCAGATCCAGCATTAATGACAGGGAGGAGCCCAAGTACAGTTAGGTCAAAACTTACTGATTCGAAATACTTATAATTGATTAATAGCTAATGGACATTGATTTATGAATGAAAAGGAGGTTACCATGCAGTTGCTCTGTGCACATTGCCTGTCTGTGGTAATGAAGGGCTGTCGCCAATGCTGTAATCACTCTGCTGATCAGTGACTCCTATAAATCAGCAGTGTGAGGTATTTCCACTGCCACCAGAGTTCCCACCCGCACCCGTTAGACAGAGCTTTACGTCTGTAACTAAAAGATAGGGATACTAGGGGAGAACTGACGAGACACATGCGTGGTCGGGGTTTTATGCCCACGCATGCGCACATATAAGATGAGGGGTGTGTTCACCGGAAGCCCGGGATAAAACTAAACAGTAATCACACACACAAACTGATATACACTGATAATTATATTCTGCTAATTAATAAAATAAGTATACATGATTAATGACACACACATATAAGTTCTGAGCCTTTATCTTCTCTCTTCCTCTGGCTCATCTCTCTTCTCCTTTCTACTGTGGTCAGACCCACACTGTCCTATTACATTCATGAATTACAATTTTTCAATAAACTTAGTTGGAAGGGTGGGGCCCTGGCCCCCTCGGAACCCCCTGGATCTTACCCTGAAATATATGACACTTAGTGATTGGAGGCTGGATTAGTAAACATGTTTATATAGCAGAGAAGTGACCACTGGCCTAGAGCTAAATTCAATTGGACATTAGCAATTCCTCATTTTTATTAGCACTTCTGACATGTCATATAAGTAATCATAGCGTAAGTCATCAATCATCGACCACTGACTTTCTTACCGCTGTTTTTTTTTCGTACTCGCAGGTGAGGAGTCAAGGCAGGGCCCATTGCAACTGAAGCGGCCTTCATAACAGATGGCGACAGCAGTGGTCCATTCTAGTCTTAGGAAAGGGCTGAACTGGACTACCTCCCCAGATAATAAGTCGACCATGGCTACGTTAGGTCGACCGCCTCATAGAGATTGTATACAGCCGCCAGTACCCTTCCTCGACCACACGAAAAGATTAATTAAAATAGTGTCGACCACTACCAGTCCAGTCGACCGGGAATTGAGTTCAATGATATTATCCTCGACCGGACATTGAATCTAATGATAACTTAGTCGACCCAGCATTTATACTTGAACTATAATTGTCAATTTTTATAGTGAATCAGAAAAAATTGTTATTAGTTGAAAACATTAAAGCAAATAGCACAAACATAGTCATTAGCATGTCTATCAAGACAGTCAATATGGCTCCAAACCCCACAAGTAGAGTCAGCACATTGGATCCAGTCCGCTGTGACTTCACCGTCGTCATCCACATCATCAATATAAGCACCCATACACACAACGCACATATCACTTGCAACCTTAGGATCTGTATGATCGTTAGTTTTCATTGCCTTGCGTGTGGGATACTGTTTGGGGCCAGAATTAGAAGTTGATGGCTTTTCAATATGACAGTTTTCCTTATCTCTTGCCTTAACATGTCTGCCTCTCTTTACTCTGTCTTGATCTTCTCTTTGTTTTTCTCTTGTTGCTGCCTTAGACTTCCGTTCCTCTTCCTTTCTCAATTTCTCACGTTCTCTCTGCAATTTCTTCTCTTCTCGTTCTTTTTTCTTACGCTGCTCCTCTTCGAGTCTCTGCGCTCTTTTATCCTCTCGTTCCTTCTTCTTTTTTTCTCTAAGTTCTTGTTCCTCTTTTTTTTTTTGCTCTTTCTGGTTCAATATTTGTAAAGACTCCATGCTAGTTAGTACACGAGCACAAGATTTAATCCCAGTGCCTTTTTTACGGCTTGGAGTAACATTAGGATATTTCAATATTTCAGAGAGCGGAGATCGTGTGGTTAGAGTTTGCACCGGTGTGGAAATTGTAGTTTCACGGAACAAAGTGGAAGACAATTGTTCTGCAGCTTGAGGTGTTGAATTCACTACAAAATTAATAAATACATAAATAAATAAATAATGAACAATTAATAATTAAAAAACAAAAACAAGTAAGTTAAAATGATTAGAAACATGTGCTCTATAGACGCTTTCTCACTCCCCCCCCCCTCCCTGTGCACCCCCCAAACCCCTTCTCCCTTTATGAAAAAAAGTTGCACTTTGCTACCACAGGATTCAAAGGTACCTAAATTGGCCTCCAAAGACAATCAATGAAGTTTTTTTAAAAATTATTATTAATTTTATATCATTTGATTGCCTCCATGTCATTATTTCTACCAGTTTAAATAATAATCATGACAGAGATACTCTTTCCTCCAAACCTCCCACCAACTCTCTC
>WLWI01000809.1_pt1 | contig 27557 bp, 11 predicted proteins | sample 6701501 | NCBI WGS metagenome assembly WLWI01 (sample SAMN12718690, study PRJNA515312) | sponge metagenome | isolation source: marine sponge | host: Mycale hentscheli | place: New Zealand: South Island, Marlborough, Capsize Point | collected 2014-11-01 | reverse complement strand
CCTCCTTCTTCCTACTGTTTTTATTTCTTTCCTACCTTTTCCTTCTTTTCCTCTTTCTTTTGTCCCTCTTCATTGTCTTTTTCTCTTTCCTGCCTCTCTTCATGCCACTTCTCTTTCTTTTTTTTTTGTTTCTACACTTTGTTATTATTTTCTTTATTATACTAGCTAACTAGCGCTGAGGGTTTGCACTTCAGTGCTCTAGTTCATTCATTCGTTCGTTCGTTCTGTCGCTCTGTCTGTCAACAGGCCACTTCTGGAAGGTAGGAACCAGCCAGGCTCGGAAAGCGGCATCAAACGCAGTATTTCACGAAGTAAGTTCCTTTAATATGCCAGAATTTTGAACCAGAGGCCGTGCGATCGTAGGCTTACAGCGGGAACCGCCCCTTAAAAAACGTGCTTGTCACGTGAGCCAGCTTCGTTTCGTTCCGTAGTGGTTGAGTGAGCAAGTTCCTAACCTAATAGTCTCTGGTTCGAATCCTCGTCGACGCTATTTTTTTTTTTATCCATCTTTTATTTTTTATCCTGTTTTTTTTTTTCTTTTTCCTTTTGTCTTCTTGCCTTATTTTTCTTTAATTTCCTCTTTCTTCCTACTGTTTTTATTTCTTTCTACCTTTTCCTTTCTTTTCCTCGTTCCTTTGTCCCTTCATTGTCTTTTTCTCTTTCCTGCCTCTGTTCATGCCACTTCTCTTTCTTTTTCTTTTTTTCTACACTTTTCCTTTGTTATTATTTTCTTTATCATACTAGCTAACTAGCGCTGAGGGTTTGCACTTCAGTGCTCTAGTTATTGTGGCATGATCAGACAGTCTCCTAGACGTCACAACAAGCCATTAGTAACCTTGTTAACCATTCACGATTATATCGATAATTAACACTTGTCATGGTCCATTGATTCACACTGAATGTTGTGTATTTATGTCGGTGTATGTGTAATAATAACCAGTCTTACTTCTGGGTTAAAACAGTGAACAAGTAAGAACTAAGAGCACTATGCTACAGTTGTAAAACTACAACAGTTTATATTACAATAATAGTTTATTACAATATGAGAGTAGCAAAAATAGTTACGTACTGTGTACTATTCATTAATATTAATCAACCCCATAAAAATGAATTTTGGTGAAATTATCAACATTATATGCCACATATTATTTCAAAATGATCCAATCAGTAAGTTTATATTTACCTCAGCAATTCTCTTACAGATATGCTGTTGGTGTTTTTTTAATAGTCATGGAAAAATAAACTATAATGAGCCTCAAAAGCACATTGATATCTTTATCAAATCTTCAATATTATAGTTTTTTTTTAAATTTAAGTGGCACAGTCAGATCAATGTATATTTGCTTATGTCATTGTAGACAGTTATCCAGTAGTAACATGGTTATACGTGGGATAATGGTATTTTCATTGCACACTATTGTGGATAGTGGCACCATTTGAAGTTGTAATTTTGTTGTACCTTTACCACAAGGTAGAAATAAATGCCACTACCTATTGACAACAATTTGCATTTAAATCTATTTTTACTGTTAAGTCAGTAGCAGATGTCCTAATTAGTGTGTTTGGTAGAACTGGCATGTTATTCCACATTGTGTTGGATTCACATTAGTTTGGCAAATTTGTATGTTGATAGAGTCACTAGTGTTAGTTTAGCCACTGTTTTAGCTGATGATCCAGGTTTAGACAAAGTTTCTCTCGTAAGATGTTTACATGTCTGGTGAGCCTGATGTTGCCAATTGAATTTCATGAAGGAGAAGGTTAATGCAGTGGTTCAGCAGTTTCTGAAAGATGGGTAGAGGATACAGACTCCCGCTGTGGTGCTCCAATTGTTCCAGTCCCTAACCGGATCAAAGTTGGATCTGATGAAAGGGTACTATCAGGTTCTACTTGATAATTTTCTATTTAAAACTCTCCCATTTCACTTGAAAAATGCTCTAGCAATTTTTCAGAAGTATTGAAGAATTGTGTTGATTTTTCTGTGGTTTATATTGATGATATTAATTTTTTTTTTGGATTCCATGAGTGGCTGAGGAAAGGTAAGATTTTCTGGGCTCTATAGGATATTTAAGAAGTTTTATTCCTTACTTGCTAACTATTCCTCATTACTGACACCTTCTACCTCTGCCAAGGCACCCTGTAAAATTCATTGATCCTTGGAGATGGTATCTGTGTTTGGTAAGTGATATAATTCTTTATGTAATCATTGTATTTTGAATGTAAAACACATCAGATTCATTTGTGTCACATAATGACGCTAGTTTCAAAGGTGTGGGATGTGTTCTAAGTGTCAGTAGAAATAATGCAGAAGTTCTGGTTGTCATCTTCAGAGCAGTTGCATGGTGCGGCAATTCGATATTCTGCCACTGAGTATGAGGATTTAGCAATTGTTATGAGGCATTTCTTCCGTATCTTTACTGTAGACCTTTTCAAGTTGTGAAAGATCACCATTTTCTCACTTCTCTTATGATAACCTGGGTGTTGAACTGCCATCTGCAAGGATTTGCGCTCAAAGTGATGAATATGACTTCAACATCATATATCACACTAGTGTTGACAATGTTATTGCTGACGGGTTTAGCTGCTATTTAGGGTGACAATGATGTTCCCTCTCCTGTGGCCATTCCTGATTCAGACCGGAGTCACAACAGAGCAGAGGGGGATGTGGGAAAGCCCACCCATGAGAAAATTCAGTGAAGGCAGTGAATGCCTACTCAGAGAACAAAGTGACAAATAACCTATGATGGTCATGTCATAGTATTTTTTTTGGTTAGTGTCATGTGAGTCATGTGTTACTGGGTTTTATATACTGTGGCCTGCCATGCTCAGCTCAGAGATGAGTTAGTCCAGTTCATAACAAGTGTTGTGTTGTTTCTATCTAATCTATTGAAACACTTTTAGTCTATGAGCCAATCACCAAAATTTTGAATTTGAGTATCAATTGGGGGAGTAATTCTTACCTTGATTCTCAGTTACACTGGTGTTTGTAGTTTCTGAAAATGTGTGATGGACCTGTCACATAGGTAGCTTATTAGTACTTTAGATGCATTTTTTTCAAAATGGCCACCACGTTCAAGTGATAAATGCAATGAACATTCCTACTGATATTTTATCAATCTGTGATAAAAGCTCATCAAACTTCAGTTTTATTAACTTATGATAGGCCTATTTTACTGAATATCATGAGGAATATTTAAAGAGATAAAGGTCCTTAATTAAATTTTGATGCATTTTTAATGAAAATTATTATACCTTCGTAATTTAATACACTTTAACACCACACAGTTTAAAAATTCTGTATTATTTTCATTTTAAAATTAACATCACACTTTAATTTCAATTTGTAAGTAATTAAGTAATGAAATTAATTTTATGAAACGTAAAGATTGCTGGTACAGTGTACACTATGACAGGAGATTAAGTGCTAAACCTAGTTACCAGACTCTATTGTGTCAGGTATATTTTTTACTCTTTTTGTAGATTATGGCATGCTGTGCACTTTCCAGAGATAAACTTAATGAACATACAGCAATCCTTTAATTAGTGTAGATCTTGGAAAAATACAATTAAAATTTTTGTATATACTTATCTTTACATGAATATTCTCCAGTAATCAGTTTTGGAGACTCATCATGCTGTTTATATATTAGAAAAATAACTTTCAATATAGCTAAATATGTACTGTAATTTATACTTTTATCACAAGTAACAACTAGCTACCATATACGGCGGTGTGGTGATGTTTTTTTGTATGACCTACTTGGCTGAACTCATTACTAATTGACAATGTAGATAGTATACTGTGTAAATAATATTTTGTTATTGGTGTAAACTAATCATTATGTGCATCATCTGAATCAATTTTATAATGACACACAATTAAGTGAATAACAAATGATACAGAATGTGTATGAAACCGGAAATACAGGATGTGATCTTAATAATTAAATATCAGTATAATTATTTAGTGAATAGACATAAGACACCACTGGAACATAAAAAGTTGCTTCGATTATAGTTTTTTTACAAAATGTTGTATTACATAAGCATAAGTATACTTCAGTGTCTATATTAATTATTGTTAACTGACCTAGTTTTCTTTATTATGAAAAAATACCTTTCAATATGATGTGAACAATGCATATTAAACTAATTAAAGGTGGGAAATCTTACTTGTTGGCTTTCTATATACAAGTTCGTAGAATTCAAATATATTATTATGGACAAAATCTTAAAATATGTTTGACTCATTGCTCTCGGATTTATCTGGAGTCATGAATTTCATTGTTAGTGTGGATGTTGGATTTTAGGTTCACTTAACTAGTATTATTATTACAATAATAATTATATCATGAAGGAAATATTTTGTGACCTCAATGTAGTTATAGTTAAATTTTCACCATAGAAATAGTAAAATGTACCCATAGAGTTGGAACTTTTATATCTATTATTAATCCTGACTGTCATGTCGCTCATAATACTTGCTAGTTCGTTAACGTACGAGGAGTAAACACTACACTGTACTAAAGTAAAAGTTTGGGAAGCTATCATGTTTACCAAACTTATAAAATTCATCATAACAGTGTACTAAAAGTTTGTGTTATCAAGTTAAAGTATCATATTCTATTTCATTGTGTTCTATAAAGTAAAAAAAAACTTATATTTTTAATCACTTATTATCATTTTAACTGTTCTATAATTCATCTAACCGTGAAGTTAATAATATTTAAAAATTACAATTAATGATTTCTTAAAGACCGACTATTATTAACTATATCAAGTTAACTTGTTTTTGCAACAGTGTTTGTATATGTAAAATTAATTGCATGAATCAGAATGTGATAAGGCCAAATATTTCACAAACACAAATTACAAATAATCTAGGCCGATTGCATTTACTGTAAGCTTAACAGAGGGTAATAAGCTTGGAAGTACAGCTTGAGGTAACACTGTGTGATAATGTGAGTGATTGTGTACCTAAAAATAGCATTTGTAAAAAATGTCTAGCTTGGAATAATATTATAATTATATTGTTATATATATATAACTTGATACAGAACTGAAATTGTTACCTGTTATTCAAGATTTAGTATGAATGTGTTGTTATCTTTTTCATTTTGCAGACAAAATGATATCAAAGTAACAATTGCAAATTTTTTTTAACTTGACTGATGAGTGATTAACAGCTATATACTGAACATGACACAAGAGAGTCAAGTGTCTAATAAGTTTTTATTATTATTTGTTAATATTTATATAGCATTAATCTTGACAGAACTATGTTTCCTAACAAAAGATAATGATTTTCATTCAGTATTATTGATTATGATAAACTTTATGTTAAAATTTTAATACATGTTTACATTTATATTTCTACACATTGTCTGACAATACACAACCCAATATGTAATATCGGAATAGTCAGTCTAGTAGACACATTGTAAACTATTGTCCTGCCATAAAAAAAATGGACGATAGATAAGAAAAAGTGGAGGGACTACAGAAATGATGATGCTAATGATATAGCGAAATCAGTAATGCATAGTCATTTTAGTGACACATTTTTATTATTTTCTGCAATTTTTCGGTGTGTTTTATCTTAACAATACTAAAAATAACGTACAAAATAAAAGCACTAAAAACTGTTAAAATAATAAAAAAATATGAATAAAGTTTCAAAACTTAATGTATTAATACAATTATTAGCTAATGCGATTATACCATAATATGCCTGATTGCTGGGATATATTTTTATTTCTACTATTTTCAGGAATACTAAACACCCCTACCATCTTCCGACTGTTTTTATTGAATCATCTTTACAAAGCAACACTAATTAGCTCCACTATAGGCTACTATTCATATGATGTCCCTGTTTTATAAGTACATGTTAGTGAGCATGCAGGAAAATTTAAAAGCTACTACATACATTACCATTATTTCATAATAGTGCCTACTAGTAAGCTGAAGTTCAATGTAGCTCTTTTGATAGCCAAATAGATTTGAATATTATCAATAACAGGGTAAGGTGAAATAAAAATAACCCTTTACACCCACAAGTTCTTCTTAAAGTTTTCATAAATGGCTATTTAAAAATTTTAGCGCAGGCTATTCAATTTTTAGGGCGGCCATTAAAACGTCTAGTCTATCGAAGGGGGATACATGTAATTGTGCTCGATAAGGGGGAGGAGCTACCGGTTCATTTGCTAAAGAAGTAGGTGGGAGGAGTTAATTTAGTGACTGGAAAAATACTAAAAATTCGGCTATTGGCTTTAGCTAATTCCGATTTTAGCCACCGCTGACTGCTGTGTGTTGAGAAATACTTAGCCATTCACCTACTGGAGAGCTGAGTATAGCAGTACGCCGCTGTTATCATCAGTAGGTCTGTACAACACTATGTTAGCTCTATTTCTTGGGACTCTCTTCTTCAGTTTGGTGATCAAGGAGAATGAAGCACAAGGTAAATGGGACCAGTACCAAATGAACAATTGTAGAGTGTAGTCCTATATTAGAACAGTTATTACTCAACCTTATATTATCAGTACAATTATCGGTCTTGCATCTCTAGTTGTGTTTATCTTGCATACTGTCTTTCTCTAAAGAACATTCACTCTTTGTTACTAAGGCTACAAATACTATATTTGACAAGTTCACCACATTAGCTTATTTCTAAATGACTATATTTTTAACTTTTTCATGACTGAGATATTAAGTTTGATATCTTTCTAATGAATCAGTGTGACATAGTGTGTCAACTTATAATGTTACTTTTAGAACATCACCCACTATTCTGCACGAAATAATCACTGTTTTTAGCATGATTTGCTGTTACCCAGGCAAAAATATTTCATTATTGGCCTGGTACTTAGGGAATCTCTTTCAGCTATTTAGCTAGACAAGTTAATTATCAATACAGGCTAGCTTACTTAGATTTTGACATGACAGTTTTAGCCATAGTCTGTTACTGCACATCAATCTGCCTTTCAATCTGTCTCTATAGTATTTTTTTTTTTTCGGCAAGGACTCTGTAACCATACAACATCAGGTACAACGTTTTTGTAACATATAAGTATAATGCACTTACTCAAAATAAATGAAATTATTCCACCCTAGATATCTTCACAATGATATTTTTAGGTATGTAACTGTGAGAGAAGTCCCTCACCCTCATCAAACTCCTCTCACAAGGAGTCGAGAACTGTTTAATCAACTTAATTACTTAATTGGTGGAGCGGCCTTGATTGGTGTTCCCTGGCTATTTTTCCATGTAATGTTACCATTAACAGCGTTGGGCTGCTTAGTGATTTGATTTCTATGTCATGCACATCATGATACTGGGCACATGCACAGTTTTCTATATTATGGCTTTGTATACATGTCCAGGGAGTTAGTCTGCATTCATTGGGTTTTTAATAAGTTAACCTCAGACAACCTGGTGCTATCTAACCGTGCCTTAAGAGGCCAATAGCTACTAATCTTCTGTGACAAGCAGATTCTGGTGGCAGCAACAAACACTTTGTTGCCTCCACTGTTAGTTGGCGGAAAACCACCCATTCCAGTCACAGTAACCATGAAATGACTGAAGATATTTCATGCTGTTATTTCGCACTTTATGATGCAAGCTCATCACCCGTGTAGCTATGGCAACCAGTCGAGTTCCACACTTTTCTGGTTTTGGATGCAACCTTCCAAGTGTAGCCACCCAACCAGGTTAGAGCAGCTGCTAAAATAAGGTCTGGGGGTTTGGGGAACCCCTACTGGCAACTCTGTATGTGTGAGTTAAATGTCCACTGATTTGGGGTGCCACTGGTAAGAGATGTCTATTGATAAGAGACGTGCAACTGGTAAGAGATGTGCACTGGTTAGAGATGTAATGATGTGTCCACTGGTAAGGGGTGTCCACTGGTAAAAGATGTGCATTGGTAATTAAGGTCCTAGTACAAACTAGGTAGTGAAGATATCTAGGTAAGAATAAACAACTTATTCCATTCTTCAAAGTGGTACACTAGATAGTTCACTCTCAGGCTTGGCTGTTGAAAATAAATTAGCCTGCTCATGAAATATTTGTAACATGTAAACATGTAGTAAGTGTTATATATATAATACTAGTTGTAAAAAAAGTTCATAAATAATGTTGAAAATATTTTATAGTTGCATTAAAAATTAGTAATTTGAAGGCAAAAGTATTAATTTGGAAGATGAGCATTACAAAATTTGCCCAAATTGAGAATGGTAATTCTACAAACCTAAATGACTTTCTTGCCATTTGTCAACAACAATAGTTCAGAATATGCAGTTTGTTGACTTTAAAATTTGAGAGAACTTGCCATTAGTCAGCTTCGAAATTTCTGAAGTTGTCAAACACATCGGATATGTCTTATTTTTGTCCTTCTTGATCCTCAACATTTTTGAGAAATCCTATATAATGTGCACATTTTTATTTATTTAAAAGTTTATTTATATCAAAGGCAATTTAGAGTTGTAAAATCACCATTCTCGATTTAGTCAAATTTTGTAATGCTCATGTATCGTTGTAAATTTTTATGTTTTAATTTTTTTAGCAGAATATTTCATTCCTGACAAATCACAGAGAAATTTTACAAGATTGGATGTAATCATGTTGGGAATAAAGTGCAATGAAACATTATTCAACTGGTAGATGTTTCAGTCGTTCTTTAAGAAGAACCCCCACCCCCCTTTTTATAAATTACTATATTTGCCCCCAAGAAGCATGAAAGATTTGAAGAATAAACAACACACCAAGAAAGCCAAAAGCACTGAGCTGAACACAAAAACATTTTGAGTGTGTGGGAGACGGCAGCCAGATGCCTAAACTTCTGGACTGGTCCCTCACGCCTGGGGCGAGTAGTCGTCGCTGCCACCAGAATTCTTCTCAATGCCGACTGTATTGGCTAGCTAACTAGCCCACCCGACATAACATAATGCACACTTCCGGGACTAGCCCAGTTGTACGCACACGCACAATGCATGATAAGATGACTCGCAAATGATTATAAAAATAATACGCTGAACAATAACAATGCATACATACAATAACTGTCTCTTCTCTGTCTCCAGTCTTCTCTTTATGTGGCTGCGCCCACAGAGTGAAGCAGCTGAACTAAATAAGTTAGCACGCTTTAGAGCTTACGATGAAGATACGTAGGTTTAGACTATGCAGCTAATTTGATTAACTCCTGACTATTTTGCTAGTGATAATTTGAATCATTCGCATAAAAACTCATTTCTTGTCATATTCATTCCATGTCCACCTCAAGATTTTGACTCAAGGTATGAATATTGGCTGCTTGTCCATACACTAGTTTGATAGGCTGCTGTTTTTATGTTGCAATAGTGCCTCAGCTGTTGGCGGGATGTTATCCATTGTTTAGTTGTTGTAACAAATACAAGTCCAATTTTACTTCATCCTCATTTTCAATGTACAGTAGAATGTCAATTAACCGACACAATGGGACCTAGGGTGTCCAGATAAGGGAATATTCTGGATAACTGAACTCTTTCTCTGCTGGAGAGGTTGACCTAAGTCAGTGTTGGGGGTAAGCCAATGTACATGTTATATTAATACAGCTGCTGCTATGGTTAAAAGCAGCCTCCAACTAACTTTTTTTTTATAAGCAGCATACTTCAAGCTTGTCCTTAATGCTTACACCACTCTTTTCCTCTTGCCTGTAGCCATTTCTGGATAACTGAAATCCTATAACTGACATTCTACTGTAACTACTTTTGAAATAATACTATGATTAGACTACTACACTATACCTTTCCTAAAGTCTAAATATTATCGATGTATATAATCTGTTTTGAAAGATCACATTAACTGTAATAGGTACATCTGCAAAGCATGCTTCCTATATACCTGCCTTTAAAAAGCTGAAGTAGTATCACAGTCAATTAAGTTATGAAAAAGGCAATGTTCTTGTCTTTCACAACTGCCAAAGTAATTTTCTGCATACCATCTCCAATAGAGACCTGTTCCTTTTAAATAGATACATATAAGGTTGCTTCTATAGTTACACACTGAAGATTGTTAGAATTAGTGAAAAGTTGAAGTACTCATATTTATACCTTTGTCTATTACAATATTAATTTTACTGAATCATCATAAGTGTATGACTGAAAACAAAGTTTATTGTACTGGCATAAAAAGTAGTCATTTCTGTAAGTTTCATTTTGTCTAGTAGTATGCTTGAGCTTTTATATTTAAAGCAACATTGTTTATGGTACAATGAATCACAAAAGCTGAACCCTCTACTCAAGTTCAAGTCCTTAGTCACATGAAATTGAGATGGGGAGTATTTGGATAGTTATTACTCATAAAAAGCAATTATTAATCTTTGAACAAGCCAAAGATTATGTAACAAAAATTATAATAAGGAATTGACTTAGTCATACAGAATCTTTATGCACAAATTAAGTTGTTAATTGAATATGAATACAGAAACTCCTGATGTAATGATCATAAGTTCTCATACAATGGATTATTAAAAGAATACAAATATAGATAATAATAAAGTCTTGATAAGGTCTGATAGGCTTTCTCTAGCTGTTATCAATAAAGCATGAATAAGCCAAAATACTAATACAGAGTTTCAGGACTTATTATGATTATTTGCTGTTGGGAAGAAATCTTAATTATGCCTTACAGAAACTACTCTGCAGCTGTATCATAAACTGAGACACTCTTGTATACTATAATCTTGCCATCATTATACTCTCCAAAAAAATAGAATATTGTCACCGAATCTGACATTGAGCAGTTAATTCATTTTCCCTAGCTAATTAGGGAGACCACAAACAATAGGTGACGTGAGATCCTGTAATGTAAGGCTGCTCAAACTTTTGCGCATGTATTTCTATTTCTCTCCAGGGGTAGTACAAAATCTCTTACTTTAGATGTTAATGGTGAGAAGTGACATGGACAAGCCTCTTTAAGAGATCAGAAGTTGGAAGCTATCTGAATTTTTGTTTAGCAGCAAGATACAGTTGTTGCTTTCCCTACCTGCCATTACAAATGCTACGGTACCCTTTAAAGGCGAATAATGCTAGCCATGAATCAACATCAGTGTCATTAAACTCAAGACACATACTTTTGCAAAAGCAACATTTCTCCATGGCAATACATAACCAGCTCTGTCCTCTATTTGTGACCAAAATTATAATAAAAAGTAAGAGCATAGTGGTGGTTATTGCTCTTTAGATATGCAATCTATTGTCCCACATACTAATAGCTATTAACTCCAGCAGTACTTGTGATTAAGTACTTTTAATTCAGATTTTGAACAAATTGTAGGATGTTCTGTGACTTTCACTCTTGACCTGTCAGGTAATCCATCATTGGTTACTTGCAGGAATTATTAGTGGCCAAATACTCAATGAACCAGTTCTAGTGGTGTGTTTAAGCACAAATGGTGATGGCTTCTCTCTTGTTTCTTGAATTTTTTTCTTTTTCTTTCAACTCTTATGGCTGTTACTGCACCATTTTTGCAGCATTTTAATAAATTGTAATGATATTCGAACACACTCCCATTTATTACTGATCGGTACTTTAGTTGATATTGCTCTAACTGGCCCACTGTATTGTGTTCCTATCAACACACAGAGGAATATCACATGTCATGTGGAAGGTAGGACTATAGCTGCTTGGAATATATTACTGACTGATGGAAGTGAACATGAGATAAACTCACTTATTGAAGAATCTACTATATCTGGCATTACTGGAAGATTTATGGATGGAGTATTTAACACACTATTATTAACTGTAAACACAACGGAGACATGAATGACAGGATTGAGATGTTCAAATTTTTTTAACAATACAGCATTTAGGAGTACTATTAAATTGACAATTTATGGTAAGTTGTAAATTATGTTCTTGCTAAAAATGATCAAAATTATCACATTAAAATACAAAATGACTTTATTATATGTATTTAATAGTAAAAAAGATAGGAATTTGAAGCCAACTCAGCTTACACTGGTAGATAAATTTGAAATTTGAAACAGTAGGCTGCTCAGCTTTGAAATGTCCTCTAATAACTCTGACATTAGGGCCTGATAACAAGGTCATTTTAATGTAGTAAAGGACTGTTTGTATGAATGCTTTAAATGAAGGCAGAGTGACTATATCTGTAATAGAATGGGAGTTTAAGATTAGTGCAGAGGCTAAGGTATAATAGAAGTTATAAGTAAATGATGGGACTCTTGTAGAAATTCTTAACAATTCAAATTTAACAAAGCATAGAGCAATAACCTTACTCTGTTATTATACACTTGATATGATATGGTATCCAACTTCAGCTTAGTTGCTCTGATGTCATCTTTAGTAGTTTAAAAGGAACTAAAGATAAGAAGCTAAATAGCTAATTAAAATGAGAAGCCAAATAGGTCAAAGGAAAGAAAATAGTATTCATTAGCAAAAAAAAAAGCAATGAGTGCCAAATCAGGAAGAAAACTAGCCAATTTTATTAAGACTTTTTAAAGCTGCAACTCTACAGTAGTATTGAGGTCAATTGATTTTATTATTTGGTAGCTATGTGGGACCCTTTTATAGCCCATACATGAGGTGCAAGCGTTCACCTTCTGTGTGTGGTGAACATGAATGTCATTAATAATGGTACAGAAAACTACTGGTTAGAAACACTCAATAAGAGAACATTATATTTCTGTGTTTTATTATCACTAAATCTTTATTATAGCAAGGTGTCATACATTTTATAGCAAGGCTACAGACTACAGAAAATTACCAAGTGTGGAGCCAATTAATAAGTGCAACATTTTAGCTCTAGTAGCACTATTGTAAATAAAAATGAAGAATGTATTTATAGCTCTTTTCATCTGAGTCAGACCAGATACTATTACTTTGGTTTCTTCCACTAAGTTTTTATTGGAATAATTTTGTTTCTCTAAAATACATTCTGCAAATGGCAATGCTATATTGTGTCCATAGCAGAACTTTATGTGAAATATAGCCTTAAACGTTTAAAAGCAATCAGCACTCTATAGAAATATTGGGACTAAAACCATCATTAAATGATATGAATTGACTGAAGACATTTTGTAATTATTTAGAGTAGTTATTAAGAACTGGAGAAATCAAGTTAACCATAAGTTGCTGCAATTATTTTCAATATGGAATATTGGTCTATACATATAAAAAATTATTCAAGTTGAAGTACTGAAAGTTTGTCCTTCATCTGTGATACATAATTCTTCAATATAATTCTTATAGCCATTAAAATTATTTTGTTCTACTTATAACAGGCATCCCAGATCCTCCCAGTGATTTGGGCATATCTTTGAATGGACATTCATTGATGACGTCATGGGATTATAGAATCATTCCTACAGTATCTGTTCATTTCACTATTACTCTCACATTCTTGAGTCCAAGTCAATTGAAAGACATCACTGAGTATGTGACTGATACTGACTGCTATAACTTCACACTAGAAGGAGTGAGGTCATGTAATCCCTTTACCATGTGTATCACAGCTACTAATATAGTTGGACAAAGTCCACCATTATGTGTAAACAAGACTTTACCTTACATACAATCTACAAATGATATTGAGTATTCATTAATGAGAGCGGGGGACTCCTACTCATTAAATCTGAGAGTACTGGTTAGTATTAGTTGACTATTGTAATTAGCCTGAGTTATTTTCCAATATTATACAGATACCGCAGGAGTGTCGCAATAAACAAACGATGTATGTTGCTATATTTCAAAATCATATGGAAGGAACATTAATGCCCACTGACAATGGCTAGCCAATTGCCCACTGTCAGTATTACTGGCTTAGAAGAACAATTAGTATATAACTTAGCAATCAAATCTAACAAAAGTCTAGAACTGGTTTACTCTGAACCATTACTTTGTAAGTTATAAAATAGAGTTCAGAAGAAGTCAATATTCATTCTATTATATAGATGCATTTGGTCTCAATATTTGCCCTTCAATGATTGCAGAAGACTATAATTGAACATGTAAATATGTGATTGGATGCTCCTATAACAACTGTATGCATACATTATCACAAGCCACTGATGGTAATTATACCATAATAGGAAATAGCTCTGATTCTATGAATATTGAATTGAAAATACTATATAATCTAACCACAATTGCTGATGTCAATGGAGAAAGTAGAACTTCTGTCGTGCAATTTGAAGTCAATCCAATATCCTTATGCTCTAGAACAACAGGTTAGAGATATATTCCCCGTAATATGATAATAATAGCAAATTTTCAATTTGTGTACAGCAGACACCAGTAACAGTATAATAATTACTACAACAGATTCTGGCAGTGTATTACTAGCAATAGTTGCAATTGTTGTAGCACTCGTTGTGGCCATTGGAGTTTCAATATTCACTGTCGTACTAATCTGCTGCCTTTGTCACCATAGTAAGTCAATTCATATATACAGTAAATATTTATATATGTTGCATATTATAGACTGTTGTGGTGGACATTGTACATTACAAAAGTTTCAGAAGTTAGTTGAGTTAATTTTAATGTCAAAAATATGATTATTGTTTCATTTCAAAGATCTCGAGTAAACAGAAGACTAACGGTAGAAATTAATGTAAGTTTACAATAGCAGTAAATGTACAAGTGAAAAAGAAATGATAAAAAAAACTTTAATACACCTGGTTTCAAAAAGCAGACAGTAGAAAATAAAGAAATGTTATAATTGTTATTAGTCTATTTAATTCAAAATTTATTAAACATGATCAGGTTTAAAAAATAACGTTTGCAATACAATTGAATTTGAATTGCAATATTTGCTATGTTGGCTAATGGTGGTGTAATGCTTAGGGCAGTAGTAATCCTCAAGTGGCCCTCAATTCCGGAAACCAAATTTGTACTTTTGAGAAGACGGACGTGACAGTGGAAATGGGAATTGATGGAATGTATGCTCGTTTGAATGACACAAATCACAAGACATCACAAACGAAACTGGCAGATGCAAATTATTCGGAGCTTGGTGGAGTAAGTATTGCCAGTAATTTAGTGTTTGAAACTGTATTGTTGTTTTGTTTTCTATTACAAGCTCAGTTACTGTGCAATGAGGGTTTTATACCATCCTTAATTGGCATCATCAGCACTCTTTTGAAATTGTTACTAAAACTATTATTAAATAATATAACTTTTTACTGCAAACATTTTGTAATTATAAAGCAGTTATTTAGAACTGGAGAAGTTAAGCTAATCATAAGTTGTTTAAAGCAATGACTTTCAATATGGAATATTGGTCTAGTGGTTTAAAATAATGTGGTAGCAATGTAGCAATGTAATGTATAGTTAAAATGAAAAAAATTGACAAAAAGTAATAGAAGTGAGCATAAAAATTAAATGTGAATTAATAAAAGATGTTATAAATTGACAACAAGTTTTATAGTTGAACAATAACAAAATAAACCCAAGTTCCTAATTCAAATACTTAGCTAAAAACTTTGCCTTATAGTTGTATATACATATCAAAAATTTATTATACAAGTTTTGTAAAAATAAATTATAGCTACATGGTTCAATAAAAATTCAATATTAGCATAATGTTCTTGTAGTATTCTATGTTATCAGTAATATTATACAAGCATTGGCTACATTAATGAAATATTTTATTGTATTTGGTAAATAAAATACCTAGTTTGTACGTAGTGAAAGGTTGATTGATACTATCTAGCTTTAATCTTAGCCTTAGAAATAAGCATAAAATAACTCCAATTTTATGCTTTGAGAGTAATTACTTCAAATTACATTGTACTTAAATAAAAACGAAAGTTATAATCACCTCAATTCGGTTTATTAAAAAAAAAGTGAAATTTAATGAGCTGATATTCAGCTAATTAATTTTTTGCCTTATTCGTAATAATATCTGTAATGTATAATAAATGAACTCAAAAATTAGGGGAGAATTATAATAAAATAATTTGTGTGCTTTTACATTATTCTCATATCTGTTATATTTAGGTTTCTCTTCAGTATGACAGCAATGTATCATATGGTATAGTAGATGTCATATCTACTCCATCAACTGATGACTTCACCTGTGAGACTAATCTGTAGCTATATGACATTGTGAAGAAAAGAGATCATTCCACTGTATCCCAATCTGGTCCTGTTCCACTTTATGAAAGTGTGCAATAGAACTATGGTTGATATTTTATAGTTTCTCACTTGCTTTTTTATGTTAATTTATCATTAATTTTTTTCAATTTTTACAGTAAGTTTATAGCGTGTGAACAGAATCACAATTTATTTATTATTTATTCTTAGTTTAATTAATTATGACTTAAATTTTGGATTCTTGAGTAAATTGAGGGGTCCTTTTTCAGGATTTCTGTTCTAATAAACACAAACTAATTAACAATAATAATATTTGAAAAATATGTTTTTTGCAGTAACTTATTATGTTGAGTGAGAGTACTGCAGGAAGTTGTAGAAAAAGCAGAGAGTAACAAGAGGGAGCTGATAAGCTATGTGAGCAGTTTCTAATTCATCAACTACTCTACAATGATTGTGTGTTCAAGTATGTTTACCAGAAAATTAGTTATACAGCTGGCATAGGATAATTATAAGAATTTATTGTTGTATTAGTCAGTATCAGTCACATACACAATGATGTACATGGACTCAAGAATGTTTAGGTAAATAGTGAACAGTATGGACACATTGTAATATCAAGATATTACTTTGATTGGAACTATAATTATTGAATTTATATAGGAAAATGCATGATACTTCAACATAATGGCATGTGTACAAACTACAATTTAGGGCGTTAATCGGTTAAATGTATTGAAAATATTGAGTTATTACACTCTAGTTTGATTTTTTTAATCCATAACTATGGCGTGTTATGTGTGTGTAGAATACTTAGTGTGCACTTTGTTTTACTGACAAAGCATTCATTATACAAGGACAAAACTTACAATACAATATGATCAGTGCACAGAAAGTGATTCAAATGAGGGAAAACAAGCATACATAGTTTGGCTTTTTTTGTACTAACTAACTTTAATAAACATGCTAGCAAATATCAAACACCATGGTGTTTTATTTCTGTTTTACCTCTCTTTGCACACAAGTTATGGAACTCATGTAAGATTGCATGTCAGGATTTGTTGTGACGTTCTTTATAATATAAACTAACATGAATAAACAAGTGAATAAAGTTTATATTTATAAGGTCTGAAAAAATAATTTTGGTTTATTTTGGGAATTAAATCCTGTTAGTCACCTTTAAATCCAAGTCTCAAATATTGAGAATTTTTGGTGGTATTATATACTTACATTTATATTTCATACCCATATCAAACTTTGGTATTAGAATAAAATTTGGGATTATAGGTTCACTTCGTTTGTACATAACAATGTTCAAGTCTATAATGTTATTGAAGTGTTCACTAATCCTCTAACTAGCTACCTGCTGTCTAACGTCTGAATGCCAATCACGTAACTCATACAAACGTATTATAATAAGAGCTCTATAATCAAATAGATTGTCACTGAGTATGTCACGAAAAATAAATTTAGTACATTCAATATAAACAAATATTTGCCATAGCAACTCGTAGTAATTCTGTTTTCCATATTATCAGAATGTATGCTGATTAATTTATGTATGAGGAGTAAACACTTCACCAAAACACTATGGGAAGTTATCATGTTTACAAAACTTGTAAAACTTAGCATAACAGTGCACTGAAAGTTTTTATCAGTTAAAGTATCATATTCTGTTATTGTTTATAAATTGCAAGAAAACACTTTTTAACCACTTATTTTAATCTCATCTCACTATTTAAAGCATTTTTTATATTCATCATTTTTATCAGAAATGAGTGAGTCAAGAAAATGAATCAAATCTCTTAATGATATTACACTATAAACCTAATTTCATTTTCAACCATAAAGTTAAGAATTTTGACAATAACATAATATATAATATAATAATATATTTTGTACATACCTAACTGAAACCTAAATTCAAGATTTAGTAAGATTATGCTGTTGTTAATTTGATTTCTCATTTTTAATGATACAAAATAACAATATTGTATGTAACACCTTATTGGAACTGGTCTCAGCTCTAGAAAGTAAGTATAGGAATACGATGGATGGCTAGAAGTAAGAGAACGCTCCCTCCATACATGTGAGTCTACGAGAGTGATACAACAACGATGAATGAAGGGGTGGGGCATGACATATACTTGACTGATGCATGATAAACAGCAAAACACTGACCATGCCATAAGAGGAACAAGTGTCCCAGATAACAATCAGATGTCTCATCAAAACTAATCATGATGATGTAATTCTTCTCATGAATTGTTCAGTAAAATATTTAGACTAATAGATTTAAGTTTTCAGTTCCACAGCATCTGATATTTAGGAAGTTTTAATTATGCAAATGACATCATAGCAACTGGGTCATATTGATCTATGGTAGTGAGATATAAAAAGAAATGTTAACCCAACCACTGATGTTATCATTTAGCTTATTGTAATTACTAATGTAGCAGATATTTAGTCAATGTAATCCAAATTTATATATGACTGTTGATCACATATTCAGTAGTTTAGTATCATTGTTGATATAATGATGCTTTACATGCAGTTATTTGTGTAATGACAAATATAATCTATAAAATGGCAAAAGTAGGAACAGTGCTTCTCAATGATTAGTGACTTCGGCTATAATCATACAAGTATATATTTACCCTATGAGGAGTTATTTCATTGCCATATTTGAGAGTGCAATACTTCACTATTCTGGTCCTTGTCACAGTGACAATGTCATTGAAAACATTGATAATTATGTGTCATGACTTGAGTTTATTGTGTACAAGAACCCCTTACATGCCTGTTAGACTTCTGACAGATTTCACTAGACTTCACATATTTATCTACATATTATAAACTAATATTCGGCTACATAAAACACTTCCGAATCATCTGACAAACCTTGCAAGCACCCAAATGACCAGATCTAATATGATCAAACTCACAGACTTATCACATTTACTGTTAGGAACTAAATGTGAATTGTTACAATCAATACTGTGCACAAAAGTGTACAATAAATTATTATCCCACTTATAACCATACTACTTACTACTAACTAACTGTCTACAATAAGATTATCATAGATACATTGATCTGACTGTGGATCTTAAATAAAAAGCAATATTAAAGATTTGATAAAGATTACACTCAGATTCAAATGTGATTCAATGTGCTATTGAAGCTCATTAGTTTAATTTTCAATGACTGTTTAAAAAAACAACAACCACCAACTGCATACCTGTTAGGGATCATTTTGAAATAAGTGGCCTATAATGTTTATGATTTCGCCAAAATTTATTTTTTTGAGGTTGATTATCATTCAGGATTGGTACACAGTGGGTAACATTTTTTTATCTTGTAGCCAATTATTAAGATAACCCTAACCTTTCAAAAGCTGACATGTTAACCATTGACTATTATTTCGTGTCGATGTTCTTTTCACATTAGTTGTTATGTCGGTGTTGCTTAAGTTTGATTATCACAGTGACCTAGTTAATTAAAAAAATATTTTTAGTTGTGATTTAATCTCCTCCTGAGAATCTAACTTTTATTACAATATAGTTGCACTTGAGGTGATAATTGCATTTAGAACATTGTTTTTGTAGTTTTTGTATTGTGACAGAAAGACTTTAAATCCCTTAGGCTCTTTAGGAAAGGGTTCTCTATGTAGTGCCCCTGCCTTCAGGGCTTGGCTACTATATAGAGTCCCTCTAATTATGTTGTTAGGAACAGTTGCTATGTTCTACATTAGTTAGCCACTGCATCATATTTAGTGTCCATTGGTCTATAAGTATAGCACCCTCACTGTGCTCGATCAAGGACCTTCAGGGACTCTAAAATAGTAGTTTCATCTGAACTAATATCTAGCTACTATGTTGATACTCTTGCATGTAGTGTCATACATATTAGTAATAATTCTTGGCCATACTTGAGGTCAGCTTCACTCATTGTTTTTTTTCCAAAACAAAACTGTACATTTAAAATACATATATTTGTTGATCTTTGAACAGTTTGTTGTGTTTTAGAGCTTTGTGCAAATGTTTTGAGTTTTACAAGAGTGGGTGCATGTGTGCTGTATTTGTGGGTGTGGGTATAGTGTTATGTTATAGTGTGTGTACATATAATCACTTCTGTTTAAATTTTTAGCCATATTGTTTTCTTCGTGTTTCTCATAATTTTCAGTTTCTGAGCAGTAAAAATAATAACAACAGACAAAAACTTAACCATGTATGAGAGCTTGTTTTATCTATTAATCTACAGTTGTAAACAAGCACATTTCCTCATTTCCAGAATAATGGTATGGTATGATATAAGTTAATGATTATGTATATAATAAGTATGATATTATTCATAAGTATCATGATTGTTATGATTGAGCTAGGTTACCTCTACAAGGTATTTAATGTGTTTCATTTCACTTTTTTCGTTTTAAAAATTTATTCTGTTTTAAATACTTTCGTGCAAACAATAAAATATAACTAGTGACTACAATTAATAGGATGAAGTAGATAGTGAGGCTGATGGTCATGTCTTGCCACATAATAATTATAAAACAAGCAATTCAGATCGACTTCAGCTAGATATTTGTTCTTGTAGCATATTATAAAGCAAATACGGTATAAAGAACTTTGACTATGTAATTTCTGCAAGTAGTTATCACAGTGAGAAAAGTGTCCATTAATTTTACAACCATAACAAAATTCGTAAACTATGTTGGTAATTAGATTTAACAAAAAATTTACAAGGCTGTAGAGGGTAACAAACTAGTTATCAACACTTTATTTACGATTTTGTTAGGGTCATCAATGAATACTTTTCAGCAATGATGGTTAGGTAGTTTGCACTGCTTAATGTATTATAGAAACGGTCATGATTGTGCTATGAATTTACCTTACAAAGAATGCTACTCTATGTGGTAAAAGTAATTTTGTAAGGGATCACTTTACTTTTATAGTCTACACAATCAGTACGATAACTTCTTCAATTTTGTCTCAATAAGTCTTCGACGTATTACCAGCCATTGTGCATATTAGATCAATGGGATTATGTAGCAAAACTGAAATTTTCAAGCTTCATTTAAAATGCCAAGTAAATTAGATAACTATTCTATCTCCTTTCTTTGATTTAAAGCAATTGCATGATAACTTAATTGGTCTGTCATGCAAAATTCGGTCCCCCCCAAAAGTCGTCCGGCCGGACAATCTGTGTGTACACCGACGGTCCGGCGGACCGTGCGTGTATAGGCGTGAGTGGTCCTAGTGGGACCGTGTGTGTTAGCACAGACGGTCCCCCTCCATCATAGATAGTCCTCCCTGTCTTGACTGCATTCAAGTTACAATTTAGTAAGAGCGACGACTTGACTAGGATTATTGGGAGTTGGTTTTGCCCTAGAAATGAATAATAAATGTGACCGTCTACGGGAAAACCAGGCACAACGCGGCGTGCGTAATATCGAGAAATAATCGATCGATTTCTTAAAAATGTATTGTTTCAAGCGGACGGAAGGGAACGGTTAGGTCTATTATGGCGGGAACGACTTAAGCTACGACGATAAAACTTGGAGAACTCAATATCTGGACGCCGACAACTCCGTAAGTGCAAAAAAAAAAATTTCGAAGGTGCCGCGTTGTGCCTGGTTTTCCTATAGACGGTCACAAATGAATACGGAGCAAAACAAATTAAATGAATGAACGGTGAACAAATTAATAAACAGAGTGAATGTTTCTGATAGACTGTAAAACTGTCTACAAGATAACATATTTTTCAAGCTGTTTTAGTTAATTAAAACTAAAACTATTTATACAATCTGTTGTTGTTACAAATTTCCAAAGTATAAATTTTGTAAAGGTGTTTTCTCATCATCTCAGTATCATAGATGCATAAAGTTGGATCATCTCCAAACACAAGTGAGGTTAAATATGCTATTGCGAAGGCACCACAATCATAACCACCACTCTACAGAGAAATATAATAGATTATGATATATTAATAAATTATCAACATGTATAAATTAATATTAAGAATACAGCTAAATTTATTTACACTAACTTTTTCATCATCGGCTGAGCAATGCTGCTCAAACCTAGCTCCAGTTTTCCATAAACGCAGCAGGCTATCATTGTTGAGCTGATCAAGTAACACCCTAAACAAATCCTATATTTAGAGGTGATACAAATAATTTATAATTAGATATATCTGATAATTTACTAAACAATTGAATATCCATACGACCTCCTGTTGAATATCCATATTGAAAATTAACCTACACAATCACATAATTATAATTCTTCAACTAGCTAACTACTACTTCAGTTGGGATTAAGTGTAATGTAATTCTATTTCAGAAACGCTACTATAACTGGCACGCTTACTTTAGGTGTCAATGATCTTCTTGCATTTAACAATGATGGCATAGAGTCATCAGAATCCAGATCACTATCAGAATCACTACAATATGAAACTTTTTAGTGTTGCTGCTTTGTCTGGAAGAGATGGAGATGACTGGGTTTGATCCGTATTTTGAGTCTCCAGAATTTATTAAAATTTAACAGTAATTTTTTGCATCTGTCAATAATATTGCCCAATATTATATCACTGCAATTCTTACATTGTAGGGCTTCATATGAACTGCATTTATACAGGAATAATTTCATTGCTATCGATTTTTTTAAGTCTGTAAAGTCCCATCATTAAGGCTCAGCTAAATCAAAAAGAGACTTATAATAAAAAGCATTCCTGTACTGAAACATATAAAATAGGTGCAGTAGTATTGAATTAATCCCTGCCCGTTATGCTAACCACGTGGGGGGACCGTTGGTGACGGGGTCGGACCGTATAATGACGGCAATGTTTGGTCCGGCCGGACCGGGTTTTACGGGGGACTAAATTTTTCGTGACAGGTCTATTGTTATTGATGTTTATGGCCTGGAACTAACTAATTTAAAACTGACCGTGACCAAAAAAAAACCTTCGCCCACTTTTTGGGCAAGTTTTGTTCTAGCTATTTATGATTTTAACCGCCGTTGACTAAGAAGTGCGCAGCCTACCGTCGACTGGAGAGATTAGTCTACAGCGCTGCTGTTGCACTCAGTTGAGCGGTATAGCTACTATGTTTCTGTACTTCTTCTGACGTTCTTGTTCAGTTTCGTGATCAAGGAGAGTGAAGTACAAGGTAAAGGAGAGTGAAGCACAAGGTAAAGGGGACTAACTAACTGGTAACAAACAAGCAATTTTAGTGTTGTCCCATTAGAACAGAGATATTCAAGCTTTGACAAAATAGGTATATGATCTTGTCTCTAGTTGTGTTTACCTGCATATTATCTTGATATTCACTCTTTGTTACAAAGGTTATGAACAGTACTTTTGGAACATCACCCAATACTGATTTCTAGGTTCATATTCTGCATGAAAAAATCACTGTTTCCAGCAGCTTTGCTATTACCCAGCAGGTAAAAATTTTGACCATTACCCTGGTACATGGCAAACCTCTTTCAGCCATAATAGACAAGTTTATTCTCAAGACAATCTTCCTCAAAATTTGAAACGACAATTGTAGGCTCTGGTCTGTTATCATGTCATTTCAAGAAATTCATACATGACATTTTGAGCCCCTGTTTTATGATAAAAGAATTAGAAGTTTCTGAGCTACTTTTGTGTTGCTCTCAATGCAGTCAGTCTTAGTGATGACCACTTACTGTTCAAAAGTTGACTTGCTCGTGTGTGTGTGTGTGATATGACATGCTCGTGTGTGTGTGCTCATGTGTTGTGTGTATCCACATGCATGTGTGCGTGGTGTATTATGTGTGTGGGTGTATATAGTGAAGTGCTGTAAGTGTATAAACTACAATTAACCATGCAGCTTTCTTTTGCTGTTTTCTATAGTTTCTTGTGTGTGTTCCCTGCCTGTTCGTAGCAGTGAAAGCAACTGAATTGACAGTGTCCATCTGAGCACAAATGCTCACTATTGTGTATTTCACGGTATGTACATTTAGAGAGTATAGTTTCTATTGAACACTTAAAGTCCCCTTAAACGAGAGAGCAGAGAATGAATTTCACTGGATTCTAGATGAATTCACCCATATACTAAAGACCGAGATTCATAAAAACCATAAAATCTACCCCTTGAGCACATCTTAATGTTAGCTAAATATATTACATTTTAAAACTCGGTCACAAAATATTATTTTTACCTAATAGTTGTATTGGATTTATTGGACTGGTAAAGGGAGTCTCTGCACAGTATAAAGTCCTTTTTTATGAAATATTATTTACTGCGACTGTTTATAAACATGATGACCCAACTTGAAGGAAATTTGCTGATGAGTCAGTGATGGATTAACACAAGGTCACCACAAGTTTACCTCATAACTACAGTGTGGTTTCCACTCTTGCCCCCCCCCCCCCCCCCCCCCGCCCCACACCCCCCCCCCCCCAGCCGCCATAGCCTTGTTATTAATGGTGCAATGAGCTACATATAGAAGATTGAAGACAGGAAATATTGCAAAATAGATGTTATCATACTTGGTTGTAGGTGAGTAAGTTTTTCAGTTTCAGTTTCAGATAGCTAATCTGGGGATTAGTTTATTCACGCTGACATGGCAGATGTCATAACATTTATTCTACATCTGTCAACTAACACAGCATCAGTGAAAGTTGTGCAACAATAAACAACAGGACATGAGATTTACATCACACACTATCATGTATGGCTCAAATCACATTTTTTATATTTTATATGATAATGAAAAAATTCTAAGATCTGCCTGTACAAAATTAGCTTAATTTAGTTAGTTTATTGTGGTTCTTCGCTGATTCAGAAGTAGATGATATAAGTTGTCCCAATTGTAGATTATATATCTCCCCCAAGGCTTTCTTGTTAGCATGTATTAATTGTGTTTTGACAAGAGTGACAGATGTTTTCAACTCATTCAGTTGCTTAGAACTGATAAAGAATGGAAACACAGATGTCCTACACATGTTTGCATGTTGTGGTCGTATTGGCTTATCCTAACAGAACAGTAGGCTTTTCTATAGCTTTGAGTCCAACAGTAGGCCTTTCTACAGCTTTGAGTCCAACAGTAGGCTTTTCTACAGCTTTGAGTCCATCACATGAATGACCACATTGTAAGTTAAGTCATATACACTGCAATCAGATCCAACTCAAATACTATTACAAAAAAAAACATACAATACCAACAAACCAACCTCCCACCCATTCCGACACACACACACATACCCTATTAATCACACTCCTCCAACTCTCCACCAACATCTCCTCCCTCAATAGCCACCTTGTTAACCCAAGCAAGTGCTCTCCATTTCCGTCTATGGCTTCTCTCATTTTTTGTTATGATTCTGAGATTATATAACAGTAAAAGCATGTATTGTTCTTTAAAAGCTTCTAGTTGTTGTAAGTGCACACCTGGCAAGTGCTTCTTGTTAATTACACTCACATCGCAGGCTCATTAGCCAGTGTTATTTTATTTATTGATGGCAACATGTTCCAGTACCTGATTCTGATTAATTCAACAGCTAGGTTCCAGTACCTAATTCTGATTAATTCAACAGGTTCCAGTACCTAATTCTGATTAATTCAACAGGTTCCAGTACCTGATTCTTACCTGATTATGATTATTGTGCTGTACTGGCTACTCTGACCATTGTTGTTAGTTTTAATATTTTTTTTTTCTGCAAGAGCTGTAGCAAACAGTGTTAGTGAACTAACTGGTTAGATTGAGTAATCTGTTCAAAAGAGTTATCTTACAGACAAGTTTCAGTACTCCACGGAATGAATGGGCTACCAGGAACTAGGATATGCTTGGTTTTGATAACAACAGCATATCTTTCAAGAAACCACCCTAGTGTCAACTACTTGGTGCAGTCCTATATAATATAATTGCCACTTTAAATAGCCAGTGAGCAACACAGTGTAACTCTAGAGCCAGAGGAGAATCCAGGGGGACCCACCTCCCAAGTTATTGAAAAAAATTATAAGGACCAATGTACCAATACTGCAGTTTATATGCCAACTGCAAGTTAACTTAAGATCTTCACTCATAAACTCATAAATAAATATTCAAATCTTATAAATAATTATAAATTTTCATTTGTTTTGGCCTCAGTATATTTGGCGCCTGCCTGTTGCTAGTGCTGGATCCACTCCTGCTATAAACTATGACAGGGTGTCTTGCTATCACAGCCACAATCAACCAGATACTGCTGTGTACTTTACACCATAAGGTGGGTGTTTCACTCCAACATTAAAAAAATACTGCACCACCATAAACAAGGTTAGATCATTATCTATGATCCTAAACAAAGAATTTCAAGAGCAGCAGTTATATTGTTTCATCGCTGCGGTGTTATAGCTGTTGGGGACAATAATGTCACATGGTACATTAATATTCTGCACTCGTGACCTTAGGTTTTTATGCACGTGTGTATGCATGTTTCATAATACTAAAAGTTATCTTACTTCCTCTGGAAGCAAACATAGAGTACAATCTGTGTGTGCATATGTGTGTGTATGTGTATATGTGTGTATGTGTGGGTGTGTGTGTGTGTGTTGGTGTAGCACAGTGGTTGTGTTTGGGCCCAGAGTGTACTGTGGGTCACAGAGTTCAAGCCTCACTCTGACAGACTTTCCAACTGTGGTTTTCTCTGCCACCCACCAGTCCCTCCCTCCCACCCACCCAGTCAACCCATCCACTGGTTGAGTATTAGGCATTTACAACAAGTGTTGATGGCACCTGTACTCCCACCTGTTAGGGTTATAGACACTCATTTACTATATACATTCAAAAGGGAGTGGCTACCACTCGCTTTTGCTGCATTAACATTTCTTGGGTAAGGCTGCTATCCATCAAGTATATACTCAGAACTCAGTTATGTCAATATATTATAATTAACTTTACAGGAGCTGGTCTATAATTGATATGTGTAGTTTGATAATAGATATGTGTGGAGTATCCACACATATTCATTAGCTTTTCCAGCATTAAGTTTAAGTGTTCTTTGTGAAGCACACATGTACATGTATGTCTAAGACTTGCAGTATTGTGTCTGCTAGCATCCATCATCTCATGATTCAGTCTAGCATCCATTGTCTTTCAGTTGTGCTGAGTCATTGTTTATTGTTTGTTTCAATCTACAAAATCCACTATTGAAATTCCAGTTGTGCCATACATTGAGGAATGGACACTGTCCCAATATATTTACAGTTGCTAAGAAAGTAGGAGGAAACATCATTTATGAATCAGACCCAGTGGCGCTGTATGTCTCTGGCATGTAGGAAACAGGAGGGAAGTATAGTTTCTATTGTCGACTAAACATGCATGTAAACACACATACACAAGTGCAAATTCTCTTGTTGCCACTATAATAGAGGGTCATGCGCACTTGGCAGAGCCAGGATGCCGGCGCACTAACGGCACTGAGCCATGCCAGCATGATTCGAGCTAGGAAC
>WLWI01000806.1_pt1 | contig 27604 bp, 15 predicted proteins | sample 6701501 | NCBI WGS metagenome assembly WLWI01 (sample SAMN12718690, study PRJNA515312) | sponge metagenome | isolation source: marine sponge | host: Mycale hentscheli | place: New Zealand: South Island, Marlborough, Capsize Point | collected 2014-11-01 | reverse complement strand
GCAAATATTTGCCAGTGATGGAGATGGGTGTAACGTAGACCAGTGTGACTTGGGGGATGTGGTGAACACTGATCCTTGCTCTGGTGCCAGTGGAGTCACTTACAGCATCTCTAGCGGAAATACGGAAGGTCTTTTTGCCATCAACCGAGAGACTGGCATGGTGTCTCTGACGACAAGTCTTGACTTTGATGAAAGTGCCCACAGGTTATTCGTCTTGGAACTAATCGCAAGTGACGGAGAGTTTACCGATAACGCATCTGTCACCGTAACGGTGACAGACTTCAATGAGCACCTTCCAGTGTTTGGAAGCTTTAACTACAGCGCTACCATTCCTGAGAACATTCCCGTGGGATCTGTCCTCCGGAACATCACTGCCACGGACGTAGACCCGACCTCTGTGATCCAGTACACCTTGGCTGGCCAGGGAGCCGGAGACTTCACCATCGGTGTGACATCTGGAGTAGTTGCTTCTGCCAGACCTCTGAGCTTCCTGAGGCAGCAAGTGTACAATCTAGCAGTGACGGCCATGAATCCACCAGACGGTACCAACGGAAGCCAACCCGTCACCACCACTCTGACAATAAACGTCATTGATGTAAATAATCACAGTCCGGATTTTGTGGAGGACTCTTACACGTTCAGTGTACCCGAGAACACGCCTCCAGCCAGCTTGGGAAGAGTTGAAGCCACTGACATGGACGCAGGTGTGAATGCCATCATCACCTATTCCATCCTGTCCGCTGGCAATGGGAGCTTCTTCTTCATAATCAACGGCTCCACGGGAGAAATATTTTCGACTAGTCCACTTGACCGGGAACTACAAAGCAGGTATGACTTGGTTGTCCAAGCCAGAGATGGGGGGAACCCAGCACTGTCATCCACTGTCAATGTCACCATTCTCATCACGGATGAAAATGACAACTCTCCTCGACTTCAGCTACCTGATTCTCCCGTGACGGTGAGCGAAGACGCACCAATAAACTTTGAAATAGCAACTATTCGCGCCTCAGATCCAGATGACCCTAACACCATCTTCACTTACACAATAGTCAGTGGAAACAGTGGCAATAATTTCGCCATTCTTAGTAATGGAACGATGATCGTTGCAAGGAGTCTTGACAGAGAACAGACTGACTCCTACACCTTGATAGTGGCAGTGTCTGATTCAGGATCTCCACAGCAAACTTCCATGGGCACCATTATGGTCATAATTAGCGACATCAATGACAACCCACCTGTATTCTCCATGACGACCTACAGCACATCCGTATCAGAGGCAATCCCACCCGAATATTCCTTCGTACTCATCCAAGCTTCTGACGCAGACCAAGGCACAAATGCCAACATCTCTTTCTCTATTGACAACGCCACAGTGCCATTCCAGATTGACTCGGCCACGGGAGATGTGTCTGTGAGCAACTCGGGCGAGATAGACAGGGAAAGGGTGAGCTATTACACACTCATCATCCGTGCCTCCAATCCTGACAGTCTCTCCAGCACTGCAGAGTTAGTCGTACAAATCTTAGACGAGAATGATAACGCACCGATGTTTGTGCCCGAGACACTCGCTGCCTCCGTGGACGAAGATTTCACTCCAGTCGGGAGCATGCCAACTCCTGGTTCAATTGGATCTGGAATGGGAATAATGAGAAGGTTCGTGTCTACTGTAATAGCCGCGGATATGGATCAGCCAAACACTCCGAACTCGCAGGTCACGTATTCTCTGGTTTCCGTGTCACCTCCTGGATATTTCGAGATTGAAGGAACCACGGGTGAACTGTACGCCACTCAAGTCTTGGACAGGGAAAGTGTTCCAAGTTACGTGATTACCATTCAGGCATCAGACGGCAATGCTACTGCAACTCAACGGAGCTACGCTAATGTCACAGTAACTGTTGGCGACATCAACGACAACATACCTTTCTTCACCAACGCATCATTCAGTGGCATGGTGCTAGAAAATGCAGCCATTCAGACAGAAGTTCTGAGGCTTACGGCTAGTGATTATGACCTAGGACCAAATGCAATTCTAGTATTCTCCGTGGAAACAGGCACTAATGTTCCATTTGAGGTCGTCTCTGGCACAGGAAGCATTCGCACCTCAGCCAGTTTGGACCGAGAAACCACACCCAGGTACACGTTCACCGCAACCGTCGCTAATCCTGGAATGGAAGATAATAGAGCTTCAGTTATGGTTGACATCACCATCGTGGACGTAAATGACAACCCTCCCGTGTTGAGCCCTGCCTCGGTGTCACTCACTATTGACGAAAACCAACCCATAGGTGAAGTGCTGGTGAGCTTTACAATCACAGATGCTGACATTGGCATAAATGCCGCCACAAATCTCACCTTATCGGGATCTTCTTCTCTGTTCAGACTGTCACCAAGCAATCAGCTGGTCGTTTCCTACAACCTAGACTACGAGATGCCAGAACACAGGCTCATCACGTTCGAGGTCGAGGCCAGGAACACGGAACCTCCCATGGAAACTGCGAGGTCCAGAGTGCAAATTGAGCTCAACAACCTCAACGATAATCCTCCCATTGTGAATTTCAGAAACACGGGACTGAACTACTTTGAAAGGAACAAGCGCCTCGTCCTGAACACCAACCCATTTATCACAGATGAAGACGGTGTCAATATAACTACACTGGTGGACGGTATCGTTGAAATGGTACAGTCCGATCCTAGAGAGCCGAGTGAGGCCTTCACACCCAACACGAACGACGCCTACCTGCCTTACGACTGCCCACTGGAAGACGACAAAATACGCAAGTTTGAGCCTTGCAACTTGACACTGCGCGATGACCACGTCTTCACCAGAGTCTCCACTGACCTGTTTTTGAGAAACTTCGAAGCAGGAGATATTATGGAAGATACCTACACCATTTCCTTCAACTCAATGATGAGGCAATTTGCTTACTCTTCCATAGCTTCTAACTTCCTTCAAACTGGTCTGACCATTTCCACCTGGGTGTGGTTCGACTTCCCAGAAGGGGGAAGTTCAGCTCCTTTCACCATTGTGTCCAAGGCATCTCCGACCTCTCTCCTATATTCGGTGTACTGCTCGACTAATGGGCAAGATTTGGAATTCCAGTACCAGAGCATAGAAACAGTTGTGCCCGTAGTGTTCAGTGGTGTGTGTTCTAGTCTCCAGGGAGCGTGGAATCACCTTGCAGTTGTGCTTGATAACTCCAACCCAGCTCAGTGGCAAGTGGTGGTCTTCATAAATGCCAAACTTCACTCCCGAGAGTACATTTTCCCGCCAGTGGACATGGATGGGAGTGTCTTCGTGGGAACCAGGCCAAACGGAGTGAACGCTGACAGAAAAGACTTCTTCAATGGACGCTTGCACTTGCTTCTTTTCAGCTACGCAGTTGCCAATGCCAATGAGCTCAATTGCGCCATTGGCTGTGGAGCAGCCATAATTTCGACACTGGAAAACACTCCACTGGAATACAGCTACAGCTACGCCACCAGAAGTTTAAGCATACGAGGGAGGTATTCAGTGCCGGTGTACGAGGAGTTTCTAAACTCACTAGTGCTAGTTCTCCCACTTATCGAGCCAGTGTCTCCAACTTATTTACTCAACTACACCGTCCAAGACGACATGTTTAATTGCCTACCCAACTCCATCACGGTCACTTTGCTTGCCGTTAATGACCACCAGCCGCAGCTCAATCTGAACGGTGACCTTCCAGTGTTCACGAATGACTCAAACTTTACTGCTATCTTCATAGAAGAAGCCGGGCGTGTGGCAATTGTGAACCAAACAGGACTGTCCCTGACCGACAGTGACCTTGTGGCTTTTAGATATTCAGTGGTTGTGAGAATCCTCAACCCACAGCCTTTAGGGTCAATGGAAGTTTTGAATGTGAGCTTCTCCAACCTTCCTGAAGGCTTGAACGTGACTTACGAGAACTACATTTTGACTATCATCGGTGTTCACCAGCTTCCTATATTCCAGTCGGTGCTGAGGACAGTCACTTACAACAACCTGGACGATGAGCCTGTAGGCGACCACAGGCTGATACAGTTTACCGTCACTGACACCCCAGAAGATGATGTTCACGCTTTCAGTTCCATCGATATTGTTCTGGTTAACGATGCTCCAGAAGTGAACCTCAATTTCAGCTTGAGGGAGTACTCTGAAGGAGACGGTGCGGTTCGATTCCTCGAGAGTGCCTCCGTTACAGACAGCGACAACACCTTCCTCACTTCCGCCCTCGTACGATTCAACATCAGAGACTTGGACAGTGAGATTATTTCAGTGAACACAGCAAATACCAATCTCACTGCCAACTACGACAACCGCAGCGGAGAGCTCTCAATCACAGGTGAAGACACACCCAGCCGGTACGCCATGGTCCTGGAATCGCTGACGTATGAGCACATCAATGTTGACAACCCTTCGCCGGGAACTCGAGTGTTCTATATTTCCGTCTCTGACGGCCAGCTATCTAGCAGTAACTCATCAGGATTAGCGATGGTATTCTTCTCTGCCGTGAACGACCAGCCAATGGTCGATCTCAATGGAGATGCAAGAGGAATCAACTCAGAGGCATTATTTAGGGAAGACATTGACACCTCAATCTTATTGTGCCCTCAGGCAGTCCTGATTGACGTTGACAACACCAGCCTTTATAGCTTGTCTATTTCCCTTTCACCACAGCCAGATGGAGATCAAGAACGGATCACGGTAGACCTCCCCAGCGACCTGGAGCAAAACAGGACCGAGATTTTGTCCGGTAGTGGCTTCCCACTGTCCATAGAGCAGTATCAAACCATTCTGCGTACCCTCCGCTATGAAAACGATGCGGAAGAACCCACTCAGCTGCTTCGCACGGTCCAGGTCACCGCTAGCGACGGAGCGGCGACAAGCATTGCAGCCTCCGCAGTCATCACCATTGAACCAAACAACGACATACCTGTAGTGGACATCGACACAACGTCAGATCAACCAGGATATCAGACTACATACATGGAGAATGAACCAGCTGTGAACATCACTGGAAGGAGTGTGACGATTTCAGACAATGACGCGAACGCACAGATTTCGTCAGTGCTCATCTCCATCCAGGGTGCCAGAGACGAGTTTATGGAACGCATAACATCAACGGATCCGTCATTTACTCTCACTCCAATGCTTTTAAACAACTCTGTTCTGACTTATACGGGAACATTTGAAGGAGTGTCCCTCCAAGAAGCTGAAGTGCTTCTCACAACACTGCAGTATGAAAACCTCCGTGACGAACCTTTCCCAGGGACAAGGGAGATTAGTATTTTCGTATCGGATGGAAACAGTTTTAGCGTACCAGAAATAACAACACTTGAAGTCATCACAATCAATGAGCATAGTCCTGTGTTTTCAATGGATTCCTACTCCAGAGATGTCCAAGAGAACTTGACTCCAGAAGTGTTTGTCACTAACATAACAGTCTCCGACGGTGACAGTGGACCTGAGGGCCAGGTCTCATATCAGATACAGGCAGCAGATCCTCCACAGGGACTTGACCAGTTCAGAATAGACAGCAATGGGAATATATTTACCACCACTGAGCTTGACAGAGAGGCAGTTGATTGCTACACCCTTAATATCACCGCTAACGATGGGGGAAACCCACAGAGGAGTGACACTGCCCAAGTGAAAATATGTGTGATAGACCAGAATGATGAGAGGCCTGCTTTTGTTCCTGGGACACAATTTGAGCTCAATATTGCGGAGGGGGGGTCTGGAATGGTTCTGGTGTACATGGTTGAGGCCTCAGATGCTGACTTCAATGAAAATGGAATAGTGACTTATTCTCTGGAAGGAACATCTCCCATATTCAGCGTACAGGAGAACGGCTCCATATACGCCAATGCTGACCTACTCGATGCCGACATTCCTAATCCGTCCTACGTTATCACCGTCTTGGCGACAGACGGAGGAACACCTCCTCTCCAAACTGCTGCCAACTTCACCATCACCGTCACCGACATCAACGATAATGCTCCTCAATTCACTCAAAACTCTTACTCAGGAGAGATCAGAGAGAATGCTGCCCCAGGAACGTCTATTGTGACTGTTTCAGCTACTGATGTTGACTCTGGAGAGAATGGCCGACTGTCTTACTCGATATCCTACATTACAGATTCTCCTACGCTGAGGACGCCATTTTCCATCAATGAAAGCACTGGGTTAGTGACCAATATAAGGGTGTTTGACACGGAAAGTGATAGTGACAGGTCACCGTTCTCCTTCATAGTGGAAGTAGTAGACAACGGAAACCCTCAGCAAAGCAGTCAGGTTGCCTTAGTGACGGTGAGGGTTCTGGATGAAAATGACAACATCCCGATGTTCGAGCGTCCCTTGTATTCCGCATCTCTTGTTGAAAATTCTCCGAATGAAACTTTCGTTTTGAACGTGTCTGCAACCGATCGGGATTCCGGTATCAACGGACAGGTCACCTATCACATCATATCAAATTCGGACATACTGCCACCCTTTTCCAGTGGCCCCCTCTTCACCATTAACCCTGAAACAGGGGAAGTGGTGGTAAACGGTAATATCGATTTCGAGATGCGGTCTGAGATAACATTTGTCGTCGAAGCAAGGGACATGGGAAGCCCCAGTAACACGGGCAACACCACTGTTGTGCTATCTGTGATAGACATCAACGACAACAGACCACAGTTCACCATGAGCACCTACCCTGTGTCTGTTAACGAGTCTGCCCCTATAGGATTCGTCGTGTACACGGTGCTTGCCTTGGATGCCGACTCAAACCAGAATGGAGAAGTATCGTACTCGCTGGTTGACCACACCAACACATTCGCTATTAACCCGACGACTGGTGAAATATCAACGACCAAGACGCTGGACTTCGAGACGGACTGCTACTACATGCTGCTTGCGGTTGCCACAGACAACGGGCTCAGTCAGCAGCTGAATGACACCGCCATTGTGGAAATCTCCTTGAATCCTGTTCACGACGTCCCTCCCGTATTTTCTCGACCGTCTTACTCCGCAACGGTGATGGAAAACTTGATGCCAGGTTCTTCCATACTGCAAGTATCTGCTACAGATGGAGACATAACTGAATGTGCCGAACTCAGCTCCCAGTCTTCTGGGTCGGGGGCGCTGGATATCACCACCATTGTTCCCACAACGGAGGGGGCTACAAATTTTGTATATTCTCAGTCCAACCACTTCGACTTTTTTTCCATTGACAACGAGACAGGCCTAATTCGAGCATTGATATTGCTGGATTATGAGACCAGCCCCCAGTATGTGCTCCAAGTGCAAGCAACAGATCCAGGAGGTCTCTTCTCTGAGGTCTCGGTGACTGTGACCTTGCTAGACTTGAACGATAACTTGCCCATGTTTGACCAGCCGTCTTACACGCGCACGGTACCAGAGAACACGCCCATCGGCACTACCCTACTTCAACTAACAGCCACCGATGGAGACCTCATTGACCAGGGAAGACTGACCTTCAGCTTGGGTACTCCGGGTGTGTTTGTAGAGATCAACAATCGAACAGGAGCCATTGTGACTACCGGAGCTATTGACTTCGACACATTCGGAAGCTTGTTGCGGGTTATTGCTCTTGTCACGGACACCGCCAATCAAGAGACTTCCGCAGTCGTACGTCTGACTGTCACAGACATCGTAGACATACCTCCAGAAATAACCACACCTCCCAGGGTTCTGTCCTTCACGGAAGGCAGTTTCAGCCTCCTACCAGTACCCAACATCTCAATAACCGACGGAGACACGTCCCAGATCCTGTGTAGTGCCACCATCACCCTCTCCACCACCGGAACGACAAACACGGCGAGTGAATGCTCATGCCAGGGCAGTCAAGTCTCGTCCTGCACACCAGGATGCAACGAATTTCTCCAATCCGCTCCCGGCTCTTTCCCGGGAACAGCAATGCAGTCTGAGAATGGCAGAGTTCTCATGCTCGTTGGAAACTTCACCATCCAGATCTACGAGGCAGCCATCCAGTCCATCCAATACATCAACCTCGTTGCCAATCCCGTCCCAGAAACAAGAACCGTGACGGTGTACGTGTTCGACTGCCAACTTCCGAGCAACACTCTCATGAACACAATCAACGTGCAGCCGCTGAATGTCTTCCCACCAGTCGTGGACCTGAATGGGATGGCGGAAGCAGGGATCGACCACAGTGTCACATTCACGGAGAGAGGTTCTGCCGTGTATATTGCAATGCGAGGTGCCATCATATCAGACAACGACACTGCAACACAACGTGAAGAGTTGACAGGTCTGGACATCTCTATAACCAACCCACAAGTCGGAGACTACTTACTCTTCTCACCTTCTCACGTCCCCTCTGGAGTGAGCTACCAGGACGCCGCACATTCCCTCAACTTTACCGGAGTGGCAGCGCTGTCCGAGTACACTGCCCTCCTGCTGCAGGTAAGGTACATCAACAGGGAAGATGAGCCTGAACCTTCCAACAGAGTTATCCAAGTAACAGCTCATGAATACCACCTCTCCAGCGTCCCAGCCACTACGACCGTGTTCATCTCGACGATTAATGACTATCCACCCGTCATCCTCACTCAACCTCCTCTTGCCAATCGAGAAACCAGCTATTACGAGGAGGCTCCTGCAGTGGCCATCGCTAGTCCCAGCGCTGTTATCTCTGACATAGACTCTTCATCCGATCCTGTCACCAGACTCCAAGTCAGCCTAACACAATCGTCTCCGTATGATTTGCTCTTCCTGAACATCAGCGACCTCCCATCATCAATCAACATGCTCAGCACATCAACCAACGTCTCTCTGGAGTTCAACGGAAACGCTCCCGTCGCCGATTACCAGCAGATAGTGCGTGGGCTTCAGTATAAGTTCACAGGAGAGGAGTTTGATTACATCTTCCCGCTGAGGTTTGTTCAGCTCCAGGTGGCAGACACAATACAGAGCTCTTTCTCGGTCGTCCAGATCAGACTGGTACCCATCAATGACCAAGTTCCGGTATTCAACCTTGCCGAATACCGAGTTAATGTTCCAGAAAACTCCACGGTTGGATCTAGTGTAGCCAGACTTGAGGCCAGCGATGGGGACAGATTTAGTACCAACAACATCCAGTATTCAATAGTCAGTGGAAACGATGGCAACTTCTTTAGCCTTACAAACACTGGTGACGTTGTGCTGGCGAGAATGCTCGACCACGAGACAGCCAGAATGCACCAGTTTCTGGTGCAAGTGGAAGACACCAACTACGCAGGAGCTGCTGCTATAGCACCTTCAACGGCTACCGTGACTATCTTTGTGGTAGACGTCAACGATCAAGTGCCAATGTTCGACTCCAGCGAATATAATGCCACAATAGGAGAGGGCGTGCCTCTAAACACTGAAGTCCTGCAAGTCAACGCATCAGATCAAGACAGCCTCGTTCATTCTGCTTTAGAATTTGAACTGTCTGGAACCACTGACTTCAGAATTGACCAAAACGGACGGATTTTCACAAATGCAGACATCGACAGAGAGATGGTTCCACTGTACCAGTTCTTTGTAACTGTTCGTAACCCCGGTCAGGCTCCTTTCAGCACAGCCAGAGTAAGAGTGACGGTTTTGGATTTAGATGATAACCCACCAGTGATCGTGCTGAGTCCAAACACTGGCACTCTGACGGAGCCCAACACCGTAGTGCCGCTCTCAACGAGTCTCACGATCACTGACCTTGATCCGAACCCATCGCTGGACTTCGCCATCGTACGAGTAATGGAGCAGCTTCCGCTTGCGCGACTAGTTTCCACAGTTGACTCGAGTACTCTCCAAGTGTCTGGGAACGAAACAGGGACACTGGTCATCAATGGGACTAGCCGGCCGCTCAGCGACTACATTTCTGTTCTGAGAGGTGTGATATACCAGGACCTGGCAGAGGAACCCATGGACGTGATCCGGTCCATTGCATATCGGGTTGGATCCAACCCTAACTTCCCCATAGAACTGGAGGGCAACCCTGCGGAGACCACATCAAATATTTCCCTCTTCACTGTCACCGTCAGACTTGTTAACGACCAACCGCCCGTCCTTTCCTTGGACCAACGCTCACAGGCAAATTTGCCGAGTCCCTGTTTGGGCAGTCCGGGCTCCTACTCTGCTAACTATACGGAGAACCAGGCCACACCCATTACTCTATCTCATAGCTCTCTGGCAATTACTGACAACGACAGCGGCGAGAACATGATTCAGTTTGCCGAGGTCCTGATACAGAATGCAGCTGACAGAGTTCTGGAGAGGCTGGCAGTTTCTTTGTCGGTAAACTCTTCCATTTCTATACAGAGTTCAAGTGACGACTTCAGGATAGTTCTGTATGGTCCTGGTACTCTGCAAGAATATGCAGCTGCACTCAGATCTGTCGTGTAAGTTCATATTTTCGTGGTGTGCTTAATAAAAACTAGTCGTGTGCATTTGATTAGTTTTGAGCTAGCCCAGCAAGAATTCAATTTTTAAGTGGTACAGGTCATCAGTATGCTTGCTTCTCTAAAAGCTAATACCCTTCCATTCTAATCATAGAGTTTAGGATCACTCTTATTTTTTCGAAGTGTTAAATGTGAAGGGATAGTTAAGCACCTAATATTAATGTAATAATTCAGTCAAATAAAAGCTGTTTTTACAGTTTTTAAATATATATATTAGCAGTAAATACAAAGGGAAAAAAAAACGCTCTGTAATAATTCATTTACATAAACAGACTATATAAAGTACGTCAGACCAGAGAGTTCCCCACACACTTAAAATGATGCACAACTTAGTGCGTGTTTTAATGTACCTCAGATATTCCCACGATGGTGAGGAGTTCACAACAGCCAATGACGACCGGGTGATCGCTTTCACAGTCAACGACGGACTTCTCAACTCCAGCACGGTGTATGCGTGTGTGCGTCTGATAGACGTCAATGATCCTCCAACCGTCTTCACTGGAGCCAACGGCACTGTGGATACCATGGTGATGTACATGGAGGGACAGGTCGACCCTCTACCATTAGCACCTCAAATACAAGTCAACGGTAAGACACAAAATAATCATCGCATGATGAATTCATGTCAGAATTTTTTTCTTTTCTATTTTCATTTGCAATAGATGTCGACGGAGATGCTTTCTCGGTCACCTTTGTGCTATTTTCACCGCCACTGCAATTTGCTTTTGAGTCTGTCACGGTGACCAATCCAGGAAGCGCCGAGATTCAAATCAGGTCTGACCAAATTAACATTGGAAGCTCCTCCGGTATGATTTCTAGTGCAGAACTAGAAGCCATCTTGGGAAGCATTGTTTATGCCACCAATAGAACAACGTAAGCAAGAGAATAGCTACAACAATATTACTATTATTATTATTATTACTACTACTACTACTACTATTATTATTATTACTACTATTATTATCACCACTATTGTTGTTGTTATTATCTACTACTATTATTATTACTACTACTATTATTATTATCACCACTATTGTTGTTGTTGTTATCTACTACTACTACTACTATTACTACTATTATGATTGATTGTTCACCTTCAGAGACATGAGTGAAGTGATGCCGAGACAAGTGACGTTCGTGGTAACGGACGAGATTGGTCAGGCCAGTGCTCCAGCCAATGTCATCCTCAACTTCAACCTCTTGGACAATCCACCCGTCTTGGACTTGAATGGGCCTGGAGTTCCCGGCAACAATTATGCCACGAGCTACAGTGAGGAGGCAGCACCAGTGCAGGTTGGTGGCTCGTTGATCTTGCTTAGTTTAGCTTCATCACGTGAACTTCACTCTTTGTATTTTGGTGGATTATATGCTCATAAGTAGTACGATTAGATTGGAGCATAATTTAACTTTAACGGAACTTTAAATAATAGGTAAGATGTTTTAAGCACTAAGTCCGTCTTCCGATCAATTTACTGTAACTTTCTTGAGTTGTGGTATATGAATTGATAGCTAAGAAAGGACTTTGTGCTTTAATTAAACATCCAACCTATAAAACCTGAAGTTTCCCATTGAACCACGTGATAATAAACCATATTATTTATCTAGTTACTTCTCTCTGTTGCAGTTGGTGTCCAGTGAAGCTATGATTGAAGACATTGATTCACTCATCGCCACCTCTCTAGAAATAACCGTTCCTCAAGTCCAGGAAGGAGATGAATACTCCTTCCCAGAACTTGCCGGACTATCCAGATCCGTCTCGTCAAACTCAACTTACCTGGCAGTCAACTACTCTGGCAGACAGCCAAGGAGCGTCTACAGGCAGGTGTTGGTGGACTCCACCTACCGAAATACTCTAAACGAGCCCAGACCAGGCATCAAGGAGGTTACGTTCAAAGTTTTCACCCTAGCTGCAGGGGACTCGGGAATGTCTGCTCCTAGCAATGTAGCCACGGCCACACTCTCGCTGTTCCCCGTGAACGACAACCAGCCAATGTTTTCGCAGTCCCTTTACCAAGGATCGGTGAACGAGAATGACCCGGTGGGCATCACTGTGGGCGTGATGGTGGAAGCCATGGATGCAGATGTCCATGGAAGTACTAGCATCAACTTTGTCTCTTCCGATTCACGCTTTTACGTCCACCCAGTGAGTGGCACTGTACTCACTACGGTTTCCTTTGACGCCGAAGTCGACACTAGGATCAACTTCACCATCACTGCCTCTGATCAAGACAGTCCTGAAATGACGGCCACGGTACCCGTAACTGTTGTTATCAATGACATCAATGACAACACACCTGTCTTCCAGCGTGCCAGCTATATGGAAATGGTCAGCGAAACTCATGCTGTAGGTGATGCCATTACCACTGTCCTGGCAACAGACGGAGATGTTTCGGCGAGATTTTCAAACATTACATACCAGCTAGTATTCTCGTCAGAGGAGATAGCAAGCTCCGGTAGCGGCTCACTGTCACCCAGTCTAGAACCATCGACTGTACCATTTGCCGTGAATCCCACCACGGGAGTGATAACCCTCACTGAGCCATTGGACTTTGACGGAGGACAGAGGACGTACAACTTCCTCGTTGTAGCTTCTGATTCAATCACAGCGCCTCTTACATCTTCAGCGCGGGTCACAATAAATGTGATAGACTCCAACGACAACACTCCTTCGTTCACGAATGCCCCATTCTCCTTCCAAGTCAGAGAAAATATGTTCCCATCCACCGTTGTTCAACTGTTAGCCAGTGACGCAGATTCTGGCGTCAATGGAGAGTTCCGGTTCAGTCTAACCGGAACCACTGCGTTCTCCGTGGACCCTATCTCTGGGCTAGTATCCCTGAACCATCCCCTGGACCACGAAGACACTGATATTTATTCCTTTACTGCCACAGTAACAGACTTGGGATCTCCCCCTCGCAGCTCTAGCGTGCCTTTCGTCGTTCGTGTGACAAACATCAACGACAATTCTCCGACCTTTACAAGCCCTGCAGGTCCAAGTGTTTCATACAATGTGTCGGAAAACACAGTCTTTCAGCAAACCACTGAAGCAATTGACCGCGATGGCGATGCCATTTTCTACTCCATCATAGGAGGCCCAGAGTTTGAGATCAATCTGCTGACGGGAATGATCACCAGCATGTCTCCGCTAGACTACGAGACTCGGACAACTTACAGTTTCATGGTCGAGGCCTCTGATAGTACGTTCACAGAGAGGCTGAATGTCACCGTCAATGTCTTGGACGTCAATGACAATACCCCGTCGTTCCTGAATGCACCATTTGATTTCATAGTAGAGGAGAATAGGTTCCCTTACAATGTTGTCCAAATCATGGCCCAAGATGGAGACTCTGGTTCCAATGGTGAGGTGCGGTTTGAACTGGAAGGGACTTCTAACTTCACCATAGATGCCGTCTCTGGTCTAGTGTCAATTACTGGTCCCCTTGATTACGAAAAAGCTACCATTTACTCGTTCACTGTAGTGGCTCGCGATTCTGGTTCTCCCTCTTTGAGTGCCCGAGAAAATATCACGGTGAGAGTGGCTAATGTTAACGACAATCCTCCGGTCTTTGTCACACCCACTGGACCAAGTGCTTCATTTTCTGTAACTGAAAACGAAGGCTTTCGGACCACAGTAGAAGCAATTGATGCTGATGGCGACTCGATATTCTACACCATATTTGGCCAGGGCTTTGCAATCAACCCAATTTCAGGAGAGATTACCAACATTGTTGCTCTGGACTTTGAGTCACAACGACAGCACAGGTTCACAGTTGAGGCGAGGGACACCAGCTTCGTTACCAGACTCAACATCACCGTCAATGTATTGAACACAGATGACAATCGCCCTGCCTTCAGGCAAGCGGTTTACTCAGCAGTCATCCCTGAGACACTGCCTGTCGGGTCTCCAGTGATTCAGCTCCAAGCCGATGACAGAGACGAAGGTGATAGCTTTGAGTTTTCCCTGCTGGACCCACAAGTTCCTTTTGCCATTGATGCAGAATTGGGAGAGATTACCCTTTTGAGTTCTCTAGACTTCAACACTGATCCGAGGTCCTTTAGCTTCAACGTGTCCGTGAGAAACCCCCCTCCGTCAGAGTCTGGCATGGATGTGGCACTGGTGGTCATAACTGTGAGAGATGTCAACAATCTGGTCCCCATACTGAGTCTGAACCGGACAAACGTGGTCTTTGTTGAAAACTCTGAACCTATATTCATCGCACCCAACATTGTTGTAACAGATGAAGACAGCTCTGAACATTTGCTGGCTGTGTGTGCTGTCACGTTCAACAGACCTTGTCCTTCTACTGGGCTAGCGCCTTGCCCAGAGAGCATCTCCATAAATGAGAACTTGGTGGATCAGCTGGAACTCTTCAGCCAAAGTGAAGAAAGAGATTCAGAGCAGATAATCGTCATTAACGGGAACTCCTCAGAAATGTCTTACCAGTCTGTCCTTCGCAGCTTGCAGTACAGTAATTCCGCTCAGGAGCCGAGACCAGGACGTCGCTTTGTGGAAATCCAATGCAGTGACAACAGCTTCAGCAGCAACATTATCAACGTGTCGGTAATGGTAACAATCCGAAACGAGTTTTGTCCAGTGATCACGGTCAACTCCAGCACGCTCAATTTCACTGAAACCAACTCAAGACTGAACGTGGGGGAGCTTGTCGGACTGGCACTCCGCGATGAAGACTCCATGCCACATCAGACCCTACGCAGCCTCAGTATCACTCTGTCAAACAGACTGGACGCCAGCGAAGAGTTCCTGGTCGTCACCAATGCTTCTGGGTTGAGGGTCAACTCGTCGGGAGACGACTTCTTCACGCCGGGAAGTGGGTCAGGCCAGGGTGTCTTTGAGCAGACCATTCAGGTGAGAAGCCCCGATAGGCCACGCAACATCAGGATGTTTATGAGAGCCTTGAGGTCACTTGTCTACGTCAACAGTCGTCCCGAACCCAGTCTCGCGTCCAGGATGATCACTATTGTTCCCATGGATACCACTGAAAACTGCATGGCCGTCAACATCGTCATCAGCATCGTACCTGTGAACGACAACCCTCCAGTGATCACACTCGCCAATTCACTCCCACTGACGTACTTGGAAAACAGTGCGCCGCTGCCGTTTGCCCAGCGTGCAGGACTCACGATCTCTGACCTCGACCACAATGGACTGTTCCCTCTGGTATCAGCCACTGTCAGAGTGCAGGGAATACGCGACCTTGCAAATGAAAGAATCCAGTTCAACTCCTCTCTTGTACCAGCAGATGTGACTCCAACCTCCGTCTTACAAGAAGGTACTTAAGTTATTAAATAAATATAACAATAACACCAAAATAATAACAATGATGATGATGTTGCTAAAATTAATAATAATAAATAAATTCATTAATAATAACAATAATAATAATAATAAATAAATTCATTAATAATAACAATAATAATGATAATAAATTAATAATAATGATAATAATAATAAGTAATTCACATGCTTTTGTTGTCTCCTTGTCCTTCATCCCTCCGTCTTCCCTACTGCCCACAAACCCAAGATTTGAGCATGTTACTGGTATTCAATGGAAGAGCTCAAGTCTCTCAATACCAGACGCTACTCCTCTCCCTGACCTACGTGAACTCCTTGAGTGAGCCCACGCCCGGCAACAGATCCATCACCATCACAGTGTCCGACGGCATCCACAGAGATATGACCGCGGTCATTGTCATCGTAGTGCTGCAGAACGACAGTCCTCTGACCATCAGGACAAACGGTGACGTACTGAGCTTCGCAGAGGGAGACGTGGCCCTTGCCGTGGGTACAGTTAGTGCCGCGGTCCTTGTTGACGAGGACAGAGATGCTATGATACAAAACTTGACACTGTCTCTGGTAGGAGCTCTGGAAGACAGCAGAGAATTCATAGTCATCAACACTTTAGCAATATACCCAGAAAATGGCGGTCTGCAGACGGGAACTGAGATCACACTGACCCTACCAGGGACTATAGGAAACTACCAAGTAAGTTAAGCTTTGCAGAGGGGAAAAAATACTGGGTGATTTATACTTAACTTTCTCTTTCTCCTCCATTCTCCCTTCCCCTAAATTCTTCAGACTGTACTGAGCTCCCTTGTATATTCCTACGCCACTAACTCGGAGGAAATTGAGGGAACGAGGGAAATCTTCATCACAGCCTCAGATGGTGTCTTCACGAGCAATGCCTCCATTTTAGTGGATGTGATGATTGTGAACAACAATCCTCCATACTTGTTCTTTGCTGGGAACAACGAAACATCTTTTGTGGAAGGAACAAGAGAACCACTTCGTATAGGTCAGTAAAAATAACTTAAAGGTATCTTTCTGGAGTTATTTAAAAAAGAATAAATTTTCCCTATTAATCTCATTACCGAAGCAAAAATAGAATCATTTACTGTTATATATATATATTCGTCATTTTTAGGTGCCATTTATCAACCACAAGTACGTGATAGAGACAACCATACCATCTTCATGATGCAGTCAGCCACAGTGCAGCTTCTCAATGCCTTGGATGGAAGCAACGAGTACATCAATGTCAGCGAACAGGCAAGAGCAACACTCTCTTCAATGGGCCTCACCATAACAACAGGTAATATTATTTATTATACAACCAGATGAAGTTTTTATTTTCCGCAGAGAAACTATCATTTTAAATTTCTTTTTGTTTTTAGTGTCACCTCATAACTTGATGATATCAGGGGATGCCACACCCCTAGTCTACCAGCAAGCCCTGGCTTCTGTGGTCTACTTCAATGAAGCTCCAGAGCCAACGAAAGCCCAGCCTAGACTAGTCCAGTTCCGAGTGTTCGATGGCATATTCTCCAGTGACCTGCTCACTGCTTCCGTCTCCATTTCTCTGGTCAATGACAACCCTGTCACGCTAGACTGTGGCTCTGGAGTCTTCAATTTCACTGAAGGATCTTCAGAGCCGACACTAATTGCTACAGAACTCTCTTTAGTTGATCGCGATGCTAACCATGTGATCAGCTATGCTACTGTCACACTGTTCAACCAACGCCTGGGTGATGCCATTTCAGTCGATACTAATGCAATAGTCAATGGAATAACTGCTACTGTCACCAATACCCAAATAGACCTAGTCGGCAACGCAATGTCCAGTAACTACCAGGTTAGTCGAGCATGTGAGATGTGTGTGTGTGTGTGTGTGCATGTTCAGGTGAGGTAGTGTGTCATTGTACTCAAATTTATGGTAATACAAAAAACTCCATTGCACTAATATTATATTTTCACTTTTCTTTCTAAGAGCGCACTTCGTACTCTGTCCTTCATCAACACCGCGGAAGAACCGTCTCCAGGACAACGCATGGTAAACATCACAGTCGTGGGCGACGGTGAGACGGTGTCTTGCATTTCAATGGTGTCCGTCTTCCTGATCAATGACAACCCACCTGTGGTGGACCTCAGCGGAGCTGGATCTACCTCCATCAACTACACTGTGGCCCTGAACTACAACTTCACACGTCAGGCCAGCATCCCGATAGCCTCCAGTGAGGCGAGCATCACTGATGCAGACACCAACAGCCCCCTGAGGTCACTGGATGTGCAGCTTGTCCCTGGCTATCCCAACGATGGCATATTCCTGGGAAGAAGAGTGGGCTGCCCACGTGACAACTCTAGCACGTGCCACATCAGGTGACTGTTACTTGACTGTAACTTACATACGAAATGAAATTCAATTTACATGCAGATATAGGTTTATGTAGATAATTAATTTAAACAAGCAGCAGTATTTTCTTATTATTTAGAAGTGAATTCAAATTCCTACTAGAGTACCCATATCTTTTTATTGTCTTTTTTTCTTTTCTTTTTAATCCTCAGATTGTTCCCGAGAAGGTCTTGCATGTGCAGTAATGCACTCAATGTGTCGGCCAACCCTAGGATACTCACTCTTCAGAAAACTCGGCACCAGATCAGAATATCGCAGCCACGTATGACTTACAACCACTCCCACTTTGAGTTCTTGCTTCGGGACATCAGGTTCACCCATGACCCCGTGCGACCTCCGGTGGATCAGTACTCGGCGTACGTCCAGGTGACAGCCAGCGACAGGCAGCTGACCAGCGAGACTGCCACCACTAGAGTCGACATCTCTGTGGCCAATTTTGACCCCATCATCTTTATCGATGGCCAGACCGATGTGAGCGTGGAAATGAGAGATGGAATGCCTGTCGTGGAGCTCCTGAGAAGCATGCAGCCAATCACTGTACTAGAAGATACTCCAACCATCAGCAGGGTGTCAATAATTCTCACAAACTCGCAACACAGTGATGAGAGGATTTCCATCTCCTCCCCCAACCTCCCAGCCAACATTGAGATCATCAGCACAGACATGAGCATCCTCCTGGTGGGACCTGCCAGTCCTCAGGACTTTAGCATGGCTCTATCGGAGGCAGTTCTGCAATATCACTACCCTCGCATGGACAGCATTCTACAGGGAGATGAGCCTAACTTCACACCTAGGTAAAAAAATAAAAATAAAAAATAAAAATCCCACTAATATATATATATTTTTTTCTTTTCAGAATTGTTCAGTTTGAAGCAACTGATGGTGAATCAGCCAGTGGACAGTTGTCAATGATTCAAGTGGCCTTCAATCGCACCTGCACTGTTTTAAACAGTACAGAGAATGTTCCTGTGAGGATTCTGAGGATACCCCAGGACTACCCGAACATCCAGAGGCTGCGTTTGTGCACTGGATTAACCATACCAAGGACAGAGATTGCTGGAGACTCGTCTATACGGAATCTGACTTTCATGGAAAACATTCGAGTAAGAAAAAAGTCTAAATATTCAAGGAGTAGAAATATTATATTAATTTCTCTCTTTCTTGCTACCCCACCTCCTTTCATACCTTTTGTAGTCAATACGTGACCTGGTCATCAGAGCTCTACCTATAACGGACCTGACTGGCCTCGAAAACCTTCAACGCATTGATGATGAGCTTCTAATAGAGGACAACCCTTACCTCGTGACTCTACAGCAGCTTGGAGCCAACCTTTCACCGGAGTACAGGACCTCCACTCGCAACATCAACATCAAGAATAACACACGCCTCCAAGACGTGGAGGGTCTGGGATGCTTCCAGAACATGACAGGTACAAGCAGGAAGTGCTGGATGGGCAACACACTGCCTCGCCCACCCACACACTAGCTATCAGGAGGGACTTTTCAGATTAAAATTTCTTTCTTTTTTTTGCTGTGTGATGTAGGGTTGCTGGCCATCATAGACGCTCCGAGCCTGAGAAACGTGTCTGGCTTGAGAAATCTTGAGAGCGTGGACACGCTGGTGATAGCGGTAACAGGGCTGACGAGTATCGAGAGTGTCAATACACTCTACGAGGCTAGCTTTGTCATCATCGCTTCAAATGATGTAAGTTCTGCCGCACACTCCAGGTAGTTAAGTCCAGCACAAGATACGCTGTACCGTCAAAGAGTTACATGGCAGAAGGCTCCATGGAGTCGAAACATATGAACTATATATTATTGATACTACGAAAGTTAAAAAAATATTATTTAGTAGCATAGTAAGAATGGATCTTTGTGAAATAGTATAAGGAAGGTTGGTGGGTGGGGTTTTTGCTACAAGTGACTGATCACTTCAGTCTGGCATTAAAGTATATGTAAGATAGCAGAGTTGTTGGAGTAAAGGGAAGTGGGCGGTGGTGTAAATGACACACACATACAGGAATGGATACATGCACACATACATAAATTGCATAATGCCACCCACCCACCCACACGAGCACACACGATGATCTATTGCCCAACAGTTGAATAAATATGTAGCATTTTGTTTATTATTATTATAACTCTTATATTCCAGAACATTATGTCAGTTAATGGTTTCCGAGGGCTGAGAATAGTAGGGACTCTGCAGATCTCACAAAACCGTCGCTTGGTCAGCATCAATGGCTTCTCAGGACTCCAGCAAACACAAAACGTCTACATAACCAACAACCAACAGTTGTGCTACATTCTCGGCCGTCTTTCCAACGAAGAATACTGGAGGGTAAGACAAATATCCATACAAGATACTAATACATCTACATTTTTGTCGCTTATCTCTTTCTTATATTTCTAATTATGTTTTAACTTGTATTTATTTATTTCCACACAGACCATTGCTACACAAACATCTCGGATAACACCCAATCCAACGTTGGAGACGTGCGGAGTTAGAACTTGTGCCACGCCTTCCAATTCTCCATGCCTGAATGGAGGGAACTGCTTGGACATACCGACCAACGTCAGCAGTGTCACCTGCTCCTGCTCTGAGGCGTTCTTCGGAGAAGGCTGCCAGTTTGCCAACGCATGCATGGACACGCCCTGCCTCAATGGCGGCATGTGCATGTGCAACCTGCTCACACCAGCCCAATACACATGTGCTTGTCCGGACGGATTCCAAGGGAGCAGGTGTGAGCTTGCTGTATCGGTTTGTGAGTCTTTACTACCGTGCAACAACCAGGGAACCTGCATTGACTTGGCAGAAGGAGAATTTGAGTGTCGCTGTCCTGCAGGATTCACAGGTCCGTTATGTGAGTTGAACATTGATGATTGCGGACCAAGCCCTTGCAACAACGGAGGCACTTGCGTGGATCAGGTCGACAGCTTTGCCTGCAATTGCCCACCAGGTTTCTCTGGCCCGACATGCTCCGATCGCGTCATTTTCTGCTCTTCCGAGCCATGTCAGAACGGAGGAACTTGCAGTGAGGGTGTAGGCAGCTTCACGTGTTCGTGCCCACCAGGACTTACTGGATCAACCTGCGAGCAAGACGTAAATGAGTGCCTGGTCAATCCATGCCTGAATGGGACATGTATCAATACCGTGGGAGGCTTCACCTGCTTCTGTCCATCCGGTTTTACCGGCCCAACTTGCAATCAAAGAATAGATTTTTGTCAAAGCAATCCTTGTTCTGCCAACGGTACGTCAACCTGCCAGTCCGAACCTACTGGGTTCTCGTGTGTTTGCAACAGCAGGTACACGGGCACACGGTGCGAAGTGGAAGTCGACCTATGTGACCCTAACCCGTGTGCGAACGGCATCTGCGTGCAGGGAGGAGAATCTTTCATGTGTCTTTGCTCACCTGGGCTGACGGGACGTCTCTGCGAAGTTGACGTGGACGACTGCCTCCCTTCCCCCTGCACCAATGGCGGCACCTGCACAGACAGGCTGGGTGGCTTTACCTGTGACTGCAACTCGGGCTTCACAGGACCAACCTGCAACCAACCCATTGATTTCTGCACCGACCAGACTTGCTTCAACGGAGGAAGCTGCAACAGCATTGAGGGCACGTTTGTTTGTGCCTGCACCAGTGGCTGGTCGGGCAATCGATGCCAGTACCCGGAGAGTGTGGTAACAAAGCTTGCCTCCTGTGGATTCCCCGATGCAAGAGACATGCTGGCAGAACTTTTCTTCCCCGTCAATGAAGCTGTTCCTCTCAGGAACGCAGCACCATTTTTGAGTTTCCGATACCAATTTGCCAACGCTGTGGGAATCTACCTCTCCAGTTGGCTCTGGCAGGAAGAAGGCACCAACTCTGTTGTCTTTAGTTTCCAAGACTTCAACTCACAGTCAATTGCAACTCTCACCTCCAACCTAGCCGCCAGAGAACTGCACTTCTCATACACTTCGATGCCCAGGGGTGTAAATTTGAGCGCTGTGTTTGAGAACGTGCCCCTCATGGGAAACACCTGGATGCACCTCGCCATTGCCATATTCAATGACTCAGTTATGGTCAACATCGACGGGTCGTTTACTAACGCCACTCGTCTGCAAGGCGAAGGTTCCCTTATAGTACCACAGGAATTCTTCTTGAGCCTCGGTGCTGGAGTTGGGGCTTCACAAGCCTCAGCTTTCTCAGGGATCTTCAAGGGAATGGCCGTCAACCAAATCACGAATAACTCGAGCAACTTTGACCTCCACTCACTGCAGATGTGCACAGTGAACTGCGTGGGAGGAGACTCATTCTGCTCAGCGAGCGGCCAATGCCTGGACATGTTCGGCACCGACAGAATCTGCAGATGCCCATTCGGTTCCACCGGGCTGCGTTGCCAGAACTTGCATCAACGGTTATCATTTGACGGGTCTAGTTTTGCTGTCCTCAACAACATCCCAGACATCATGAGCTTGCTGAGGTTCAGCTTCAAGACGGCACAGCCTCAGGGCCTCCTGTACTCCGTGTCACAACCCAGGGTCCGCACCACCCTCCAGCTGACGGATTCAAGCACTATCAACATCAATCACACGGACTGCAACCAGCTGACAGTGACTCAGCAAGTCTCGTCACCGACGGACCTGAACACTCTCCAGTACCAGTCCCTGGCCATCTCTGACGTCGTGGAACTCAATGGCAACGCCAGAGTTCAGGTCGTGTCCACTGACAGCAACGATACAACATCTTGCAGCAACGAGCCGTTCCTCCAAAGAATGTTCCTTGGGGGAATACCGCAGGCTCCAGGGGGTTTCCAAGGATGCATGAGAGACGTCTCTTACAACGGTGAGATGTTGGACACTACCAGAGTTCTCCTCTCTCCCGGAGCCACATTCGGATGTACACACGACACAGCTCAGTTCACCATGTTCTCCCACCTTGAACTCCCCAGCTTCATCTCCAGGCAGTTCCAGAGGATTTCATTAGAGTTCACCACCCGTGCCTCCGCTGGACTGATCTATTTCAGCCGTCGAGTGCCAGACGATGCAAGCGGAAATATGCCCAATGACTTCATCGCCATTTACGTGCAGGAAGGACGAGCTGTCTTCTCCTTTAACCTCGGAGAGCAGAACCAAGCCGTGGTGCTGAGGAGTGGAGGAAGTAGCGTGAATGACGGGGAGTGGCATCAGTTAACAGCCACACAGAACGGAACAATGGCATCCCTGTACGTTGACGGTGTACTAATAGAAGAACAATCCCTTGGACCACTCATGCTCCTTGACACCACCGGCAGCGTGTTCCTAGGCGGAGTGCCATCAAGGAACCGTATTAACACCTTCCAAAATTACGACGGATTCGACGGCTGCGTGCGAGATTTGGAACAGAATGGAAACGAGGTGGATTTGCAGAGTCACCTGACTCAGCAGAAGGTCCGATTTGGGACTTGCAATTAAACACTTGAAACAATTAGAATTATAACAGAAACATTAGTAGTGACTAAAAATGACTTTGTAAATATTTTTATTACATAATTCTTAGAATTTATGAGAATGAAAAATTTTCTGTCAAATATAAGTTAGAAATAATACATTACAAAGCTGTCACATAATGTGCTGAAGTTATTTGATTTCTAGTTTGATTCTGGTGCCTGAATGTCACTATTCTATCTCATCACCGTACTTGTTGTACTTCTTTGCTTCTGAAGAAGCTAGAGAAAGAGAAGCAACTTTACCAGCATGGAACACATTCACACATAATATACCACTGCTCATGATTCAGAGGAAGGGGTGGGGTGGGTGGGTGGGGTAGGGGAGGAGTGATTAACAAATAGGTCTCTCTCTGTAGCAAAATAGGTGCTTGTAGAGAGCACCTGCTCACCTGCTGGCTTGTCCGTCGGATAAGTAGGTCTGTGCGGCTGATGCTGGGAGTTGCCACGCCTGCGCCGCTCTTCGCGTATCTCATCAAATGTTCTTCCTCTATGGGTGGAAAATTAAGCCAGAATTCGGGGTGATGTGAAGGGGAGGAGAGGGGGGAGGGGGGAGGAGGAGGGATTGAAGGGTTTGGATAAGGTGGATAAGAAAAGTAAAAGAAGTTTCAAACACATTATCCCACATCTTTACATTCACTGCTTCCATTACATCCTTACTTCTTGTTGCCATTAGAGGACTGGTCTCTGTACACTTCTGGAGAAGAAGAGGAGTAACTGGATCCACCAAAGGCATTAGGCTGCTCCTCATCTCTCGACGGCTGCTTCTCAATCTCCTCTAACAGTGTGACTTTCTCTTTATTGTAGGCATATGAATCAGCAGAGGGTCCACTCTTCATCTCGGGAGATTTAGGCTCGAAATGTGGCCGTTTGGGTTGCATGGACTCCTCGTGGGACGAAGAAGGTTTCCTCACATGTGGCCTGTCTTGCTGTTTGGGAGGTGTGATTATGCCTACTCCACTCCGTCTGACACACACACACACATACACAGCAAGTAGCTACTGTAGATATTTCCAACAAAAATGAACACATTTTAAGTCACTTTTCTACAAAGATCCCATGACTTTCTTTAATGGGTTGGGAAAGTCCCAAGTCAGTTTTATTGTTTTTTGTTTTGATAATCCAAAGAACCCCATCAATATCCAATGAGGGTTTGCCCACAACATACTAACTTGTTGTTCATGGCCTCACGATAGCGGTCAGCAAGGGGTGAGTTTTCCAGAGACAGTATGCCTTCCCTGACACACTTGGGGGCACTCCCTCCTCCGTACACAAATGGGAAAAAAAAGCCCAAGCTATACGCCACAGAAGGTGCTGAGCGGACGAAGGAAGGACCTCGACCTACACACACACGCACATTAGCAACAAATAGCTACTTCCGACATTGGATAACCAGACGTTTCTGAGGCCCATCAATTATGTTACTGTACCACCCACTATATGCTTATACTAGTGGATGCACCTTATATTTATGTCACAGAATATATCCAAAATACTCACCTTGGGCTCTTAACCAGTATATGAGGCCACACGTAGCGCTCCCAAAGATCATACCTAATAAACACAGTTGCTACATAGTCTCAGCAGTTAGTCTCCCTGTTAGTTACATTGCATGTACAAGTATTCTTAGTGTCTACTTAAGAGTTAAAAATAAATTTGAATTGTAATTATTGGAGTCGTTGTGTAAAAGGTCGACCTGACGTCGCTAGGTTACACTGTGTAGAAAGGCAGAACAATTTCTGATGTAACTACTAGATTAACTAAATCTGCTGTCAACCTGTGATGAGAGCATTTCGCCTGCAGCTTATAAAAATTTCCATCTCTTCAGGAGTAAAGCGGGGTTTGTTCGACATCTACAGCCATAAAATACACTATAACTCCAATTGTATAGAATTGAAATTATTTTACTTCGGTGTTATCGCTGTCAGACGTCATTATTATCTGCTCCTCTCAGCCACAGAGGCACTACTATAAATAACTAGTGCCTGTCCCAATAATGCATGTGAAATTTGTCCTCGGATTATGGTAAAGGGACATTACACTTTTTCGTATGTACTTTTTTCCTATAAATATCCGTCGCACAGTGCGTATTTTTTTTTTTTAATTTAATTTTTTTTTTTATTAGAGTAGAGTACATAGTTACAACACATTGTTCAAACAGAGTTGAAATATCTATAATCACATTCACTTGTTCTGTATAAAAATCTAATGATAAATAAACGAGATAATGACATGATATGAAGCACATAAAATATATAAATGTATTATTTTTCAATTTTGTCTCCATACTTATTGTATTCAGTCTTTTTAGAACTGTCAGCTGTGAAAAAAATGACAACAATCAAATATAAAAAATAAGAAGAACAGAGCATTAATAGCCACTCACTGGAAGAAGAGTCGTTAGAAGGAGTCTCTTGTAGGTTTTTACTTTCACCAAATTGTTGGTTCTTTTTGCACTTGCCATTCCTGGAAATTAAAATAAATATACAAAATTGTTTTATCAAATCAACAGCTGGAGGGGGAATGCAATTTCACAATTGAAAAATTATTCCAACCACTCGGACTTCACTTCTGCTGAGAAGCTCACTCAAAGGTTTAGAGAGACTTGCACTTATGAGAGAAACACTTCTGTTACATAAAGTGCTATTTACATGTAGTTGTTCGTATAAAGAATTGAAGCAAGACATTGCTAACTAATGTGACTTACGCTCCCGTAGTTCTCTTCAAACTGAATTGTGATTTTGCGCAAAGGAAGCAGTAGTAAGTACTAGTAATGATAGTATAGCTGACAACAAGTATGATGTATACATAGGACTCCTCCCCCCTCTCCAAAAGCTGAAACTTGTGGGTTTGAAAATACTTAATCCTCAAAGTAGAAAGTGTAAGGTAGAAACACTGAACCAAATATGCACTGTCTCTCACAAAGAGCTAACACACGTACTAGTAAGAACATTATTTGTTGTTCGTTCACCACAGAACAAAAAACAACAACAACAAAAACAAAAAAAAACAAAAAACAAAAACAGCATAGCCACTAAACCCTTAAGTGAGTGTGTGCTGAAGATTTAATGACTACAATAAAAAAAAAACTGACTCATATATTCAGTGATATTTTAATGGTTTGAAACATACTTCATTGACTGTTGGATTAAGTCTCGCAAGGGAGAATGCTCCAGACCCATAATTCCTTTCATCACACATCTGACTGGTGCATAAATACCTCCGTAGATGAATGGAATTGTGAATGCCAGGGCATACGTAAGTTTAGGAAAACGGAGTGATGAACCTCGACCTATATAGAAAATCAATTAACAGCACTATACACTGGGGCAAAATTCCTCAAAATTGGTTTCTAACATTAATTAATGTATATCTTATTCATTAATGGAAATTACATACCTCTTTGAAATGCATAAACTGCACCACACCCAACAGCTCCTAGGAGTACACCTGGAAAATATGTAAATGGTATGTAAAGCATTCCAGCATAACAAAACTACTTTGTAATTAACTCAGGATAGGTTTTAGTCAAATGTTTGAATTATGGATCTTATATCTAGCTAGTTTAGTTAGCTTAACATAGGCGGTGGAGACTCCAACTACTCAACTTTGACTAGGGAGCAGAGCCTAGAAGTTGTTTTAGTGGTGTGAAATGCAATTTTGGACAGTACCATGATATGTGACCCATAAGTTCTCTTCCATACCATAACGAACAGATCGTCAAATTCTTGAATTTTTCTTGGACTTCCCAAGGATACATTGATTGTATATCTAGTAGTTAACTTAGGACGATATTGTACTCATCACTATCAACTGTATAGCTAGCTGAACAATATCAAAGCTAGCTTCAATATAAATACCTGAAAGCTAAGCTTCCGAAAATGTCTCAACATTTACGTACCTCTAGGAGGCCATTTTTCTCCACACCGCTTAAAAACTTCTAATTCTTCTGGAGAGAGCTCTACATTTTTTTCACTT
>WLWI01000805.1_pt1 | contig 27651 bp, 24 predicted proteins | sample 6701501 | NCBI WGS metagenome assembly WLWI01 (sample SAMN12718690, study PRJNA515312) | sponge metagenome | isolation source: marine sponge | host: Mycale hentscheli | place: New Zealand: South Island, Marlborough, Capsize Point | collected 2014-11-01 | reverse complement strand
ATTATTTCATACCTCCGCCGCACTTACCTTCGCCACATTTTCCTTCTTTTTCGGCTTTCTTGCCTTCACCACACTTTCCTTCACCACATTTACCTTCTCCATCCTTTTTGCCTTCGCCACATTTTCCTTCACCGCATTTTCCTTCCTTATCGGCTTTCTTGCCTTCACCACATTTACCTTCACCACATTTACCTTCTTTATGGTCTTTTTTGCCTTCACCACACTTGCCTTCACCGCACTTTCCTTCCTTATCGGCTTTCTTGCCTTCACCACATTTTCCTTCGCCACATTTACCTTCTTTATGGTCTTTTTTGCCTTCACCACATTTTCCTTCACCACATTTGCCTTCTGCTTCAGCGACCATATAACCGCTGGACAGCTCATTCATGGAAAAAGGATTTTCAGCAGCGTTTGCGACCGGACTAATTGCCAGAGAAACGGCAAAGGTAGTGCCCAGCGCAGCAGCGATTGGTTTTAGTTTTGACTTATTTGACATCAGGGGATCCTCCTGAACTTCTGTTAATGAAATAACCCTTACGGGTCGGGTTTATTAAAATTGTCATTGACTGACTTATAGTGTAATTCCGGGTATCGATAAGTGCCCAGTATATCGCTCTCGTTTTAGTAAAACGAACAGGACTGTGGACTCCAAAATTTGGAAAAAGTTTCTTAGTAGACGCTTACCCCAAATAGCGCTACAGCGAAAAACAGACGTATTTTGCAGTTATCCAAAAATTTTCAAATTAATTCTTTTAAAAACAATAAGATAAGAATAATTTCCTGCTCTATACTTTTATCAATTTGAAGTCTGATCTTTAGTTCTCATGTGTGGAAACAGGATCACATCACGTATCGAGGCTGCATCTGTCAAAAACATAACCAGCCTGTCTATGCCAATACCTTCTCCCGCTGTTGGAGGCATACCATATTCCAGGGCGGTAATATAATCTTCATCATAGTGCATCGCTTCCTGATCTCCGGCTTCCATTTCTTCAACTTGCATACGAAAACGCTCTGCCTGATCTTCAGGATCATTCAACTCGGAAAAACCATTGGCAATTTCGCGCCCACCAATAAAAAATTCAAACCGATCGGTCACAAAGGGATCATCATCATTTTTTCGCGCCAAAGGAGATACTTCTGTTGGATAAGCCGTAATGAAAGTCGGAGCTTTCAAATTAGACTCCACCGTTTTCTCGAACAATTCAATTTGTAATTTGCCCAGACCATAACTCGATTCAAGCGCGACACCGAGACTCGTTAATATTTCTCTCAATCGCTCTGGTGATTCGAGATCTGCGTCCTCCAGATCTGGATTATGTTTCCGAATAGACTCTTTCACAGTCATCCTGGTAAAGCTTTGCCCTACATCATATTCCTCGCCCTGATAGGTAATTTTGTAATCACCCGCTATGGTTCTTACCAGTTCCTTCACCAGCTCTTCGGTCAGATTCATAAGATCCTCGTAGTCTGCATAGGCCTGGTAAAACTCGAGCATGGTAAATTCCGGGTTGTGTCTTGGCGATACTCCCTCATTGCGAAAACTACGATTAATTTCAAAAACCCTTTCGATGCCACCAACGACCAATCGCTTTAGATAGAGCTCCGGTGCAATACGTAAATACAGGTCCATATCCAGTGAATTGTGATGGGTAATAAAGGGTCGCGCTGTTGCTCCGCCAGGAATGACGTGCATCATTGGCGTTTCTACTTCCATGTAGTCATGCTTACGCAAATAATGACGAATAAAATCGACAACCTGAGAACGTACTCTAAATACCTGTCGACTTTCCTCATTTGTGATCAAGTCCAGATAACGTTGTCGGTAACGAGTCTCCTGATCAGTCAAGCCATGAAATTTTTCCGGCAGAGGTCGAAGAGATTTCGTTAGCAATTGAATCGAATCTACATGAATACTCAGTTCACCCTTATTGGTTTTCATCATGACGCCGCTAACGCCAATAATGTCACCAATATCCCATTTTTTAAATTGTTCGTTATATACCCCTTCAGGAAGATCATCCCGGCGAACATAAATTTGTATTTTCCCGGACATATCCTGTAAATGGGCAAACGATGCCTTACCCATGACTCGTCGTGTCATCATACGACCTGCGATTTTTACAGAGACCTTAGCTTCTTCCAGCTCTTCCTTGCTAAACTCACCGTGTGCATCGAACAGTCCTGCGGCCAAAGCATCCCGACGAAAATCGTTAGGGTAGGCATTACCAGAATCTCGTAATGCCTGAAGTTGATTACGGCGTTGGGCTACCAGGTCATTTTCATTATTATCATTTGTCATTTAAGTATTATCACTTTTCGCTAATCAATTGTCATTTCGGGTGGCCAAGATAATATGTAATTATCAGCACTTAATCATTTATTTTAATCTTTTGCTACAGAGGGCACAGAGTACTCGGAGAAAAAACATAAAAGAAACTTAACTTTCAAAATTAAACCTTAAAATTTCGAGTTACACTTAGACACGTATATTAAAGACCGCTTTTTAAACTGGCCTCGATATATTTGTCCAGATCGCCATCGAGCACTGCCTGGGTGTTAGAACTTTCGACACCAGTACGCAAATCTTTGATACGCGATTGATCCAGAACATAGGATCGAATTTGACTACCCCAGCCTATATCGGCTTTGGATTCTTCCATGGCCTGTCGCTCCGAGTTAAGCTTTAACATTTCCATTTCATAGAGTTTGGCGCGCAACTGCTTCATCGCCCGATCCTTGTTCTTATGTTGCGAACGATCGCTTTGGCATTGTGCAACGATACCACTGGGAATATGAGTTAATCTGACTGCTGAATCAGTCTTATTTACATGCTGACCGCCAGCACCACTGGCCCGATAGGTATCTATTCGTAAATCCGCCGGGTTTATGTCCACTTCAATATTGTCATCAATCTCCGGTGATACAAAAACCGAAGCGAATGATGTGTGTCGACGATTACCTGAATCAAAAGGAGATTTCCTCACCAGCCGATGCACGCCTGTTTCTGTCCGTAACCAGCCAAATGCATATTCACCTTCATAACGAATCGTCGCACTTTTGATGCCGGCAACATCTCCAGCTGAAGCCTCTATCAACTCGGTCTTGAATTGATGTTGTTCCCCCCAGCGCAGATACATGCGTAATAGCATTTCTGCCCAGTCCTGTGCTTCAGTGCCGCCGGAGCCTGATTGAATTTCAAGAAAACAGTTATTCCCATCCATCTCGCCTGAGAACATGCGTCGAAATTCCAGTTCAGCAAGACGTTTTTCTAGTGATGCCAAATCACTGACGACAGATTCGACCGTCTCAGCATCATTCTCTTCTCTGGCCATGGCCAATAATTCATCGGCTTCAGTCGTACTGGACAACAAATGATCTATTGTCTCAACAACCTGCTCCAGAGTGACCCGTTCACGACCTAATGCCTGAGCCTTATCCGGCTCATTCCAGACTTCAGGATCTTCCAGTTCTCTAAGGACTTCTGTCAGTCGTTCCGACTTTTCTGCATACTCAAAGGTACCCCCTAAGAGCATCTGTACGCTCTTTCAGGTCTTTTATCTGAACAACTATGGGGTTTACCTCTAGCATGATGACGCGTCGCCGTGAAAATTTGTGAACGCGGATTCTACTACAGGAGTGACAACCAATACAGGGGCGTTTGATTTCGTTGAATCATTTCAATTTTTATTGAACGTTTCGGTCTTTGAACACTTCAGGTAGTGGGATCAAATTTTGAACTGACACACATTACCGGGACAGTGCTTTTTCGGAACACACTTTCTGCAACACTCCCCATCAACATATGTTCTATGCCTGTTCGTCCATGCGTACCCATAACAATAATATCCGCCTTGATTTTTTTTGCTACCCTGACGGTTCCCTCAGCTGGGTCTCCATATTCTACCTCAGTTAAAGCTCTGATTTCACCATTGGACATTTTCTCAACAAGGCTCTGCAAATGATTTTCAAAGTCTCTAAGAACTCTTGCCTCAACAGAGTCATCCTCGTCCTCGCTTACTACTGATAATTTTTTCTCGTCCATTTCGGCGATATAAACGATGTACAGGATTCCTTCCATTTGTTGGCAAAAGGTAATCGCACTCTCCAGCGCTTTTACCGATGGCTTAGAAAAATCTACGGCGACCAGGATTCGCTTGAAGTCATTCATAACTCAAATGTTCTCTAAGATTATTTAAATGACTCTGGACTATATTTTAATCAATCAGAATATAACTTGATTCTGGTCAATAATACCTAAGGTAAAAAAAACAGACTCCTATTTCGGACTATGAACCGATAGCTATTCATTGAGTGGCACTATATGTTCCACAATTAATTGTGGTGTACGTCTGCCACGATACTCATTTATGTCAAGACGATAAAATGCTTCTACTTTCTCATAGCCCCCTGGCCAATCATCGTCAGTCGTATTAAATGCAATAGCATCGATGGTTCGGTTTTCGTCCGCCAGGTATAACTGGAGCTTAAGATGTTTGTCAGCGACTAATCGCGAACTCTGAATTTTAAATTTTCCATCGAAACGCGGCTCTGGAAATCCCTGGCCCCAGGGACCTGCCTGTTCAAATTGTTCCGCTAGATTCAAAGTAAACTCATCAGGCGACAACTCTCCATCTGACATCAATTCAGAGTCAAATCCAGACGCTTCAATACGTCGACTTATTTCCTCATCAAATAATTCACAAAACTGATCAAAACCGTCCTGTTTGAGAGAGAGACCTGCCGCCATCGCATGACCACCATATTTATCTATAAGTCCTGGGTTTGCTGTCGCTATTGCCTCAATAGCATCGCGTACATGGACAGCCTGTATGGATCTCGCAGAACCCTTCAAAAACTCATCATTTTCTTTTGCGAATGCAATCACGGGGCGATGTGTCTTTTCCTTAATCTTTGATGCCAGAACACCGATAACACCTTGATGCCAATGTTCCTTATATAAACACATACCAGATGGCAGGGTTTCATTTGATTGCAAATCCATCGTATCTATATCAGCAATTGCCTCCTTTTCCATTTCGCTCTGTATCTTACGTCTTTCCTGATTTAGTTGATCCAGTTGCCTGGCCATTTGCATTGCCCTGTTTTGGTCATCACAAATAAGACATTCAATTCCCAATCGCATGTCAGTCAATCTACCTGCAGCATTTAACCTTGGGCCTATTGCAAAACCAAGATCACTACTTACAATTCGCTCTGGTGAGCGTTTGGCGATTGTTAATAATGCGCTAATACCAGGAATGCAATGGCCCTGTCGTATACGCTCGAGACCCTGTGAAACGAGAATTCGATTATTCACGTCCAGCACAACTACGTCAGCCACCGTACCAAGGGCCACCAGGTCAAGGAAATTAGCCAGATTAGGTTCCTTCAGTTTCTGTTTTTCGAACCAGGCCGTATGACGTAACTTTGCCCTTAAAGCAGCAAGTACATAAAACATAACGCCGACACCCGCCAGCGATTTACTCGGGAAAGTATCTTCCGTCAGATTTGGGTTAACTATCACACTTGCATCCGGTAAAACCGGTCCTGGCAAGTGATGATCAGTGACTAATACATCAATACCTTTACTACGAGCGAGGGATACGCCATCTACACTGGAGATACCATTATCTACCGTGATTAAAAGATCAGGTTGTGACTCAGACGCCAGTTCTACAATTTCAGGACTCAAACCATAACCATGTTCAGACCTGTCGGGGACGATAAATTGCAGATCTTTTGCCCCCATTGCTTTTAGGCCGCGCATCGCCAGCGCACAGGCTGTTGCCCCGTCCGCATCGTAGTCCGCCACGATCAAAATTCGTTTTTGTTGTTCGAGCATTGATTCTAATAGCGTCGCTGCCTGCTCAATATTGTTTAGCAAATTGTAAGGCAGAAGATTTTTCAGTGAATAATCAAGTTCACTTGCGGAGGAAATATTACGTCCCTTGTAGACTCTGAGTAGAACAGGATGAACGCCTTCAGATAAGGAGATAGAACTTTTTTGTTCTCGCCGAATAATTTTTTTTCTTATCATCGAGCTGGTAGCTAGCTTACGTAGCTATTAAATGCCTTTGAGCCCTTCCAGAATTTCATCAAAGATGTTTTGTCAATTTTAAATTCCCACAAACGAGTGGTTAATGTCAGTGAGCGTAATTTTCCTGTTTGTAATTTTTCCAGTAAATATCGACACCAATTATTTTCAAACAACTCTAGTTGTTGGCGACGTTGTTCCCGTTGCAACATAGTGGTTTGGAATTCAGACATAACAACCAACACTTCAGCATTGGTGTTTGACTCAACAAACACATCTTCAGCCAATACCGGCAATGGTAAACAAGGCGTATTGGATAACATTGATAAGCCCATCGTTGTCGTATCATCACTGTAGACACGCGACCAACGCCGCTCTAGTAATTCCGGCAAGGCACCGGATCCCCAAAGCCACAAACTATTGATCGGCAACTCTCCACGCTCGAGTCTAAGCTGATTTATGTCGGCACTGTGCAATTGCATCTGTATTTCATTCATCAGCTGATGCCAGGTAGCGGCATCTTCGCCTTCTGGCATATGCTTCTGGATGTCCTGCCCGATGACTTCGTGAATTTCTGACGTTCGAATAGATGGTTTGCTTTTCATTTTCACATACCAACGCGTAGGCACTGGAACTTCAAGTTCCCAGCCCAGCTCACTAAATGATTGCTGGACACAGGCTGCCAGAGCCAGTGCATCATGTTGCGTCAGGGTAAAACTACTCGAATCCAGAAGACTTAAGCCCGTCTTATCTGCATGTAGATGAACGGGGTCCGCACGTGCCCAGTAAGCTTCAGGTCGTTTATCATCATCAATAAGACGGCCGATTGCCGCGACCGAAACATCTTCATCTTCGACCGGGTTATAGGCAAATTGCTTTGCAAGCGCTGTATTATAAGATTCTCCAGAAATGGCTTTCCGATTTCCCCGGGCCAGCAACAACTCCAGGGATGGCATGAATGAAGCAGCAGCATCGTCAGTATCAATTTCAGTATCAAACAGGCCTGGTACATAAAGAGAGATATCTAACATTGGTACGGATAGATGTTATCCACGAATATTTCCGTGAAGCGCATGGAGAATAATAAAAGAGATTGTTCTGCGTATTCTGTGCCTAATCATTGTTAGTCCTGCCTAAGGATTGAGAATCACCGATTTTTTGCTAATTAATATTATCCAGAATCGCCTTCTTAACGTTATTCATATTCGCATCCGTCTTAATCACCGGCGAGCTACTTTGTTGTATCGCGATATCGGGATCTTTCAAACCATGTCCGGTCAAAGTGCAAGTGACACAACTTTGTTTTTCAATTCTACCGGCCTTGATATCACGCAATGCGCCAGCGAGTGAAACAGCTGACGCAGGTTCACAAAAGATACCTTCTTTTTCCGCCAGTAGCTTTTGTGTTGCCAGGATCTCTTCGTCTGTGAATTCGTCAAACCAGCCTCCGGATTCGCGGCATGCATGCCAGGCCAAGTCCCACGATTGAGGATGACCAATTCGGATCGCAGTCGCCAGCGTATCAGGCTCATCAACCATTACACCTCGGAGAAAAGGTGCCGCACCGGCGGCCTGATAACCGAGCATTTTTGGCCGCGTAGTTGATTGCTGTTCGCATTTATACCGACATTCGTTCTCACAATAAGAGCATGACTGGGTATTTTCATTGGCATATTCGCTATAACCAATCCAGTAAGCTGAAATATTTCCGGCATTGCCAACTGGCAAACAATGATAGTCAGGCGCTCTTCCAAGCGCATCAACAATTTCGAAAGCAGCCGTTTTCTGCCCTTGTAAACGATAGGGGTTAATAGAATTTACGATCGACACTGGTGCCTCTGTAGCCACTTCTTTTACCAAACGCATACCATCGTCAAAATTACCTTCAATCTGGATTACTACCGCGCCCTTCATCATTGCCTGTGCCAATTTTCCAAGTGCGATCTTGCCTTCGGGGATTAGGACAAAGGCAGTAATTCCGGCACGTGCAGCATAGGCTGCGGCAGAGGCAGAGGTGTTTCCAGTTGAAGCACAAATGATAGCCTGGGAACCTTCGGATACCGCTTGAGTAACAGCCATCGTCATTCCGCGATCCTTGAAAGAGCCTGTCGGATTCATTCCTTCAAACTTTACATACAAATCAATTTCGTTATCAGAGATCTCCGGAATATTTTCCAGTCGTATCAGCGGAGTATTGCCTTCGCCAAGAGAAATAACGCGCGCATTTTCGTCGATTGGCAATCGAGCCCGATAATGATCGATTAAACCTGTATAGCGTTTCATAGCTGTTTTACATATTAGTGATTTAGTAAGAATTAAAAGACTAAGCCAAAGTCTCCATCCGAATACGTGCAACTTGACCACTTATAGTATCTAGCGCCTCGATATTACGAATTGCTTCATTCATATTTTTTTCCTGTACTCGCTGGGTTAAAAATATAACCGGCACATGACTCCCGCCTTCAACAGGCTGCTTCTGAATAATAGCTTCGATACTTATATTTGATGCGCCCAGTATTGAGGTGACGTTTGCGAGTACACCAGGGCGATCAACAGCTGAAAAGCGCAAATAATAGGCTGTCTCTATTTCTTCAATATCCATGACCGGAACATCGGACATTGCATCTGGCTGGAAAGCCAGATGTGGCACTCTGTTTTCCGGATCACTGGTCAGAGCTCTGACAATATCAACAACATCAGCTACAACCGCGGAGGCTGTAGGTTGAGAGCCGGCCCCTGCACCATAATAAAGTGTAGGCCCTACTGCATCACCATAGACCAGCACTGCATTCATTACACCGTCTACATTAGCGATTAAACGTCGTTCTGGAAGCAAGGTAGGATGCACACGCATCTCAATACCTTTCTCTGTCTTTCGGGTAATACCAAGATGCTTGATTCGATAACCCAGCTCAGCCGCATTAACGACATCCTGTTGTTCAATATGAGTGATGCCTTCTGTATAGGTTTTTTCAAATTGCAGAGGAATACCAAATGCTATTGAAGCAATGATGGTTAATTTGTGGGCGGCATCGATACCTTCTACATCAAAGGTTGGATCAGCCTCAGCGTAACCTAACTCCTGTGCTTCCTTCAAAACATCGTCGAAGTCACGACCCTTATCGCGCATTTCACTCAAGATGAAATTACCAGTGCCATTAATAATACCGGCTGCCCACTGAATCTGGTTGGCAGCCAGGCCTTCGCGCATAGCCTTAATTATAGGGATGCCACCGGCTACTGCCGCCTCGAACGCCACGGTAACGCCTTTGGATTGTGCGGCGCTGAAGATTTCATTGCCATGCAGTGCAATCAAAGCCTTGTTAGCCGTAACAACGTGTTTACCATTTTCAATGGCCTTTAGAACGAGTTCTTTCGAGAGTGTGTAACCACCTATTAACTCAATGACAATTTCCACTTCAGGATCATCAACTACGCCAAAGGCATCGTCAGTAATCTTAAGAATTTTATCCAGCCCCTCGATGGCGTCTGCGTCGTATTCTTTGGCAGCTGCATGACTGATAATGATTTCACGGCCTGCACGTCGCGCGATCTCATTTATGTTACTGGTCAGAACACTAACTGTACCTCCACCAACTGTACCAAGTCCTAACAGACCTATCTTTATGGGATCCATAATCTCTTACCTGTTAACTATACTTCTAAAATTAACCCGCTAAACTCACCGGGCCTTCATCTTTCTTAAACATCGCCTTAATACCTCTAATCGCCTGTCGTGTACGATGTTCATTTTCAATCAGGGCAAAGCGTAGATACTCATCTCCATATTCTCCAAAACCAATCCCCGGAGAGGCTGCTACTTTTGCCTCGAGTAATAATTTCTTTGAAAACTCCAGCGAACCCAGTGCCTTATAGCGCTCTGGTATCGGCACCCAAACAAACATGGTTGCTTTGGGTTTTTCTACCTGCCATCCAATTGAATTGAGACCTTCGCATAATACATCGCGTCGAGCCTGATACATATCTGCGATCTCCCTGACACACTGTTGATCTCCTTCCAGCGCCTTTATGGCGGCGATTTGAATTGGCGTAAACATGCCATAATCAAGGTAGGATTTCAGCCGTGCCAGAGCATGCACCAACTTCGGATTACCTACCATAAAACCGACTCTCCAACCGGGCATATTGTAACTCTTTGAGAGTGAGAAAAACTCCACTGCCACATCTTTGGCTTCAGGTACCTGCAGTATTGACGGTGCCTTGTAACCATCAAATACGATGTCGGCGTAGGCCAGATCCTGAACCACCCAAATCTCATGTTCGAGTGCAAAGGAGATAATTTTCTCAAAGAACGCCAAATCAACACATTGTGCGGTAGGGTTACTGGGAAAATTTAACACTAATAACTTTGGTTTCGGCCAGCTATTGCGTACTGCATTTTCCAGTTCGGCGAAAAAATCTATATCAGGGCCAATCGGCACGTGCCTGACATCCGCTCCACCTAGAATAAAACCGTATGGATGTATCGGATAGGCAGGGTTTGGCACCAGAGCCACGTCGCCTTTGTCCATTATCGCCATCGCCAGGTGGGCCAGACCTTCTTTCGATCCGAGAGTAACGATTGCTTCGGTTTCCGGATCCAGTTCTACATTAAAACGATCCTTATACCAGTTACAAATAGCCCGACGGAGGCGAGGAATTCCTTTGGACATAGAATAACGATGCGTATCTTTACGCGTAGATGCCTCTACTAATTTATCGATAATATGCTGTGGTGTCGGCTGATCCGGGTTACCCATTCCGAAATCAATAATATCTTCACCACGACGTCGCTCTTGCATCTTCAATTCATTGACGATATTGAAAACATAGGGCGGCAGACGATCAATTCTTGGAAATTCTGTTTCCAAAGTTACATTCCTTGATTTAATTAAGGAAAATCTGGTTAATTCAGAAATTCCGCAATTGTAAAAAGCGGCAGAGTATACGGTATCTATGACGCAGGTTACAGTCGATACCTATGCTGTTTGCGAAAGCAAGACTACCGTATACTGCGCTTATGGTAAGAGTAGCTACAATTCAAATGGTGTCCACAGCCGATGTCGAAAGTAATCTGTCGCAGGCTAAGTCCCTTATTCAGGAGGCAGCGGCTGAGGGAGCCAAATTTGCCGTACTACCGGAGTATTTTCCTCTAATCAGCGATGATGAGACGGACAAACTGAATATCCAGGAGCAATACGGCAGTGGGCCCATTCAGGATTTCCTCGCTGAACAGGCGAGCCTGCACGGTCTCTGGTTAATGGCTGGATCCTTACCTATAAGTACCTCTGATCCCCAGCATGTTGCCAGCAGTTGTTTACTTTACAGTCCCAGCGGCGATTGCATTGCCCGCTATGACAAAATTCATCTATTTGATGTCTGCGTCGATAAAGAGGAAGGGGAAGCCTATAACGAGTCCAGTACCATCACCGCAGGTCGCGAAGTCGTTGTCGCAGAAACACCTTTTGCCAGGATTGGTTTATCGATCTGCTATGACCTGCGATTTCCCGAACTTTATCGAGAGTTAATTGGCAGAGGCGCAAGCATTGTTACCGTGCCCTCCGCTTTCACCTACAGCACGGGTAAGCGTCATTGGGAAATGTTGTTGTCCGCGCGTGCAGTAGAAAATCTTTGTTTTGTCATCGCATCGAATCAGGGTGGTCAAAATACGGCAAATAGATCTACCTGGGGTCACAGTATGATTATTGATCCATGGGGAAATATTTTGTGCTCATTGGAACAGGGACCCGGAGTCGCCTGCGTTGATATCGATCTTGCACAGGTAGAAGAATTGCGTACATCTTTTCCTGCTCTTCAGCATCGTGTCCTCTGATGCAAGTGACGCGCTGAAAGGAAATAGGATTGGATGATACTCTCGCGACACTTTATGTCTTGTCATTCAGACAATTCCTAAAACCTGTCCCTATCTCTGTTTAAAACGAACGAATGAAACATGATCAAATTACTGGTCTGTGAATTATCGGAAAACTCGGCCCGAGACTTCTCGATTGAAAGGGATATTCTAGGCACTGAATTTGAAGTCAACCGACTGAGCTATAGCGGAAATGTGCAGGAATTGTTAATGGCGTCGCAGCAGGCCGAGGTAATCCTGACTGACTACGTTCCCTTCACTCGCGACATCCTGGCACAATTAACTCATTGCGAATTGATATCTGTTTCTGCAACCGGATTTAACTGTATTGATGTTGATGCAGCAATCAATGCTGGTATTAGTGTATGTGCGATAGATGAATACTGCACGAACGAGGTTGCAGATCATACACTCACTTTAATTCTGGCTTTAAGCCGACGACTAATCAACTATCATCAACTGGTACAACAAGACAAGGCCTGGCAGTTTGATGCGTTTTCCGGTTTGAATCGCTTGTCCGAGTTAACATTGGGCATTATTGGTTTTGGGAAAATCGGTCAGGCGGTTGCCAGGCGCGCCATGGGCTTTGGCTTGAAGATTATTGCATTCGACACGTATGCTAAGGAAGAGGCCGCAAAGGAACTGGGTGTCAGTTTCTGTGACAAAGATTACCTCTATGCCAATTCCGATATCATCTCACTTCATTGCAACCTTGGCCCCGACAATCTTCAATTTCTGGATAAATCAGCGTTTCAGAAAATGTCGAAAAAGCCTGTTCTTATTAATGTTGCACGTGGTGAATTAATCAACGAGCCAGATTTGGTAGAAGCCTTGAACACAGGTTTAATCTCCGCTGCGGGTCTGGATGTTTTGAGCCAAGAATCACCAAACATTTCAACATCACAACTGGCTGGACGAGACAATGTTATCCTGACACCGCATGTCGCTTTTTATTCTGATGCTTCAATGTTTGAAAATCGAAGCGTGTCTGCCAGCAACATTCGACATCATGTCGACGGAAATCATGAGTCCGTCAGAAAATACATCCACTTTGCCAAAAACAAGCAATTATGAAAGGCATTATTACCTTCGATGGAGCAGCCCCGCCCGGCACCATCAACCTTGGCATTGGCCAACCGTCTGCGGATCTGTTGCCCGTCGAAGTAATTCGGCAAGCCAGTAACGCTTTTCTGAGTGAAGCACACGCAATTGAATTGAACTATGGCAATATTCCGGGTGATGGACGATTTCTGGAGTCGCTCTGTCACTACCTGACCTCGGCATATCAAACAACTGTAGATGCCGACTCTTTGTTTCTTACCGGTGGTAACTCGCAGGCACTCGATCTGGTATCAACCGTTTTTTCAAAACCAGGCGATACTGTATTTGTTGAGGAGCCCAGTTATTTTCTGGCATTCCAAATATTTCGCGATCACGATCTCAACATAATTGGTATACCTGTTGACGATGATGGTATGAGACTGGATGTACTGGAAGAGCAATTGGAGCATCATAAACCAGTATTTATTTACACGATCCCGAGCTATCACAACCCTGGAGGTCAGTGCTTAAGCGCTGATCGACGTAAAAGACTGGTAGAGTTGAGTGAAGAACATGATTTTCTTATCGTCGCTGATGAGGTCTATCAACTTCTGTATTACTACGATCCACCACCTCCTGCCCTTGGTACCTTCAGGCAGAGCAATAACATTTTGTCGCTGGGTTCATTTTCAAAAATTCTCGCGCCGGCAATGCGTTTAGGATGGATTCAATGCTCGCAGACGCTACGGAAAAAATTGATGGACAATGGTTTTATCAATAGCGGTGGTAGCATCAATCACTACACTTCTCACGTTGTGCGCCTGGTATTGGAACTTGGACTGCAGGAGGAACACATCAAACACCTGCGTCAGTCCTACAGATCCAGACTAGAGACCATGGATGACTGTCTTAATGAACATTTTGGCGACATCGCGGAGTGGACGCGGCCTGATGGTGGCTACTTTTTCTGGCTCATGTTTGACAAGAATATTGACACAGCATTATTACGAGACCCAGCTCGCAAATTACAGGCGGGTTTTCAATCAGGATCGGTTTTTTCAAGCTGCAATGAACTCCAGAATTATCTTCGCTTAAGTTTTGCGCATTATTCGGAGCCCGATATTCTCGAAGGAATAAAACGTTTGAGACCTTTATTCGACTAAGTCCACGACCTGTTATACTTTCGCCATATAGATAATGTATTAAAGAGAGAAATTAAGGAAACATGAATCAATCATTAGCGCTAGCTGAAAAACAACTTTTAGATCCCGTGGGAATGGCAAGTAAAGACATCGAGAAAACACTGGATCAATTAGTAGCACATGATATCGACCACGCCGATCTATATTTTGAGGCGTCACGAGCAGAATCCTGGGTTATGGAAGACAGTATCATCCGCGAAGGTTCACATAGTATCGACCAGGGAGTCGGTGTTCGCGCTATCAGCGGTGAAAAAACCGGCTTCGCTTATTCCGATGAAATCGTTTTGCCAGCATTGGGCAATGCGGCGAATGCAGCTCGAGCTATAGCTAAAAGTGGTGGGAACGGAAAATTGCAGGCCTGGAGACAGCAGGAAACATCAGCCCTGTATATTCCAGACGCACCAATGAATTCTGTTAGTCCTGAGAAAAAGGTCGAATTACTGAAGAAAATTGATGAGTTATGTCGAAAAAAGGATCCCCGGGTCAAACAGGTAATTGCGGGTCTGAGTGGTTCTCATACTGCAATAATGGTTGCTGCAAGTGATGGCACCTATGCCGCTGATATGCGTCCTCTAGTCAGACTGAATATTAATGTAATCGTAGAAGATAATGGCAAACTGGAGAAAGGCAGCGCCGGGGGAGGCGGTCGCTTCGGCTATGAATATTTTCAGGACGATGCCTTGCTTGAGTCATATATCGATGATGCCATCAAACAGGCATTGACTAATCTGGAGGCCATTGCAGCACCAGCAGGCAGCATGAGCGTCGTCCTCGGACCAGGCTGGCCGGGTATTTTGTTACATGAGGCGATTGGACACGGACTCGAAGGCGATTTCAATCGCAAGGGAACTTCAACATTTTCCGGCAGAATTGGAGAACGTATCGCCACTCCTCAAGTTACTGTGGTTGATGACGGTACAATTGCCAATCGACGTGGCTCTCTTAGTGTTGACGACGAAGGCGTCCCTACAGAATGTACAACTCTGATTGAAAACGGAATCCTTAAAAACTACATTCAAGATAAACATAATGCGAAACTGATGGGTATGCAGGTAACCGGTAATGGCCGACGCGAATCATATGCTCATCTGCCTATGCCGCGTATGACCAATACCTACATGTTAGCTGGAGAACACGACCCAGATGAAATAATTGGCTCTGTTGAAAAAGGCATCTACGCCTCTCAGTTCGGTGGCGGTCAGGTAGATATTACCAATGGTAAATTCGTTTTCAGCGCAAGCCAGGCCTGGCTGATTGAAAAAGGGAAATTGACGGCGCCTATAAAGGGGGCCACGATTATTGGAAATGGCCCAGATGTACTTACACGGGTTTCCATGGTGGGAAATAATATGGAACTCGACTCCGGTATTGGCGTATGCGGAAAGGATGGCCAGTCCGTACCCGTGGGCGTTGGACAACCGAGTATACGTATTGATGATCTCACTGTAGGTGGCACCAGCACCTAGCCAGATTACTAACCCTAGTCGTTACTCCCGGCCGGGATTATCGGCACAGTGGATTTTACTTCTGCGTTTTGTCCCCGATGACGCAAGAGATGATCCATAAGCACTATCGCCAACATCGCCTCAGCTATAGGTGTGGCCCGAATCCCAACACAGGGATCATGACGACCTGTTGTAACCACTTCATCACTTGCTCCTTGCAAATTAATCGTCTGCCCCGGTAGTCGGATGCTCGAGGTCGGTTTCAGCGCAATGCTAACCTGAATATCCTGACCACTTGAGATACCACCCAGACTGCCACCGGCATGATTACTCAAAAATCCACTCGGCGTGATCTCATCCCGATGCTCGCTACCTTTTTGTTCTATTGCACCAAACCCAGCACCGATTTCGACGCCTTTGACCGCGTTAATACTCATCATTGCCTTGGCAATATCGGCATCAAGACGATCGAAGACCGGCTCACCAAGACCAACAGGCACATTTTCGGCGATGATATTCACTCGTGCGCCAATCGAATCACCATCCTTGCGTAGCTCGTCCATATAGGTTTCCAATTCGGCTACTTTATCCGGGTCGGCGCTAAAGAAAGGGTTTTGTTCCACCTCATCCCAATCTTTGCAATCAAGCTCTATCGGACCGAGTTGCGCGAGGTAGCCTCTGATTAGCAAGCCACAATGTTGATGCAGGTATTTTTTCGCTATAGCGCCGGCGGCTACCCGCATGCAGGTCTCACGGGCTGACGCCCTGCCACCACCGCGGTAATCGCGCAGACCGTATTTCTGTTGATAAGTGTAATCGGCATGACCTGGCCGAAAGACTTCCTTTATTTTTGAATAGTCTTTTGAACGCTGATCTTCATTTTCGATGAGAAGGCCGATGGGCGTGCCGGTAGTCAAGCCATCGAATACACCAGACATTATCTTGACTGTATCTGATTCGCGACGCTGAGTGACGTGACGCGATTTTCCTGGCTTGCGCCGATCCAAATCTTCCTGCAAGTCTGCCTCAGACAACTCCATTCCGGGTGGACAGCCATCAACGATGCACAGGTATCCACTACCATGACTTTCGCCACTGGTGCTGATTGAGAATAATTTTCCGAAGCTATTACCTGACATGGGCGCGTATTCTAACGGCAAATGAACAAAACTGCTTTATGGATTTTTTTACAGCATTATTTACTGTCATTTTTATAGACATTAATGAAGCCATCATGGTTAGGCATACGTACTTTCATGAGGGATTTAGCATTCATTACTTCTTTTTCTTTAATAATACCATTTAAGAAAAGCAGATAAGCTGTCACGGCATATACCTCATTATCACTTAATGAACCCGGTGCCTGCATCGGCATTGAGCGTCGATTAAAATCAAACAGAGTCGTAGCAAAAGGCCAGTAACTACCAATCGTTTTTTCCGGCCATTCATCGGTAAGATTCATACTTGCCCCGGCAAGTTGATCGGCGCTTGCACCCTGTCCACTCGGCCCATGACAGGATTGACACTTCTCCTTGTAGATAATTCCCCCCTCATAAACTGTGCCCTGCCCTGCTGGCAGGCCGGAGCCATCCGGTTTGACGCTTATTTGCCAGGCACTTATCTGATCAGAACTCGCGTGCTTACCAAGCTTAGGACCAATCAATTGTTCGCTGCCGAAACAATTAGTCCCAATCAGCATCGAGGCCAGTATTATTATCTTCTTCGTCATCATACACATGTGTTACGTAGCCCTCGCTATCCACCGACCAGCTCACTATTGCATTGTAATGAAAAAAACCATGGCGGCCTCGTTTTGCAATTAAGTCCTCACGCTCGGGTTGCCGATAACCACTTTCGTCCGTTACCCGACTTTTTAAAACGGAATCGCTGCCGTCCCATTGCCATGAAATCCGAAAGCGTGTGAAGCATTTCTCTAAAATGGGTGCCTGTAATTCCGCTTCCGCCCAGCTCTCACCACCATCGGCACTGACTTCCACCTTGCTGACTTTGCCACTGCCACTCCAGGCCAAACCTGTTATTTGATATAAACCCGCTTGTTGCAAATGCATCCCGGACGAGGGTGAAGTAATCAGTGATTTGGCTTCCATGACCATGCTAAATATGTTCGCCTTACCAGAGGGTAACAATTCCGTATAACGTGCAGTCTCATTACGGGCCATCATCGGTGAATCAGTTACAGTCAGCCTACGCAACCATTTCACATTCATCACACCTTCCCAACCGGGTAATATAAGACGCATGGGATAACCATTTTCAGGCCTGAGTCTTTCTCCATTTTGGTAAAAGGCCAACATCGCATCATCCATGGCTTTTTCCATGGGAATGCTAATATTCATGGCAAAGGCGTCCGCTCCTTCGGCAATAAGCCAGGAGGCTTTCTTATCCACCTCGACTTCATCTAACAGCACCGAAAGAGGTATACCGGTCCATTCACTGCAGGATGCCAGTCCGTGAAAATAGCCAACACTTGCTCCTATCGGTCTTTTATTAAAACCGGCGTTGCTATTGCCACCGCATTCGAGGAAACATATTTGCGAACGCATTGGGTAACGAAGTAAATCGTCAACAGAAAAAAATGACGCCTGCTTGAGTAAGCCATGAATCAATAAACGATGATGAGCTGGATCAATTTGTGGAACACCATTGTGATGTCTTTCAAAATGCAGACCATTCGGCGTTATCATACCTTCCAGTTCGTGCAGGGGCGTCCACGACGAACCGTTCCCACTGACCTGACTATTAGCGGCTGGATAACGCACCACATCTTCTTCATGAACTGATGGCTTACCATAATTAGAGAAAGGCTCACCTGGAGTAGTCATCCACGGCGGCCTGGCAGGATCAATATTTTGAGTAGTTTTACGCTGGGAGCCTGTCGAATTAGCCGCGCCGGCAGTGAGGGTAGCGGCCGCAAATGTCAGACCGGACTTTAGTAACAGTCGTCGATCCATCAGACCATTTTGGGCCACTTCTGCCAGCCCATTCCCTTGCGGATTATTTCGTTTGTCTTTGTCAGTCATCGATATAGATTCAAAAGACCGTGTACATCAGGTCGTTTCACTCATTCCCGTATGGTCTCCAGTTGCTCTGCAGTCAGCAGAAAAACCCCATCGCCACCATGTTCAAAATCAAACCACATAAAAGGCAAGTGTGAGTAGGCTTCGACAAGGGCATGCTGACTATTGCCCACTTCTACAATCAATATACCTTCTTCACTCAGATAATCTTTACTTTCCTGTAAAAGTCGTCTGACCAAATCCAGTCCGTCATCACCTGCTTCAAGACCCATTCGCGGCTCATGATGATATTCCTCTGGCAAATTAGCCATATCCTCCGCATCAACATAGGGCGGGTTGGCTACGATGATTTCGTAACGCTGGCCAGCAAGGTTTTCATAGAGGTCAGATTTGATCAAGCGTATACGATCGCCAACTCCATGACGCCGACAGTTTTCATCGGCCACTGCCAGCGCATCACTACTGATGTCCACCGCATCTACACTGGCCTTTGGAAAACTTAATGCTGATGCAACAGCAATACAAGCACTGCCGGTACCAATATCAAGTATACGCGAAACCTTTTCAGACATTACCCAGGGGGAAAATTTTTCGCCAATTAATTCCGCAATCGGTGAACGCGGTACCAGCACCCGGTCATCCACGTAAAACGGCAACCCACAAAACCAGGCTTCATTAAGAAGATAAGCCGTTGGCTGGCGTGTTTCAATTCGTTCTGTCACCAGTGCCGCTAAAAAGTCTTTTACTTCTTCGGTGAGGGATTGATTGAGTTGTTCATCTTCAATTTCAAAAGAAAGACCCAATGCACGCAAAATAAGAAAGACTGCTTCATCGTAGGCATTATCGGTACCATGTCCGAAAAACAGATCTGCCTCATCAAAGCAATCTTCAGCCCACAGGATAAATTGATAGGGTGTGTTTACCTCATTAGGAGATTTCACAGGGATGCGAAAAATAGATTACTAGAGAAGTTGATAACCCGGTATTTGCGCCAGGTCGACATTATCAATCTGTTTGTCATCAAGATGTTCCTGAGCATATTTCAGAAAAATTTTGTCATGCACAAAAATATCAAACAAATCCGGATCGATGTGCCCGTCGAGCTTCATTTGTCCCAGTATTTTCAGGGATTGTGATAAAGGCATGGCCTTTTTGTAAGGCCGATCACTGGCAGTCAATGCCTCAAAGACATCTGCAATCGCCACCATCCGAGCCTGTAGGGACATTTCCTGTCCAGTCAGACGATTCGGATAGCCCGTGCCATCCATTTTCTCGTGGTGCCCACCAGCATATTCCGGTACCCGACGAAGATGTTTGGGATAGGGTAAGGACTCCAGCATCTTGATGGTGACGCTAACGTGGTTATTTATGATTTCTCGTTCACGCATAGACAAGGTGCCGCGACCGATCTTCAGGTTTTGTGACTCTTCACTTGATAGCAGGGGTTCATCCTGATTAGAAGGCGCTGAAAATATTTCACTGGCTATTTCATCGATTTTTGCCGTGTCCGCCTCGCTTATTGTCTCGCCACCAATATTGCATTTACGAATAAAGTCACGACTCTCTTCCACCCACTTAAGTCTTTCCTGATAAATCGTGTCATTGTCCAGGTCGATTTTGTCTTCTTGCGAGCTACCTGTCAGTCGCCGCAAAGCTTCAATTTCAGCGTCTCGCCTCAAAATTTCAAAACGGCTATCAACAAGATGAATACGATCAAATATGGTTTCCAGCTTGGTACCCTTGTCGACCACATATTCGGGCGTCGTTATTTTCCCACAATCATGTAGCCAGGCAGCAACCTCTAATTCGTATTTCTCAACTTCGGTCATCTGGAAGTCTTTTAAAGGGCCTGTGTCCATGGCGCACACAGCATCAGCCAACATCGTGGTCAATACCGGTACGCGACGACAATGTCCGGCGGTATAAGGGGATTTTTCATCAATGGCATCAGCAATCAACTGGATCAGTGCATCAAATAACTGTTTTTGCGCATCGATAAGACTACGATTGGTGATGGTGACTGCGGCTTGCGAACTGAGAGATTCGACTACCTGTTGATCAAACTCAGAAAAGGGAATGACTTCGCCTTTTTCGCTTTCCTGCGCGTTTATCAATTGAAGGACACCAATGAGTTCATTTTCATGATTTGTCATTGGAACCGTTAGAAAAGACATGGACCGATAGCCCGTCTTTTCATCAAAATTTCGAGTACCGGAAAAATCAAACTGCTCACTGGTGTAAGCATCGTCAATATTCACAGTCTCACCACTTATGGCGGCCCAGGCGGCAACCATATGATCATTGGGTTTTCCGTCTTCGCTGTAGAGGGCAATGGGATAAAATTCAATTGCTTCGTCGCTGGTGCCGCCCTTATGCACGCCCAACGACTTGGTCAACATTATTTCAAACTTTAGACACTTATCTTCGGTATGGGTATAGAGAGAACCGCCATCTGCGTTAGTTACTTCCATGGCCTTTATCAGGATCATTTCCAGTAAACGGCTATGATCCTTTTCGGCAGACAACGCAACACCGATGTCCGTCAGCTCTTTTAGCAGGCTGGAAAAATCAACTTTCGAGATTTCCATAACTTATTATTAATTTTTATATTGGGGTGTCAGTCTCCATTCTAGTCGATTTGAGTAATAAAACTACCTATGGCTGGCTCAGTCCGTCGACTTATCTTTAGATAATTCCAGAAACATATTATTTAATCGATGCACGAAGCCTGCAGGATCATCTAATTTTCCGCCCTCACTCAGCAGTGCCTGATCGAAAATAATATGTGACCAGTCCTTAAATCGATCTTCATCCTGTTCATCCTTAAGCCTCTTCAAAATCAGGTGTTTCGGATTGATTTCCAGGATCGGTTTGCTGCCTGGCATAGATTGCCCGGAAGCCGCCAGAATTTGCTCCAGATGACGTCCCATGTCGTTCTCATCTGCCACCAGACAGGCAGGAGAAGTAGTGAGGCGATCACTTACTCGCACATCCTTAACCTTGTCTTCGAGTAACTCTTTCAGGCGTACGACAATATCTTTAAATTCTTTCTCACCTTTTTTGGCTCTTTTCTTTTTAGGCTTTTTCTCTTCACCTTCTGCCGTTTCCGCTTCTTTTGCTGCATCCAGATCCAGCTCCCCCTTATTGACAGAAGTCAGGGCTTTACCTTCAAACTCACTTAGGTGTGTAGTCAACCATTCGTCGATAGGATCATTCAACAACAAAACTTCAATACCTTTTTTGCGGAAAATCTCCAGATGCGGACTGTTCTTTGCGGTTGAGAAACTATCGGCAACGATATAGTAAATTGCCTTTTGGCCCTCTTTCATACGCGCAAGGTAATCTTCCAGAGAAACGGTCTGCTCCTCATTGTCATCGTGAGTGGAAGAAAATCGAAATAATCTGGCCAGGTCTTCCTTTTTATCGGTAACTTCAATAATGCCTTCTTTCAATACCTTCCCAAATTCTTTCCAGAAAGTGGCATATTTATCCGCTTCGTTCTTCGCCATCTTTGCCAGAAGATCCAGGATCTTTTTAGTACAACCTGATCGGATTGCATCGATGGTCTTGTTTCGCTGGAGTATTTCACGGGAAATATTCAGTGGCAGATCATCGGAATCGACTATTCCTTTAACGAAGCGCAGATAAGAGGGAATCAGTTGCTCCGCATCATCCATTATGAATACACGTCTGACATAAAGCTTAATACCATGGCGTTTTTCCCTGTCCCACAGATCAAAAGGTGCACGGGCGGGGATGTACAATAAGCTGGTATATTCGAGTTTACCTTCGACCTTGTTATGGACACGAGCCAGTGGCGCTTCATAATCATGCCCCACGTGTTTATAGAAGGCTTCGTATTCATCGTCGGAAATATCTTTCTTGCCACGGGTCCAGAGAGCAGTCGCACTGTTTACTGTTTCATCAACAATAGTGTCTTCGGTTTTATCCTCGCCTTCGCCTTCACCTTCGACTTTCTTGTCCATGATGATGGGCATGGATATATGGTCAGAATACTTGTTAATGATTGAACGCAGACGGTATGCGTTAAGAAATTCACTTGCCTCATCACGCAGATGAAGCACAATTTTGGTACCGCGTTTTGCTAGATCCTGTGTTTCCAGAGTGTAATCGGCTTTGCCTTCCGAAACCCAGCAAATCCCTTCCTAAACGGGGACACCAGCCCGACGACTAAACACTTCAACTTTTTCTGCGACAATAAAGGCCGAATAGAAACCAACACCAAATTGCCCTATTAGCTGACTGTCTTTACTTTGATCGCCGGTAAGCGACTCAAAAAACTGACGGGTGCCTGATTTGGCAATAGTACCGAGATTTTCGATTACTTCCTCACGAGACATACCAATGCCATTATCGGTAACGGTAACGGTTTTCAGGTCTTCATTGAATTCCACCCGGATTTTCAAATCCGCTTCATCTTCAAACAAAGAATCATCGGTCAGGGCCTCAAAACGGAGCTTGTCTGCCGCATCAGAAGCGTTGGATATCAGCTCACGCAGGAATATCTCCTTGTTGCTATAGAGGGAGTGGATCATTAAATCCAGCATTTGCTGTACTTCAGTCTGGAAGCCCAGGGTTTCTTTATTTGTCTCAACGCTCATACGTCTATGTTCCTTTGATAATTAAGGGATTATTGATTTTCAGCTGCCTTATGTATGGTCACCATGCCTAAATTTCAAGCGCAAACTCGACTGAGTCTCAATTCAGGCACAATTGGCCGCCATATTATTGCTTTACGGGGTGCATACGGCCATAATCCTTAAGGTAAGTGCACATTTTTGCTAACAAGCCGTTACGGAGAATTTACATGAGAAAACAGTTCAAACAACTAGGCCAGGGCATGACTGAATACATCATAATTGTGGCTTTGATTGCCATTGCGGCCATCGCTGTCTATTCATTTTTTGGTGATACCCTGAGAAGTCAAACCTCCGCAATGACGAAAGAACTTGCCGGAACGGATGGAACTGCACAGACCGCCAACGCCATAAAACAGGCTGCCAAAACCGATGCTGAAACTGCGCATAAGGGCCTGGACAAATTTGCTGGTAGCTCCAAGAAGAACTAGTAATATCTGAGTCGAGTTGCCTTAACCCACTGCAAATGGAGTTCAGAACTCCTGACTCAAACAAGAAAAATGGCCTATCCCCGGTAACCCCCCAAAAAAGGTGGCAAAGGGGGCAGGCCATGGTGTTTGTCTATGTGTTCCTGCCGACACTTATCATCGGTATGCTGGTATTGTACAAGGCGGGTAAGCTTACCAGCGACAAGATGGAGCTTCAAAATGCAGCTGATGCTGCGGCCTATAGTATTTCGGTCGTTGAAGCCCGAGACCTGAATTTCGCCTCCTACATGAATCGTTCCATAGTCGCTAATGAGGTGGCAGTGGGACAGTTGATCGGTGTCGCCTCATGGGCTATTCACTGGCGCTCTTTTCATGACTATCTCAAACTCTACTCGATCCCACTGAGCGTACCCCCCATCACCCCAATTGGCAGGGGCTTTGATGCCCTGGCAAAGTTTTTCAAATTTACAGGTGACAAGGTCAAACCCCACTTGTTAAAAGTCGCTGACAAAGGCATACAGGCCGTGAATATCCTCAATAAAATATATGGAGGTGCGGAATATGCCTTTCATCTGGCCAGTACCATGTATGCCCTCGGCCAGGTACAAACTATTATTAGTCAAAACGGCCCTGCAGGCGCGAGGTTATCGGAATTTGGTCTACTCTCCTTAATTGGGCACTTGAGTACCTTTGGCAGCATTCCGGGATTGCCCGGCGAAAAGTTCACTAAAGTCTATAATCCGAAGGCGAAAACAACGCTGGCTGCCTTCAAAAATGATAAGTCCGGTAGTACAGATGCAGGCGGCTTTGGCCGGCTTGCGGCCCTGATCCACGGATCTGCAGATCCCTTTGTTAATACTCGTGGATGGTATTTCGACTTTTTTAAATCCATGCATAAGGCGGGCTTGATCCCCAATTTCCTCTATCTTGAGCGAGGCACCCATACCAGTGGTCGACTCAAGGGCCAACCCAAAGGTCAGCTTGGCTTCGATACGGGTAATTTTACGGTTTTGGACATCGCCGTAGCCAAAGTCCGCGCGCGCATCTGGTTGATGATACACATGGGGCTCAGCCGCGAAGGCGGCAGTGAACTACGCTTAATGGTACCCGTTAGAGGTAGAGACCGGAGCAATGCCGCAGGAACTTTTTTTAACTGGTCCGCCGCTGATACTACGTCACTGGTAATTGAACCGGCTGGTGGATTCTATGTGGATGGTAAACTTTGCGATCCAACGGGTTTGCTAGGTTGTACCGGCTGGGGTCGTATTATTGGCGGTAGCCTCACTGCCAGGAATAATAACCTGAAGATAAAATTCTCTTTTGCCGGCATCAAGGTTACCTTGCTAAATACGCCTTTCCCAACTGATGTACCCTTTGGTGCGGCCTTCGCTCAGGCAGGCCATCCCGCCAGTGGCAGCGGTAAAAAAGCACTAACGGATACTTTTATCGCTAGCAACAAAAAGCAAATTGGCACCACTACTTCTCTTACCCGCAAAGGACCCCTGCCCCCAGACTCCTATGGCGGCGCTTCGAAGTCGCTGCTTGCCTGGGAATTTCCGGTTCCGCCCGGGGTTTTCTATCAGGCCGGCATGGCGGACCGAAAAGTGAATAAGACATATAGTGGCCTGCCAACATTCGTGGATACATCGCTGGTTAAACCATTACAGGGCTCAGGCGGACCCAACATCGTGCTCGGCGTAACTCTGGAAGCAGGTTTTGATCAAGCCAGCAACGGCAGTCAGGAGATCGAACCAACAGGCCGCTTCAAGATCGACGAAGCAATGGCTGGTAACCAACTTCATGCCCTGGCAAAAGCAGAGGTGTATTTTAAACGGCCGACTGACCTGTCTTACTACCTGAGACTGGACGGGCAGGAAGAAATAGGCAGTGCCTTTAATCCTTATTGGAGTGCGCGACTGGTAGAAACATCCCATGCCGACAGGGCCGTCGCACTGGGCTTACAACAAGGTGTAGATGCTGGAGGTGGTACCCCTTATACTATTTCCTCCTTGTTCGCGCCGGTTATCAGCGCCCTGGGTTTCTGATTATGAAATTGACGACATGATTCGAAAACGAAGAAGACGGCAATCAGGCCAGGCCATGGTGGAATTTCAGATAACCGCCGCCTATGTGCTGATCCCCCTGTTTCTGATCATTCCGCTGCTGGCAAAATATATCGACATAAAACACGCCGGCATCAATGCCGTACGATATCAGGCCTGGGAATACACGGCCTGGTACAACCGCGCCGATTCACACGGGATTGTAAAGAACTTTACGAGCAACAGCGTCCCTTATAAATCCCCTGGGGTTACCGGAAATGAAGCGCAGAGGCGATTTCTGTCTACTATCCGTGAAAAGGGCCATGGTGAAATAAAAATCAAGTATACGGACCTATCCGGCTACAAAACGGCGGATAGAAACTCGCTCTGGACTAATCATGTTGGTACCGACCTGTTTGCCGGCAGGACGCGAGTTCAAGAAAGTATAAGCACCGGTAACAATACCCCCGGTTTCACTTTAGCTGGGTTTAAAACGACATCCATTACCGATACTGTACTTAAGGTCTTTGGTTTGCTGTTCCGGGCGTTTGGCAAATTACTTGGTTTTGTCGATTCAAGTGCGGAATTTACCGCCTGGCAAGACATGGAAGGTTACACCACCACACTGGGTATACCAGTTCGCACTTACCCGAATATGATTGAAGTATATGAAGCACCGGTTGTAGAGAGTTTTCAAAGTCGCGCGGGCGTACTCAGTGAGACCTGGAACTCCGGCGGTACAGTCCATACTTATGAGCAAGTGGGTGGAGCGGTACCGACCACACTGTTTAATCAGATTCTAACGACTGTCCCCTTTAGCCTGGTCTGGAATGTTATTGAATTTATGGCTCCCGAGATGACCTTGTGTCAGAACCCCGCGCCACTCATCCCCAGCCTGGCAGCCAAGACAGGCTTGATAGACAAAGACGGTAGTCTCTGGCTTGGCTATATTGATAGCGATACAGTTCATCCTGACAGACTCAGGGTCCCCGGCAGCACTAACCCCGGCGGCACCCATGTCTGTGATGCTTCAGGCCGCTGTCGCCTGCAGCCAAATTTCACCATGTCTCATAGTCGCTGCAGACGTTAATGCTCAGCTCTCTCACATTCAGAACACTCAATATTTACTTGATACTTTGCTTTTGCGCGCCGACTTTTGCTGACGAGCCTGATTTCCCGGCGCCCAGAAATGCCAAGGTCAGTCTGGTTGGGAATAATATGACTGTTGGGGGTAGAAGCATGAGTATTCGCCAATTTTACACAAAAGATAAAATCGACAAGGTTAATAAATTCTATTATCGCACATGGGAAAAAGGCGAAAAAAAGGACATGCCAGGCTATCTGACCAGTGATGCGAATGTGCCCTGGCATATCATTAGCAGGATCGAATTGGGCTATTTGATGACTGTACAGGTTCAGCGTGCAGATGATGGCGGTAGCTGGGGCTATCTCGCCATCAGCAAATTAGTTCAGGGTGCACCCGCTATTGATATAGGGAAATCGATACCGAAGATACCGGGTAGTCAAATAGTCCATGATATGCAGACTGAAGATGTCGGGCAGTCAGGTGAGACCATGATGATCGCGAATAAACATTCTCTTGCCAGCAATACTACGTATTATAAGGCTTATTATGGCAAAAGGGGCTGGCGTAGTGATATTGATCAGGCCATACCTACCGCAAAAATGCATGTACTGGCATATACTAAGGGCCAACAGAAAATTAACATTGTGATTACCGGCAGCACCAAAGGTTCTCGAGTGGTCGTTAACAAGGTTACACACGATATTTTGTAATAAAAATGAATAATATATTAAGTTATTTGTCACTCAGAAGTTAATGACAAAGAAGCATTTTGTAAACAAATTAAATGATTTATAATGACTG
>WLWI01000803.1_pt1 | contig 27727 bp, 28 predicted proteins | sample 6701501 | NCBI WGS metagenome assembly WLWI01 (sample SAMN12718690, study PRJNA515312) | sponge metagenome | isolation source: marine sponge | host: Mycale hentscheli | place: New Zealand: South Island, Marlborough, Capsize Point | collected 2014-11-01 | reverse complement strand
ATAGAAACAACTGCGGTTATCCCGAATTAACAAAATACTTATGTGGAAACCAACTGCAAGAATTAAGTACAAGGCTGAACCTGGGCAAATCCCGACCAGAAAGCAAGCAGAATCATCAAAATGGTTTAGTCCAATTCAATTGGGCAAGACAAGCCTGAAACAGCGAACATGGGTGCCGGCCATGGTTCCCTGGCGTTCAACTGACGAAGGTTATGTTACAAAAGATGTCATCGAATGGTATGCACGATTTGCAGAAGGTCGTCCTGGTGCGATAGTAGTTGAGGCAACAGGAATTAGAGATATCCCTAGTGGGCCATTGTTACGCATTGGCGATGATCGATTTATTCCCGGGCTCAAGGAATTAAACGCTGCTGTTCAGGAAGCAAGCAATGGAGAAACCCGTTTATTCATTCAACTAATAGATTTCCTCGCTATTCGCCGTCGCCCACAGCCAGAAAAATTCTTCCAGCGATTCTTGCAAATCACCGATGAACACAGAAACAGCCTGCAGATGCAAAGTGCAGATGAAAAATCGATCCGTTCCCACCTTGCATTACTACCAGATAATGAACTCGACAGTGTTCTTAATGAACGGGAGCTCGAATCCTTACGAATGGGCTACAGGGAACGCGTAACTGATACAGACCTGCCCCACATTCGTGATTTGCCAGAAAAAATACCAGCACTTTTTGCAGAGGCAGCGGGTCGTGCGAAAGAAGCTAACTTTGATGGCGTTGAGCTACATTATGCCCACGCCTATACCATGGCTTCCTTCTTGTCCGCCAGCAACAACAGGGATGACGGTTATGGCTGCTCAAGGGAAAATCGCGTGCGCTTGCCACTGGAAGTATTTCAGAAGGTGCGCGAGCAAGTCGGAAGTGATTATACAGTGGGCTGCCGTTTCCTAAGCGATGAATGTATTGAGAACGGCAGTGAAATTGAAGATGCGATCTACTATGCCACTGAATTCGCCCGGGCAGGCATGGACTTTTTATCGTTGTCCCGTGGCGGAAAATTTGAAGATGCCAAACAACCCTTAGTCGGATGGGCCGCATACCCGTATACGGGACGTAGCGGCTACGAATGTATGCCAGGATATATCTCTGATGAGTTTGGACCTTTTGGAAGAAATATCGAACCTACAGCACGTATCAAAAAAGCTGTTAACCAGGCAGGTTATGATATCCCAATAGCGGTAATAGGAGGTATCTTTAGTTATCAACAAGCGGAAACAATACTGAAAAACGGTGATGCCGATATCGTTGGCTCGGCAAGACAGAGCCTGGCTGATCCTGATTGGTTTCGTAAAATACTCTCAGGTCACGCTGACGAGATTCGTACTTGTACGTTTACAAATTATTGCGAAGGCCTTGATCAAAAACATAAGCAAGTGACCTGTCAATTGTGGGACAGAATCGACAAGGACAAAACCAACAGTTTGTCGATTGACGGCAAACGCCGATTGATTGCTCCTTCATGGAACCCGGTTTCTGAGATTGAAAATTAAAAAATAAAAAGTATGGCTAATTTAAAAATCGTTTGTTTAGGAGGAGGACCAGCGGCCTTATATTTCTCTATCCTGATGAAGAAGCAAAATCCAGCGCATGAAATCACCATTTTAGAACGTGGTCCTCGCGATGCTACATGGGGTTTTGGCGTGGTGTTTTCAGATGACACCTTACATGGCTTTATGGATGCCGATGCTACAAGTTATAAACGCATCGTAGAGCAGTTTGCCTATTGGGATAAAATAGACACCTTCATTAATGACAAAAAGATTAGCAGTTCAGGTCATGGCTTTTGTGGTATGTCCAGATTGAAATTGTTAAATACATTACATGATAGGTGTGATGAACTGGGTGTTAACTTGCAATTCAATACTGACGTTACCAGTCTTGATGAATTGCAAATGGACAAGCACGACCTTGTTGTCGCTGGTGATGGGCTTACTTCCATGTTACGTGAACGATATAAGGAAGATTTCGGTACCAGTGTCGATGTACGTCCCAATCATTTTTGCTGGCTGGCCACGACTCTAGCCATGGACAGTTTTGTTTTTTTGTTCAAACAAAATGAATTCGGCTGGTGGTGGGTACATGGCTATGCTTATGAAGAAGGCATGGCAACCTGGATTGTCGAATGCAGTCACGAGACATGGTTAAAGGCTGGGATGGATACGGCGACTGAAGCGGATACCAGTAAACTGGTTGCGGAATTATTTAAAGAGGAACTGAAAGGCAACAAGATAATTACAAATCGTTCTGTATGGCGTGAATTCCCTGTTATTCGCAATGAGCATCTGTTTCATGAAAACATTGTTTTATTAGGGGACGCAGGCCGTTCTGCTCACTTTTCTATAGGCTCAGGTACAAAACTGGCGATGGAAGATGCAATAAAACTGACTGATTGTTTTATACAATCAGATAACGATGTAAGAGCTGCATTGCAGAGTTACCAGGAAATACGGAAACCCGAAGCAGACCGGCTGCAACGAACGGCTGTAACCAGTTTAAGTTGGTTTGAGAATATTGACCGCTATGCGCGACAAGATGCGGAACAATTTACTTTTAATATGATGGCCCGTTCAAAAAGGATTACCTACGAAAACTTACGTCTTCGTGATCCTGATTATATCAAGCAAATGGATCATTGGTTTGCCATGCATACAAAAGAAGTGACAGGGTTTCAGGACATTAACACCGAGGCCCCGATCGTTCCAATGTTTCAACCTTTCAAAATAGGACAGATGCGAGTCGAAAACCGTGTGCAGTTGTCAGCTATGTGTCAGTACTGTGCAGAGGATGGAATAACAACGGATTGGCATCTAGTCCATTACGGTGCACGTGGTGTGGGTGGCGCGGGATTAATTAATACTGAAATGTTATGTATTTCAGCAGAGGGTCGGATTACACCCGGGTGTGCCGGATTGTGGAGTAAAGAACAAACCGAGAACTGGAAACGAATCGTCGATTTTATACATGCAAACAGTCAAGCCAAAGTTTGCGCTCAAATAGGACACGCCGGACGTAAAGGTGCTACCTGTATTCCATGGCAAGGGGGGATCGATCAGCCCTTGCCTGAAGGTGCCTGGAAGATCGTATCCGCATCCGCACTCCCTTATCTTGAGAACAGTCAGGTGCCGAAAGAAATTGAACCTGTTGAAATGGATATAGTGACTAAGGATTTTGTCATCGCTGCGCAAAATGCAGATTCAGCCGGCTTCGATATGCTTGAATTGCACCTCGCTCATGGGTACCTGCTGTCAACATTTATAAGTCCTTACACTAATAAACGATCCGATGAGTTTGGCGGCTCACTTACAAACAGAATGAAGTTTCCACTCAAAGTATTAAGTGAAGTGAAAAAGGCCTGGCCTGCAAACAAACCAATTTGTGCAAGAATTTCTGCTACTGACTGGCTTGAAGGAGGAATAAGTGAAGAAGAGATGTTACAAGTTGCTCAAATGCTGAAAGAAAATGGCGTAGATATAATTAATGTATCAACAGGGCAGGTTGCTAAAGAAGAAGATCCTGTTTATGGCCGTATGTACCAGGTGCCATTTGCTGATCAGATTCGTAACGAGGTAGATATTCCGACAATCGTGGCTGGAAATATATCAACTGCAGATCAGGTCAATACGCTAGTCGCAGCAGGCCGAACAGATATTGTCGCTTTAGCACGTCCAATAATGAATGAGCCAAATTTCGTCTTGAATGCTGCAGCTCACTATCAATATGTGGATAATGCGTGGCCACCACAATATATCTCAGGTAAATTTGCAGCAGAGGCGAAGGCAAATAAAGAGAATCAGGAAGAGCTTGATTTACGAATTAGTGCAAAGCCACCTAACCCGATTGACTCACTGGCTATTGCCGTTGCAAGAGGTGATTTATTATCCGATAACTAAGGCAGAAAGAAAGTATGCATAATGTAAGAAACCTGATCCTGGCTCTGTTTTGTCTGTATAGCACAGCGGCATTAGCAACAGATAAATCGAAGGTAGTAAGTTGGGAACAAATAGACGCGTTAGCAAAAACGAAAGCGGACTATAGAATTGAATATGGCAGTGATGAGTTTCAATTTGGCGAACTCAGGTTACCTGAGGGTGAAGGGCCGTTCCCTGTTGTAGTTTTTGTTCACGGAGGTTGTTGGTTGTCGGATTTTGATTTACATCACACGGCTAATTTAAGTGGCGTCCTGACAAACGCTGGAATAGCAGTGTGGTCACCGGAGTATCGACGCATAGGGAACCCGGGCGGCGGATGGCCAGGCACACTACATGACCTGCCAGCAAGCGTCGAGCATATTAGGCAGCTTGCTGGGCCACACAACCTTGACCTCAATAAAGTCGTGTTGATGGGACATTCAGCAGGAAGGCATCTGGTACTTTGGTATGCCGCAAAAAAGAACTTGCCTGAGACAAGTCAGTTTCATAGTTCAAATCCGCTTGCAATAAAAGGCATAGTTTCTCTTGCCGGCATAACCGATATTGCAAAATACCGAGACAATTTTGATACGCAGGAATATAATACGGCAGTACCGGGCTTATTGAACGGTGAACCTGCCGATCTTCCAGAACGCGTCGCTGCAATTAACCCTATTGATTTGATACCTTTAAACACTCCAGTTCGACTTATTCATGGTGCAGTCGATTCGATAGTACCGGTGACTCAAAGCTCTGAATTCTTATTAAGAGCACGTGCTTCCGGAGATGATGTAGAATTACTTGTAGTTGATGGGGCAGGGCATTTTAATCTTATCGCACCATTTTCAACAGCATGGAAAATAGTAGAACAGGTAACTGAGCAATTATTGAATAAATAGGATTATTATTATGGGAAAACGAGCTTATATTTTTTTTCTGCCATTTGTTTTACTACTCACAGCTTGCGCAGAAAATTACACACATAAAGAATCCGATGTTTCAGACAATACTTCGACTCATGTTTTGCCAGAAGTAAAATTATGTGTTACTCCAAACCATCAAGTTCCGTCATCAGCATTTGAGTTTTATAAGTCAAAGACGCACGCGAAAAGCGGTTATTGGGTTAAGTATCAATGTAAACAGGAATGCAGTAATTGGCAGCAATGTCTAGTGCCAGCCTATTCAGATGACAATGGCACATTACTAACGAATGGCAGAAACCCTGAGGTTGCAAAAAAGGGCCTGGCATTTGTGGTTGATGGAATGGCAGGTCATCTTGCTCTGAGTGATGGTAATGATAAAACTGTATTTATACATACCGGCGCTGGTGGTACCCGTTATTATATTAAGCCCGCCGAAACTCTTGAGAAAATATCATCAGCACATACTGTAATGATCCGCTGGGAAAAAGGCTATACATCTCCAATTGTTCAGGCGCCTTTTACAAGCCCTATTACCTGGGGGTGGTACTCAAGAACATCAGCTGAAGCGACTGATATAAAGGAACTGAACGAAAGAGTCGCAAGTATTATTGACTGGACCCACGATAATCTGAGTGACACGGCTATGTTCGGTACTCTGGGTTGTAGTATGGGAACCAATGCTACTTTTGGACCTGTGCTTTGGCACGGTCTTGACCCTATTATCGATTATCAGTTGTTTGTGGGTGGTCCAAACATGTGGGATCTAAATGCACAATGTGGCAGGAGACAATATGATAAGGGGTATTGTGACTATGATGCCGTTACCAGCTGCAGCGATGATAGGGATTGCCATAGCCTTGACAATAAAAGTCACTGTGTAAAACCGAGTAAGTACACCACAATCGATAGATTATTTAATCAACTGCCAAATCACATTCACGCGACAGAGGCCTGTAATATCAGAGCAAGTAATGCATCTAGCCCGGCTTTTCCTCCTTTTGATGAAAGTAGCATGGGATATGCGAAGGGAGCTGACTGGAATATTGATCACAAGATGGATTTTCTCATTAATCTTGGTGCGGAGCAGGGGGCGAATTACGCAGAAGGCCTCGGTGGCGATGAATACTGGGCCTTAGGCCATTTCCCTTATATATACGACAAGATAAAACCAGACAGTAACAAGCGCTGGTTTGCTTATCCCGATAGTCATCATTGTGGTGCCATGTTTAAGGAGGCTCCTGAAGTAATTAAGGAGGCTATGGAACTATAGCGTTGGCTTTTTTTAATTGTTTCTTAATTTCAAACAGGTCGTGATAACACAAGCCAGTCCCATGGATAGGGTGCCTTCATATCTGCCGGTGGCCTGTCGAATTCGGATTTCCATGGATATTCAACCTTATCAATACTGCATACCTGTAGCTTAAGACCACGCATAAGTATTTCCAGTTCTTCCCGTAGGTAGTGCTTGGTCGGTGTCCCACCTTTGTCTACCACACCATCTCGAATGGAACAGGCTGTGAACCCCAGTTCACTCGACGCACTAGCAGCAGCCTGTTTGTAGTTTCGGCTCTCCAAGAGATTCCAGCGCACTAATTGATGAATAGTGAGTAAAACTGACTCCATAGATGGTACGAGTAACAATAAATGACCTTTGGGCTTGATTAGCGCTGTTACATTCTTTAACAAGCTCATTCTGGCGTGATAATTAGGCATAATTGCCACATTCAGGCACACACCCACATCTACCTTTCTTGGCTCAGATAGTGGTTCCGTCAGGTCATGCTGAAGAAATACCAAACCATTTAAAGTTTTATAGCGCTTTCTGGCGATCCCGAGGCATTTATTCGATAAGTCTGTAGCCAGAACAGTTTTAAATTGGCTGGCAAGAACAGGAAGAAGACTACCTGTGCCACAGCCTATATCCGCAACACTACATTTTGGCGAAGCTACGGTAGCTAAAGTCGCTAAAATTACTCCATTGGTATCATTCGCTACAGGCTGAAATACATCTTTTTCGAATGAGTCAGCGAGTTTGTCCCAATAGTTAGCTTGCATATTTCGCGCGTGCCTTTTCTTGTTTAACCAGCCAATATCGATTAAAAGGAAACTTTGGTAAGTGTAAATCCATTCATTTAAATAACCGAATTTAATATAAAATTATTGAATTCAATGTATATCTCGGCTTTATATGAAGAGGGGGCAATATGGGGAACAGTACAGCTGATTTACGCAGTTTTCTGGATGAGGTTGAATCTCGGCATGAATTGCTAAGAATCACTAAAGCCACTGATGTCAGGAGTCAAATCCCGGCCTTATGCTCAGAAACACGTATTCCAACACTTTTCGGGAATCTTCCTGGGTTTGACGGATTCAGATTAAGCGACTGTTTATTACGTGACCGATTGCATCAAAGTATTGCGCTTGGTTGCCAAGCTGAAGAGGTAATTAGTCATTTTGCGAGGTTATGCGCCAGAGGGCCCGGTGAAACCGTCCTGGTTTCAGACAGTCCTGTTAAGCATACGATTTGGACCGGTGATGAGGTAGATTTAAACAAAATTCCCGTCCCGATACCTTCAGAGGGTTTCGATGTGCCTCATCTAGACATCAAGCAGCAAGACTTTGCCACGCCGGTGATTAGCGGTTCCATCGCAGTAACGAAAAACCCGGAAAATCAAGTGCATAACTGTTTCTTTACGATGGCAAAAGTGGAAAGTGCAAGGCGCGCTCACTGCTACATTTTTTCGCCTCATACCTGGGAGAATATCCGTCTACACCAACAAAAAGGCGAGAAAACGCCAATGGCTTTGGTTATTGGTTGTCACCCAATCCATGAGTTAGCCGCTGCCTATACCGGTCCTCACCCCGGTTTCAGTGAAATTCAGCTTGCTGCAGGCATGCTCGGTGAGCCTGTACCCCTCGTCGATTGTGAAACAGTTGATCTACAAGTCCCATCAAATGCAGAGATTGTTATTGAGGGTTACATTGACCCAGAAGTAGGGCGCTACTTAACAATGGCAGGACATACTGATACACATTCACCCTTTGTCTCACAAGAGCCATATTTTGATATTACGGCTATAACCATGCGCTCAGACCCCATATATCGGCATATACAGCCTACTCGTTTTACAGATCATCACGCTATTTGTGAGTTTATTACAGCCCCGATGCTACTTAACATATTGAAAAGTAAGGGCATAAATGTTCATGATGTGGCAGTACCCATGCATTCGGCATTAAATTGTGCGGTAATTCAAATGACAGCTAATGCTACCGTGGAAGTGCGCGAAGTATTGATGAACGCTATGTCGATGCCATTTTTTCCAAGGATAGCAATCGCGGTGGATAAGGATGTAAACATCTATGACATGAATGACGTTATGTATGCACTTTCTATCCGAGTTAATCCTATCGATGACATTATGACTGTAGATGGTATTCGCTCATTCAATCTAGAACCAGTTTCATTACCTATTACGAGAATGGAGGACAGCTTGATACGAGAAGGCTCCAGGCTGGGTATTGACGCGACTAAGCCATCTTTGTCACAGCCTGATAAACGCATACATTTTGAAAGGTTGACGGCCAAGGGTGAGGAGACGGTGTTCCTGAAAGACTTCATGTAGATAATGCTTCTAAATACATGTCCATATACTATTTAACATAATATACATTATGCGCATAATTGTAGATGTAGGTTGCACAAAAGGTATGACATAAAAGCTATTAAGGCCTAGTATCTACGCCATTCTCCTACTTGATGGGATCAGTGAAGAAATCTCTAATAACTCCTATAATCATAATTAACTTATTATCTTTAATATTTGTTTTATAAGACTTTTCTCTATTCTTTTATATTTTAAACAGCGGATGAATATCAAACCATGAATCGTTTAGTCCAACTCTTTATCATATTATTAGCCAGTAGCCAGTTACAGGCAGACTCAAATATTAAGACAGCAGCTCTGGCTGACTTCAAATATTTGGAATCACTCTACTTCCACTTACACAAGAACCCTGAGTTATCCTTTCATGAGGAAAAGACCTCTAAACGGATTGCAAAAGAATTGCGAAAAACGGGTTTTGAGGTGACTGAAAATGTAGGTGGTTTTGGATTAGTCGGTGTCATAAAGAATGGCCCTGGTCCGGTCTTGATGATTAGAGCGGATATGGATGGATTACCAATTGAAGAGAAAACCGGTCTGGATTACGCGAGCAAGACCAAGGTAGTTGACGACTTGGGGAAAACTGTGAGCACCATGCATGCTTGTGGTCATGACGTTCATATGACGGTCTTTGTTGGTACTGCGCGTAGATTGGTGGAAATGAAGGACAAATGGAGCGGAACGCTGGTAATGATTGGTGAACCGGCGGAAGAACGTGGTGCTGGGGCCCGTGCGATGTTAAATGATGGCCTGTATACACGTTTTCCTCGACCAGATTATGCCCTGGGATTGCATGCAAATGCGGTTCTCGCTACCGGTCAAATAGGTTATGTGGAAGGTTTTGCCCTCGCAAACGTCGATATGGTGGATATTTCGATACCGGGGGTTGGCGGACATGGCGCCTACCCGCACACAACAAAGGACCCAATTGTACTAGCGTCGCAGATTATCAATGCGGCTCAAACCCTTGTGTCGCGTGAAATTTCGCCTCTAGAGCCCGCTGTTGTGACTGTGGGGTCGATCCATGGCGGTACCAAGCACAATATCATTCCAGATCAGGTCGATTTACAACTGACAGTCCGCTCTTATTCAGACGAAACTCGAAATTCCTTACTTGAGGGGATTAAGCGTATGGCCCGGGCCCAGGCCCAGGTAATGGGTTTTCCGGCTGACAAGCTACCAGTGGTAAAAGTCAGGGACGAATATACGCCTGCCCTGTACAACAACCCTGCCCTGACAAAACGAATCAGCCAGGTTTTTACAAATCGATTTGGGACGGAACGCGTAGTAGAGGTAAAACCGGTGATGGGTGGTGAAGATTTTTCAGAATATGGCCGGGTTGAACCGAAGGTGCCAAGTTTTTTCTTTTGGCTCGGTGCTGTTGACCCCGAACTTATCAAGACCAGTATGAAAACGGGCAAGAGTCTCCCTTCGCTGCATTCCGCCTATTTTGCACCTGTACCTGAAAAAACCATACTAACCGGGGTGGAAGCAATGACCAGCGCTGCATTAGATTTGTTCAACAATTAATTATGTAGAAAATTGCTGTTTCAAATAGCTGGCAGCATCTTTCAATGCTTTTCTGGCCATGTCCAGGGCACCCGGCATTGCTATGAATCCATGCACCATTCCTTCGTAACAGTGATATTTCACTGTTACGCCGGCTTCTTTGAGTTTATTGGCGTAGGCTTCGCCCTCATCGACCAGAGGATCAAAGGCTGCAGTCAAAATGAAGGCCGGTGGTAAATTTGTATGAGATTCAGCCAATAAGGGTGAGGCGCGATAGTCATACATGTCCTCACCATTATTTAGATAGCCATTTATAAACCAGGCAATGGATGTGCGGGTCAAACGATAACCATCCCCATATCTCGCGTGAGAGGGATATTGCATTTACATGTCAGTTGCAGGATAAATCAGGAGCTGGCAGCACAATTTTGGACCGCCCTGCTCTTTTGCCAACAAGGTAACAACCGCCGACAGGTTTCCTCCCGCACTATCACCGCCAATAGCAATCCTGTTGTTGTCTATAATAAATTCACTGGCATGATTGCTTAGCCACTGAGTTACCTCAAGTGCATCCACGGCAGCTGCTGGGAACTTGTGCTCCGGGCCCATTCGATAATCCACCGAGATAACCACACACTCGGCCTGACTTGCCAACCATCGGCACACATGATCGTGACTATCCAGGCTTCCGATACACCAACCTCCTCCATGGAAATAAATTAGCGCGGGCAAAATCAAATCCTTCGTATTTTCTGGTCGATAGACGCGCGTGGGGATTGTCCTGTCAGATAATTCAATATCGTTATCGTAAATATAGAGATTGTCTGGCGGATCACCCGCTAGTTGCATTGAGCTTTGGTTGTAGAATTCGCGCGCGTTAAGGTAGGAAAAAGAGTGGATGGCTGGTACTCCTGCCGCATCTGCAGCTTCCAATAAGTCTTTTAGCTGTGGGTCTAATTCGCTTGTCATTCTTTAATTTTCGATTCTGAAATTCTTGCAAAAATTGCAGGTAAGTTTATTATTTCTACATGCTTACTTTTTGATGAAGCCTGAACAACATTATGCCTTATAAAAACAACTATATAGGAGATTAATTATGACCGAGCAAGAACGACGCAATGAAAGCGACAGACGATCAAACCAGGAAAGAAGAGAAGAACAAAGCAGCATGATAAGCGCGCTGGCGAGAGACGAAGAAACAGAACGACGTAGTGAAACCAGACGCGAATTGTCCGAGCGCAGAAATTAATTTCACAATTTGTTACCGGTTGTATGAAAGATAGTTCGCAGGCATGGATTTGCCTGTCTTTTGTCTTGTTAATCATGTCTAACGCTCAGGCGGAAAGATGCGCGACACCAATTGAGCTCAAAGAACGAAGGATATCGCCTGATTACGAATGGAGCGTTAACGAAGAAGTAACACTTGAGAGCTTGTTGGCAGTACAAAAATTATATGCAGTAACGATCGAAAATTATGGGGAGTTTGTGGCCTGCAAATATGAAGCACCACAGCAATACATACGATTAGATGGTGCACCTAAAAAGTCTAAATGCCCTATCCGCGTTCTTTCGGATAACTGGTTCATAAGCGAACGAGGGCAAACAGTATGCAGCGAAGAAGATTATACTCTTTGTCATTTTGAAGCAGCCTGCAGCTAGTTTACGGTCAGTTTTGTGAGGCTTCTCTGGCAGCATTCGCAACGTGCATATAACCAGATTCAGCAAGTCCACGACCAGCAATTTCTCTAAACTCGTGCGTATTCTTTATCCCGTAACCTTCCAGCAAGCGATTATAGAGGTTAAACATCCCACATATCATGATGGCGAAATGGAATGACTTTTCATCCCAACCCGCATCGAAAATAGCATCGGCATCAGCCTGTAACATGCGTGTCGGAGTTAGGGTCAGTTTCTTTACATATTTCAAAACCGGCTTTAGTTTTTCATCAACTGGCGCCAAATCAATATCATCCAATAAGGCTTCAAATAACCTGTCCTTAACGCCCAGAGCCTCTGCAGTTGCCTGATGGGTGCGAGCACAATATGTACACGAGTTCACATCTGATACGAAAGTTGCTATTAATTCACGCTCTGCCATTGTGAATTGGGACTCCTCTGTTCGCATGACATATTCTGTCATCATACTCACCGGACCAGCGATTTCAGGATAGGGTTTCAGTATTGCACCAACAGATCCTTCTTCTTCCGGGATTCGTGAAATAAAACTCATATTGTCCTCCTCTGGTGACTATAATTATTCTATGCTGACTCAGCTTGAAACCATTCTATAAATTTGTTCGCATATAGACTATGGCTAAAGCAGTAACATTGGGCTAAATATTTAATGAGAGCAAGAGAGTATGCTTATACTCCTGCAAACTTTTGGCAGTATTGTTGTCTAAAATTAACATGATATTAATATCTACCAAATTGAAATTAGTTTCATATTTATTACTGATATTGCTTGCTTCAGCATGCGAACGAGCCGATTTCGAAACCGCTCACCGAGCCTATCAGGCGGGTGATTACGATACAGCGCTGAGACAGTTGAAGATTTTGGCCGATGGAGGTGACATGAAAGCCCAAAACAATCTTGGCTACATGTATTTAAATGGAATCGGTCTGGAAAAGAATTACTCTAAAGAACTCAAGTGGTATAGAAAAGCGGCAGAACAGGGTGTCGCCGAAGCACAGCACAGCCTCGGCTATATATATTCAGAAGTCCTGGGTACTGATCCCGTCTATGCCATTGCTCTCAAATGGTATCGCCTGGCTGCAGAGCAAGGTCTACAACAGGCTCAATTCAACCTGGCTTATATGTATGAAAATAATATCGGTATACGCAGAGATGACAAAAAAGTTTTGGACTGGTATCAAAAAGCTGCAGAACAGGGAAATATAATCGCCCAACACAAACTGGGCTTAATGTATTTGTCAGGTGATGGTGTCGATATAGATACTTTGAAGGCATACGCCTGGTTTGGTGTTGCATCGGCTAATGGCCATGAAGAAGCTTTGGCCCCACGAGATGCTATCAGCCTGCAGCTGAGTGAAGATGAGCTTGAGCAAGCGCGGAATAGTGCAAGGAAATTATGGCTAAAGATTGGTGCTAATAGCAAAGGTGTAACGATGCAAGAGGATTCGGCGTGAATTCAACTGTTATTCTCTACGATCTCGTAGGCTTGGAAGACAGGCGGATGAGTCCATTTTGCTGGAGAGCAAAACTAGCTTTGGCGCATAAGGGGATTGAATTTGAGACTGTCCCGATAAAATTTACGGAAAAAGATAAAGTGGCTTTTTCTGGGCAAGAGCAAGTGCCGGTGATTGTAGATGGTGCACAGACAGTGTTTGATTCGTGGACGATTGCTTGTTATCTGGAGGAAAACTATGTTGATTCGCCCAGTTTATTCTTGGGGAAATCAACTCAATGCTTAACACGGGTTTTCAATCACTGGTTTGATGAGCTTGTCACTTTGAAGTTATTCCCATTGATGGTGCCGGATAATTTTGACGTTGTGCATACAGATGATCTTGAATATTACACAAAGTCGAGATATGAATGGCTAGGTAAAACGCGTGAAGAGCTACAATCAGAGCGTTGCGAAGAAGACTTTGTAAAGTGGCGTTGCAGCATGGAACCACTGCGCGAGCAATTAAAGGGGCAAAACTTTCTTGGAGGCGATTCGCCTCTATTCGCAGATTACATAGTTTTTTCAGTGTTTATGTGGGCGCGTGTTGTCAGTCCGTGGCCAATCATTTTGAAAAACGACCTGCTCTACTCCTGGCGTGAACGTATGTTAGACCTGCACGATGGCTTGGCGCGTAATAGTAAGGGTTACCACTATTAGCCTTGCTTGAACTAATTCTCTACCCTAAAAATACTCACCTCTTCTTTTTTGAGGGTCTCTCCTCACCTTTTCGATTATAAAATCTCTTTATATAAAGAGGACCTCCGAACATGAGTGGGTTTAAATTAAGCTCGACTTGTAATAATGTTTCTCCGGTAGGCGCTCTAACCAAAGTGTAAACTTCACTCGTTCTACCTCCATCACGCGGCCGCGACTCTACAAATAGTTTGTTTGAGCCAGACCAACTAGCGAATGCAAAGTCTTTCCTTTCGCCTCTGGGAGTACCACTTGCACTTGCTGATCGGCGGCGGTTATCTGAGTGGAATATACGTTCGAATCCTTCAGCGTAAACCAGATGAAATTCTGGTGAGTTGTACTGGAAGTTTAATATCTCATCATAGGAAATATGGTCGTACAGGGCCTGATCTGGCGGCCCGCCTTTATAACGACCCTTGCCTTTTTTCTTTGTCCGTCCAATTTTGCCACCGGAGGCCTTTATCGCTTTTTCAACTTGTTTATCGGTATCATCACTGAGTTCTTCGTTAATCACCCAAATACCATTGAAAGCAGAATAATCCTCCGCTGCGGTAAGTGAAGGCGCAAAAACTATAAGACAGCCAAAGAAGCTGGCCAGGAAAACCGAAAACAAAGTACGTAATTGCATGCTTGGATTAGTCTGTTTGTAATGATTAGGATGATTTATAGACAGTTAATATCTAATTCAATTCCGAGTTCAGTAAATTTTCGCAGTGAGTAAAACCTGAGTTCCTTGCTCAATTAATATCGTTTACTGATTGAAATAATATAATTATATCTAATTCGTCTAAAAAACTGACTATTAATACTATTAATGTAGCCCCATATAACTACAATGCCAGAATCACTTGAATTAAGCATTATTCATTATTAATCAGGAAAATAACAAGGTGTCAGCCGCAATTCAAACGCTTGATGATAACAGCCTGCTGTCTGAACAATCTCCAATAGAGATTGTTGAGTGGGCTATTGCGCAAAACCAGAAGACCATCGTTACCACAAGTTTTGGACCTTTCTCGGCGGTGATGTTGCATATGGCCACACAAGTTAAAGCTGATATTCCTGTCATTTGGGTAGACACTGGCTATAACACCCTCGAAACATACACTTATGCGGAGGGTCTGATTGCGGATTTAAATTTGAATATTGAAGTTTTCATACCGGAAATGACAGCTGCACGCCGTAGCGCATTAATGAGCGGAATTCCGGCAGTGGATAACCAATTACACCCAGAATTTACTCGTCAGGTAAAACTTGAGCCCTTTCAGCGCATGCTGGCCAAGGTAAAGCCGGACATATGGCTGACTGCGATTCGTAAGGATGAAACTGATTTTCGCAAGACTCTTGATGTGCTTAGCGATGGCCCCGATGGGATACTAAAGGTCGCGCCGTTTCTCAATTGGAGTGAGGTAGATATGGAGGGCTATCTATATGAGCATGATTTGCCACAAGTGAGTAAATACAAAGATCCGACCAAAGCTGAGGAAAATCGAGAATGTGGACTCCACACGATGGATTATTCCATATAGCAGCTTTTAATGATTATGACGCAGAGTAAGCCTGAACCTTTAACGGTTTAATCTTATAGATAACTCTTACTTCATCTGGCTGCCGAAAGGGATAGGGGCGTTGCTGCAGATATAACTCAGCCAGGTCATCGATGTGTTCATCTGCACCCTCTTCTGCTATCTCATCAACAGTGCCGCGAACTTCCAACCACCGATACGAATTTTCCGGATCCATTGCCAGCACAGTTATTGTCGGGTTTGCGCGCAAGTTTTTGTCTTTTACTCTGCCCAAAGCTGAGTTAATCAAAATATGATTGTTGTCATAACTACACCAGACCGGGTTGACCTGGATTGAGCCATCTTTCATGTAAGTGGCAATTTGTACGTAAATTGGCCCATCCAATAAATCTCTGTGAGATTCAGGTACTGATGCGGTCATGTAGTTCTATACCCCCTGGTGGTGTCATCCGAATCTTTCATTAGGTTACTGATCAATTGTTTAGCTTCGATAACACGGCCACTGATATCGGTCTTGTCGCCCAGGTCTACTTCGACAACTGCACTGTTGATAATGATGTCGATTTCTCCTTCAGAGAGTATTTGCTTTGTTCGTAAAATTTCCAACAAAACTTTTACAATTGCCAGTGCGGCAACGCCATTGACACCGGCTAGCTGACTGTCCCCAGAAATTTTCATATAAATACTCTCCAATTAATTTTAAGTTCCATAAAGCCAATCATACTATTTATGCTGCCAATTTTGTTCGTCTGCAGAATCATTAGGGGATAATCCAAGAATGTCTCCATCGGTGTTAATACCTAGTCCCAATACTGTGCGATTTGCGTAATTGAAGTAGGCGGTAACCTGATTAACCTCAAGTATCTCTCCATCGTCCCATCCGGCTTTTCGAAGCGTTTCTATATCAGACTCCTTAAGACTCGTCGGAATTTTGGTTAATTTAGCGACATACCCCAACATTGCCACTAATTTCAGATCGAATGTACCTACGAAATCCTCAGATTCGAGGGCCTTTCTAATCTTATTTGCATAAGCATCATCCTTGAGCAAGTTTCGCATCCCACTGAAATGATGTTCAACACAATAATGACACTCATTTAACATACTTGTATAGACACCAAACAATTCCAGCACCCACTTATCGAGGGTGTTCCTGACATGATGCAAGACATTTTTGTACAGTGTCATATGCCCAGTCATGCTGTGAGGTCGCAGGCTATGTGCCAACATAATATTATCAATATTATTGTCTGGGCCTTTTACACGCTCATATAGTTTTAATAAAGGACCATCAGCTTCTTCGTATGGGATTGTTTTTATCCAGGTCATGATTTCCCCTGATGTTATTCATTTTTTTTGAGATACTAAGCTTATCATTTCCAGTCTTGCTCGCACCTAATTGCTTTCAGTGTCATTGAGCCCGATTGCTTTTAATAATTAGTAATCAATAAATTTATTTGAATATTATTGTTTCGTACGATATATTTTTAAAATGCTCGAAAAAGCTCATGAAAGCTCACCTACTGACGAATTTTATAGTTTACTGAGCCAGGCTTTTGACCATTTCAACAAATCTCTTTTTACCAACACACTCCCTCGCTGTTTGCTCACTGTTCAGCGGGAAACGAATACTTTGGGTTACTTCTCCCCAGATCGTTGGGGTAACCGGAAAGGACAAAAGGCGCATGAAATTGCGATAAACCCCGCCTATTTTGCTTCGCATAGCTTGATTGAAGTCTTACAAACACTGGTGCACGAGCAATGTCATCTTTGGCAACAGGTGTTTGGCACGCGTAAAAGCAGGCACGGTTACCATAACCGCGAATGGGCATTTAAAATGGAGGGAATTGGGCTGATGCCAAGTCAAACCGGTTTGCCTGGGGCAAAAAAGACCGGTCAACAAATGTCTGACTACCCTATTGCCGGTGGTCCTTTCTTAAAGGCCTGCCAAGAGCTAATTGAAAGCGGCTACCAAATTAGCTGGATTGATCGTATTCCTGCTAGCAATGAATGTTGTCAAATAAGAGGTGGAGCGGAATATACAGGGGGCGATTATATTCCAGAAGAAATAGAAGTTGTTCTCAATACAAAAATTGAGGACCTTGTCCCTGATTTGACCCCATTGGAGTTAGTACTTGAAGCAAAAGGCAAAAAAAACAAGACTAAATATACTTGTTCAGGTTGTAATACCAATATTTGGGGAAAACCAAAGCTGCGTGTGACTTGTGATATCTGTAACAAGTCTTTTAGACCAGCTTAGCTGATATCCTGGCTACTCCTTGCTATATACCTTTTCTCTGTGCATTGCATGATGCGAGTTGTACCCAAACTCCTGAAATAGCTTACTATCTGCCATTGCTTCCTCCAGTACATCTGTCGAAAGCGCGTACTTAAAGCTTGCAAGGTCGTCGAATACAACCTCATTTCCTATAAGCAGGCTTGCATCACTGACTTCAGTGCTTGATTCCCAGTCGAGTGGTAAATAACACAGCACATTTCGTATGCCTTCAAATTTAGCTAGAATTGGCGGATGGTTTTTGGTGTAAAAATCTACAAATTCAGATTGATTCTTGACAGGACCGTAATAGCGAACGACAAAAGACAAGGGTGCTGTTCTTGGCGATGGGGATTCCATTCCCTGAATGGGATAACTAACAGCTTCGGTAATTTCGAGATTAATCTTCTCAATACCTGGGCCAATTTTGTTCTTATCCATGAATATTTGCTGAAATTCAGCGGACTCAACCAGGGATTTTGCAGCCTCAACATTATCCATATCAATTTGAATAAGAAGAGTCGGGACTGGCACATCATCCAGAACCGGTACATCACCAGGTTCCGGTGTATAAAATTCGACGGTATGAATGCCATTATTCGCTTTCAAGAAATCGAGTGGTTCACTTAGAAATTTATTGTTTAAATCTGCGGAAGACATACCTGCAGACCAGATCGTTACGAAGATTGCGATATTCATTTAGCAGCCGCCTGTATTATAGAATTCATTCAAGATTAGAAGCTACTATATCGAACAAAGCAATATTTGCCAACGAGGGTAAAAACCCTAATTTTGATAGTTGGATAATGCCTGGCTCTGTCCTTGATTTTTAAAGACTGAGCATTGTAGGGCACAGGATTTTTTTACCGTTTTAAAGTTAGAAATGTTAAGTTACACATTAATAACTCCAGATTAGTCGCGACACCTCTCGATTGTTCCGGCAGTACACCCTCAAACTTATTAATGCATGCACCAAAACTGGTATGGAATGGTATCGGAAAAATAAAGACACTTTGCTGGAGCTGATCAAGCTGTCGATGCCTATGGTCATCTCACAGGGTGCATTCGCGGTGATGATCTTCACAGATCGCTACTTCATGTCTCAAATTGATCCCATCTACATGGCAGCGGCCCTTGGTGGTGGAGTTGCGTCTTTCTTTTCGATTTCCCTGTTCTTAGGTCTTCTCTCTTACGCAAATGCCCTGGTTGCACAGTACTTTGGAGCCGGAGAAAAAGCAAAATGTGCACGTGTCGTTACACAGGGATTAATTATTACGACCTTGAGTATGCCGATTCTGGTTTTAATTACCTACTTTGTTGGCAAGTTATTTGTGACTATGGAGCACGACCCAAAGCAGGTTGAATTGGAAACTATTTATTACTACCTGTTGATGGTCAGTTGTTTTCTACCACTGAGCAAGTTGTGTATCGCTTCGTATTTTTCAGGTATCGGCAGAACTAAAGTTGTCATGATTTGCGATGTCCTCGGTATGATGATGAATGTCCCGCTTTCTTATGTCCTGATTTTCGGAAAATTGGGGTTACCTGAACTGGGCATAGCAGGTGCCGCTATTGGCACGATAATCAGCAGTGCTTTTGCCCTGTTATTGTTTCTTATGTTTTATTTCGAGAAAACTAACAGGCAGATTTACCAGGTAATGGATTCGTTTAAACTGGACAGACCGATAATGCGACGTTATATCAGACTCGGTTTACCATCTGGATTAGAAATGTTTCTAAATGTTGCTGCGTTTAATCTTTTTCTATTAATGTTCCAATCCTACGGTATAGCTGAAGCAGCAGCTGCTGCTATCGTATTCAACTGGGATATTCTCGCATTCGTGCCTATGTTAGGGCTGAATATTGGCGTCATTAGTCTGATTGGACGATTTGTTGGCGCGAATGACATGGGTAAAACAAATCAGGTCATTATGTCCGGCTTCCTGATCTCCCTGACTTACACTGGGATACTTGCAATTATTTTTATAATTTACCGAATACCTCTGGTTGAAATTTTTATCTCACCCGGTAAGGATTTTCATGCAATCAGAGAAATAACAAGTTTCATGATGATTGGTCTTGCAACCTATGTCATGGCGGATGCAGTCAGATTGGTTGCAAGTGCGGTCTTAAGAGGCGCAGGCGATACTCGCTGGCTAATGATTAGTTCTGTTACTTTATATTGGACGATGTTACTTGCTCAATATCTCATTATAAGAGTGTTCGAGTATGGCCCCAAAGTTTCATGGATTGCTTTTGTTGTTATGATTTTTTCAATTACTGTGATTTGCATGATACGACTCAAAAGTGGGAAATGGCGCGATCCGGCAAGGTTAAAAATGGTTATGGCGGAGTGATAGGCGCGATGAGGTTTTGTCTCTGATATTTTCTTAACGTAATCAGGGAAATGTCTCACAACTTTAATCATGATTGTTTTCGAAGTACAGGAAGTCAATCAGGAAGACCGCTCCTAGTATTAAATACTTCGACTTCTTATCAAGGTTTTCATTAAACACCGCACCAAAATTATCTGCATCTGTAAAATACTCTTTCGCCAGTCCACTCCATTTTTTGGTGATTTTACCAATCTCTCTGTCTTTGCGAGTCACAAAAAAAGTCCAGGGTCTATAAAAAGGTCCTTTGATTTTCGCCGTCTCAATATCGTTGGAATTGAATACACAAAATTTTCTGTTGATAATGGAAAACTGTCGAACGACCCTACCCAGTTTCTTGCCCCTGGCATCATTGATAGTAACTTCATGGAAATAAAATCGAAACGGACGTTTCAAGCCTAAAATGTGATTTTTTTTCCAGTCCCAGATATTAATTTCAAATGGACGATGTGAGGACAAAAATGATCGTGTTAAAAGACTGGCGAAACCCTTGCTGAATTCATCTGCATTTAAAGAGAAGTCGCCTGCCCGAATATTATATTTATTCGCTGTTTCAAATCCGGTTAATATTTCACCCAGTTCATGAGCCTGTTTGATAATGAATTCACTCGCACCGGCAATAGCAACATCAACTTGCTCAAGACCATCATCCGACTTTGCATCTCGATTTAATTGTTGACCTTCACGGGCATGATATTTAGCAAAGATAATCCCGCACTTCGCACATTCGCTCCCCTTCTTTTGTGGGTATGCACATTTTGGGCATTTAAAATCTTGTGCCGATAATGGAACAGCTGAGGCCTTATTGTCTGCTCCGGTTTGCTTTTCTTGTTTTGGCTTCTTACCCTTATTGAGATTATCTTCATACATCTCAAAGGCGATTTGAATATCCTCCAACTCCCCTTCATCAAGCCAGATGTTTAAACATTGCGGACATTTATCTATGGTTTTTGGGTTGAATTTTCCATACTTTGTCTTCTCCATTTGCATATTACAGCCCGGACATGATCGTTGGCCTTCGAAAGAACGGGATTTACTATATTTTTTGTTACGTTCAAATGACTCATCACGGGATGTTTCAATTTTGTTTAGCTTTTGTTCGTCAAGCAACCTGCCTTTACATGCAGGGCAGAAATGTATTTGCACATCCTCATAGAAAACAGGCATAAGCTGATTATTACAATCGGGACACTGCATAAGATATTCCTCAGGTATATTTCATCAAATTAGTTGGTTTTCGTCTCGAAGGAAGACTTGTTGTTTTGCAGTTATGCGCCCTTTGTAAGTCCAGCCCATTCATGCCGCCTTTGCTGTTATTAGCTCCTTCTCTCCTATCACCTTCATATTATTTGGCGAGTCGACAGGAGTAACACTGATTTCTTTACGAATACCAGTATTGAGAAGCTCATGGAAAGTATCCGTCTTATCATATTCAGGATCGAGCCATAGATCATAATCGCTTTCTTCAAGCATTAATGGATAACTTTTCTCATGGATATGCCTGAAATCTGTTTGTGATGGTAGTGTAACCACAGAGAATGAATAAACGGTTTCCTGCTCAAACTGCCAACTACGATACAAGCCCGCAAAGGCAATCGCACTAGCCAGTGGTTCAATAGCGTGACAGACCTTGTTTTTCCACTCAAAAAAACAAGAAGCCGGAATAATGGCTCGATGGGACTTAAATGCTGAAGACCATAATCGACTGCTCTTAAGACGGGTAGATTTTGAATTAAATGTGTGCTATTTAGGATTGGGGCGAAATCCTGGCTTGTTTTTTTTAGGTTCGATGAGCAGGGACCATATCGCCTCAATCAACAGTCGTTCCTGATCTTGTTGAATAACAATATCTGTATTGCTACCGGGTCCAATATTGTTTCTTGGCTGTGGCAGAGACATGACTCCCAATGCCTTCATCAGCTCTTTGACAAAGGGGCTGTCAGTGACATTCATTCGTCCGCACATATGAAGATTTTCCCATATTAAAAGAAGCCGCGTCCAGATTTCGAGGGAACTCCTTATAGCTGGTAAATAAAAAAATCGTGATTCCTACTTGACCCTTATGAAAACTTAACTATACTGCTTATAAAAGCACTGATTAAATAAACACTATGCTGACATTAACCGCCAGACAACTAGAGATACTTGATTTTATTAGAGAAAGTATCAAAAACAACGATATGCCACCGACTGTAGCCGAGATCGCTGAGGGCATGAATCTGAGTTCTACAAATGGGGTGCGCGGACATTTACAGGCGCTCGAACGTAAAGGTGCGATTGAATTAATCCCTAATGCCTCACGAGGTATTCGCCTGGTACAAATTGATATGTTTGAGCAGGGCTTACCCCTGGTAGGTCGGGTTGCTGCGGGTGAACCGGTACTTGCAGAAGAGAATATTGAGGATTACCGGCAAGTAGACCCTGGGGTTTTCACACCAGCAGCAGATTATTTATTACGCGTACAAGGAGAAAGTATGCGGGATGTGGGCATTCTCGATGGAGACCTACTGGCAGTACATCGCCGCGCGGCCGCCGAGAATGGCCAAATCATAGTTGCAAGACTGGAAAATGAAGTAACGGTCAAACGTCTTAACAGACAAGGCCACATAGTTTACCTGGAAGCAGAAAACCCTGATTTCCAGGCTATTGAAGTTAATTTAAAAGAACAGTCACTCGATATAGAAGGCATAGCCGTGGGTGTAATACGGCAATTTTAATTATGCAGAGTCTTGAGTGTCTAAATAAAAATCAAGTCCCCTTATAAGTAGTATCAGGACCTGACCTTCCAAAGAGGAAGGTATTTATCTCTGGCTTCCGCCACTTTGAAATGTGCCTTATTGGCTTAATAGGTTTCTCTGTGCCCGAAGAAATGACAAGGAAGTCAAAATAGATGGGGAAATAATCTGGAGGAGAAAATGATGAACAGCCAACTACAACACTTACTACACAACAATCCTCACATCTGGCTGGGTGCTGAGGCGCAGGGTGAAGGTGTAACCGGGCTCCCCACCGGTTACCCTTCACTGGATGCGATTTTACCTGAAAGAGGCTGGCCGAAAAATGCCCTGATTGAAATGCATACACCTCAATGGGGCTTTGGCGAGCTACAGCTGCTACTACCCCTAATGCGGTCAATTACTCAACAAAAACGCTGGATGCTATGGATATCTCCTCCTTACATCCCTTATGCCCCTGCTTTGGCTAATGCTGGTGTCGATATCAATTATCTTGTCACCATTGATTCAAAAACTTCCTGTAAAGATGCCATGTGGGCTATCGAAAAGGCCTTACTATCAGAAAGCTGCGGCCTGGTTATGGCCTGGCTCAACTGGTTACCTAACGGAGTTTTGCGTCGTTTGCAGCATGCTGCTGATGAAGGACAGACTTCAGGCGTATTATTTCGAAATCATGATGTAAAAAACTCCCCAGCTGCCTTGCAATTACGGCTTAAACATACAAATCAGGGGATTAATGCCCATGTTGTAAAGGCTCGTGGCGCAAACCGTTATCGCTCTGCAACTATAAACCTGCCCTTTCATTAAACTGCAGGGATAGTCTTTAATTAGATTTGTAGTTCCCCACCCTCTCGGGTCTAGCTTTCAACGGGTAATCCATCTCTTCTATGAGTCCTAAGTCACTCTTGCCATCTGTTCTTTGGGAGAACTCAGTTACAGATGAGTCAAGTCGCTTAGAAGCAAAGGGAGTATTAGAAGGGGTGAATTATGGCTAGCCGTACATTTACCCCGCCTCTCGTTGGAAGTTATTGGACGAGACAAGAAGTCAGGGCCATTAGTTATAGTAGAAGAAGTGAGTGGTAAAAAAATTGTTCATGCCACTTCATCTGAGGCAGAACACCTGGGTATTGTTGCCGGGATGTCTTTAAATGCCGCGTATGTTATATGCTCGAATTTACAAGCTCAGGATATTGATCAACTAGCTCAACAACAGCGTTTGGAACAGCTGGCAAAATGGGCTTTGCAGTATAGCCCCCGCATAAGTTTACACCCTCCCCGTTCTTTTCTCCTGGAGGTACGCGCCAGCATCCAATATTTTGGTAGTCTCGATATTATTCAAAAGCAGATATCAGAAGCTTTAGAGTTCAAATGGCAACATGCTTATCATCTGTCAGTCAGTCCAACGCCTGCCGCAAGTATACTGCTGGCAATCACAGGCAAAGATCTTGTGATCGATGATGTTACTGAACTGCGTTCTGTTTTGGGTAGCTTACCCATTGCCCTTTTACCAACGGATAAAAGACGCAAAAAACAATTATCAAAAATTGGAGTGCGCGTGCTTCGGGATCTCTGGCGTTTACCTCCTGCAGCCCTGACGAGTCGTTTCGGTATTGATTTTACTGATTATCTGGACCGCTGTCTCGGCAGACTGCCAGATCCTCAGTCGAACTATCAGGTCCCACCACGTTTTGAAGATCTTCATGATCTTGGTCATGAGGTGTCTGACTATCAATTATTGTTGCCTTGTGCATATAAGCTTCTCATGAACCTGTGTGACTTTCTTCAGGGACATGATAACTACGCGAGTAAACTGATATTTTATTTCCAACATGAGCAATATGTACCAACGGTTGTAAATATCGATTCGCGGCAAACACTACGTAGCCCGGAATATTTCATGATGTTACTCGAGACAAAAATAAGTCTGGTGACATTGGGTGCTCCGGTAGTATGCATAAAGCTGGTCGTCGAAACATTACATGCATACTCAGCAAAGACACCTGATTTGTTTCCAGCTCATGATTTTATTTTGAACAGCGAGCAAAGTATTGAAGGCCTACTGGATAATTTATACGCCCGCCTTGGCTATGATGTTATTAACTACATTCTTAGTCATGCAGATCACAGGCCTGAGCATGCACATAGAAACAGTAATTTAGAAGTAAGAAAACATGCTCAAATAACAAAACCTCGTCCTTTCTGGTTATTACCTGACCCCAAAAAGCTTCTGAGAAAGAACAATCAACTTCACTACAAGAGTGTTATTCGTTTCTGTATGGGACCGGAGCGAATAGAGGCAGGCTGGTGGGATGGCAGTGATGTACATCGGGATTATTATATTGGTATCGATGAGATCGCCGGCAGCCTCTGGATCTACCATGATCTAAAGGACAAACAGAATTGGTACGTCCATGGACTGTTCGGCTGAAGCTCTAATCCCATCAAGTTACGCAGAGCTACACTGTCTAAGTAATTTCACCTTTCTTCGTGGCGCCTCACATCCGGAAGAGTTGGTCAGTCGGGCCAAGCTTCTTTCTTATGATGCCATTGCTATTACCGATGAATGTTCGCTAAGCGGTGTGGTCCGTGCACACGTCAGGGCTAAACAAGAAAATATAAAACTGATTATTGGAAGTGAATTTCGTCTGGAGGATGGACTGCATTGTGTTCTATTGGCCACAGACAGAAATAGTTACGGCAGACTCTCACACCTGATAAGTCTTGCACGACGCCAGGCAAAAAAAGGAAGTTATTATCTTGATCGCGCAATGTTCGTCGATAACATGCCATATGGTTGTCAGGCTCTCTGGATGCCTTGTTTGAACGAGAAAGAAAGAAGAATTGATGAGCTAGAATGGTTGACGCCCTTATTTCCCGGGCAATGCTGGATTGCTGTGGAGTTGTTGCTTAATGGAAATGACAAACAACAATTACGGACTCTACAAGATATTGGAGAGATGCTGGGCATTCCTTTATGCGCTTGTGGTGATGTACATATGCACGAGCGTAAACGCCGTTTATTACAGGATACTTTAACCTCTATTCGATTGAATAAGCCCTTAAATGAACTGGGCTATGCAACTTATGCTAATGGTGAACGTCATTTGCGCAGCCGTGAGCAATTAACACAGATTTACCCTTCTTCATTACTTAAAGAAAGCATAGTTATTTCCAGACGCTGTGATTTTTCACTTGATGAGTTGCGCTATGAGTACCCGTCAGAATTAGTGCCAAAAGGACAAACAGCTCAATCATGGTTGCAAAATCTTGTTGATAAATGCATGAAAAAAAGATGGCCAGATGGCATTCCTGAAAAAGTACATAATCTGGTTAGGCATGAGCTAGAGCTGGTTCATGAGTTGAAATACGAACAGTATTTCCTGACAGTGCATGACCTTGTTGAATTTGCTCGCAGCCGGAATATTTTATGTCAGGGACGTGGTTCCGCTGCCAACTCTTCTATTTGTTATTGCCTCGGCATAACCGAAGTCGACCCGGATCGAATGAATTTATTGTTTGAACGGTTTATATCCAGAGAACGAGATGAACCACCAGATATCGACGTTGATTTTGAACACGAACGCCGCGAGGAGGTTATTCAATATATCTATAAAAAATATACGCGGGAACGTGCGGCCTTAACAGCGACAGTCATCACTTATAAGACACGTAGTGCTATACGAGATATTGGAAAGGCCTTGGGCATGGAACTAACTCAAGTAGAACGATTGAGTAAAGCAATAGCGTGGTGGGATAAGGATGTCTCAGAACGATTGCAAGCTGCGGGCTTTTCCTTGCAAAACCCAATGATTCAACGTCTCATTTATTTAGTGACAAAATTGCTTCATTTTCCACGACACCTGTCCCAGCACGTTGGGGGATTTGTGATCAGTCAGGGTCCTTTGTCACAGCTCGTACCCATTGAAAATGCGAGTATGCCTGATCGTACTGTCATCCAATGGGAGAAAAATGATCTTGAAGCATTAGGTTTGCTCAAGGTTGATGTGCTTTCTTTAGGCATGCTAACCACTATTCGCAAGGCATTAGAATTAATAAATGGCTATCAAAAAAAATCTGTGTCGATGGAAACTATACCGGCTGAAGATCCAGTCGTTTATCAAATGATCCAGAAAGCCGATACTGTAGGTGTTTTTCAAATTGAATCTCGTGCCCAGATGAGCATGTTGCCCAGGCTGAAACCGGAAAACTATTATGATCTGGTGATTCAAATTGCGATTGTCAGACCTGGTCCCATCCAGGGAGAAATGGTTCATCCTTATCTCGCAAGACGTAGTGGCAAGGAGCCCGTGAGTTATCCTGGCAAAGCTGTTAAGAAAGTACTGGAACGTACATTGGGAGTCCCCATTTTTCAGGAGCAAGTGATGCAACTGGCTATTGTTGCAGCGGGCTTTACTGCCGGTGAAGCCGATCACTTACGTCGCTGTATGGCAGCGTGGAATCGCAAGGGCGGACTGGATATATTTGAAGAGAAACTGTTGGAAGGCATGAGAAAGCGTGGTTATGAAGAAGCTTTTGCCCGACAAATATTTAATCAAATAAAGGGCTTTGGTGAATATGGCTTCCCCGAATCTCATTCAGCCAGCTTTGCCTTACTTGCATACGTTTCATCATGGTTAAAGTGCTATCATCCTGCTGCTTTCACCTGCGCCCTGCTTAATAGTCAGCCCATGGGTTTTTATGCTCCTTCACAATTGGTGCAGGATGCGAAACGTCACGGTGTGACTGTATTGGCGATTGACGTAAACCAAAGTGATCATGACTGCAGCTTGAAATTATCAAAAAAGGAAGGGCCAGAGAAGCCTCAGCTACGTTTGGGTTTACGTATGATAAAAGGATTGTCTGTTAATGCTATCAAGACAATTGTTGATGTT
>WLWI01000800.1_pt1 | contig 27750 bp, 32 predicted proteins | sample 6701501 | NCBI WGS metagenome assembly WLWI01 (sample SAMN12718690, study PRJNA515312) | sponge metagenome | isolation source: marine sponge | host: Mycale hentscheli | place: New Zealand: South Island, Marlborough, Capsize Point | collected 2014-11-01 | reverse complement strand
TACGACAAATCAACGCCCTGACTGGTATATTAATGGAGTTAATTGGAAATGTATGCGGATTAATAAAGATTGCAATGAGACAGTGCCGTCTATTATAAGATCTCACATTTCTATTTCATATACAAATTATTCAAGGTTGATCATTAATTGTGCTGTCGATAGTTTTCACAATACTGCAGTGCAATGCAGAATTATAAAACAATCATCTAATACAACACACGTATTTATACAAGGTAAGTGCTATTAAAAATAATGAACTAAATTGCACTATAAATTTTTTTGGCCAAAAAATTTAGAACTATATATATCTAGAGAACAATATATACTTAAGAAGTATATCATTTACTTGACCATACATGGGTTATGGTAATAGGTACTTTATCATATTTGCGTGGCTTTAACCTATATATATATCATAATTATAATATATATATAAACTTATATATAAAGTATATTATTCATTTGACAAAGGTGAATATCGTGAGTCTGTCGGTACACGAGTGCTGCAGGCACGAGCGTAAATACGGCCAATTAGACGTGTGACATTCTGTGTTATCCATTGAATAATAAATTTATTATGTATTCTCATGTGTAATACCATAATAACAAGTTTATTGTTCAATAAACACTTGTATAACCTGGTGGATGTAATAACCCAACATAATAACACTTAACACAGGTGATATGGGAAATAGCAAGACTATTTAGCAAATGTTGGAAATTGAATTTCTACACTGTTAAAACAGGGTGCTTAAATAACACCTCACGAGGTGTTCACCAGGAGGCGCTGTCTGGACACCCCACTTTGAGCCCTTATAACTTCCATACTAATACATACTATACCAAGTGAGCATATATAACAATAGCTTATATCCTTTAGTTTCTTCATTTCAAATATTTTTTTTAATAATGACTAACTATGGAGAAAAAATAAAGCTTTAAACTGGGGTGTCCAGGCAGCGCCTCATCCAAACACCAACAGTGTAGTTGGAACTACTGGTGAGGGTCATTACGCTAATGTGTGTCCCAGTTCACTGTTCAGATTATCTTATGAAGACAGAATTTACATAATACTGTTTCAATATATTCACGTGCATGAGCTACGACTTGCATGAGCTATATATCTTGTAATAGTACAGCGCGTATGTTGCCCATTCAACAATGTATGTGAAAAATCGCTGTTCAATTGAAATCGCACGGGCAAAGTGAAATAACTAATTTGAAATATCTCGGTAACTAAGTGGAAACTAAGTGAAATACCTCGGTAGTTAAGTGAAATAGTACGGGTAAGTGCGCACGCATAACCTTGGAAACTGTACAGTTCCAGTAGTTTCTAGTTGGAGACAATGTCCTTCTTTACCACAGAACCTCTACCCGTCTTAGACGGAATGTTTTACAACAGATTAGGAGGAGTCGTACGATGAAAAGAAAGTTCCAGCGGAAGCTAATCCTGAAAAAAGGAGATAGTGACTGAACTATACAACAGTGTAGCTATAATTGCAAAAGACTTTTTAAAAAGCTGGCCTACTATTAGCTTCGCCTCGTGCTATTTCAATCGCGTTACCCGTGCTATTACTCATACTAATAGCTAGCAAGTGTATAGTAATGCAAAGATTCACATCTTTGGTGCGCTTCATTTTGCAGAATTAAAAGTTGGAAAGTAAGCGGCAGCAAACACATTAACAGTAGTTGGATATGGAGTGCTTAGTTTTAGATTGGGCATATGCCGCATCACCCTGACATTTTAGATATGATTTGATATCTCCAAAAAAATTAACAATAAATAAGCTTTAATTTATTGGCCACATTGATAGTTATAGAGAGACAACTCTTTGTCATTTCATTGTCAACAGCACATCTCGTAGGGACTATTATGTCATCATTTGGAAGTCAGACCAGACGTGATTTAGGTCCCTTTAATCGGCCATCATATTTGAATTTTGGCTTAGTTTTGAGAAAATGAGAGTAAAAGCAGACACATTCCTTACTTGCCATTTAATTTTTTTGTTGTGGGGTCTGCGACAAGAAAAGAAAGAAATAGAGACTAACAGATGAATTTGTATTTATTGTGTATTGTGTATTTAAGTATTCCAAAGCACTTCTTATTGAATTCAATTGTCATTAAGGTGTATGTCACATCATCATTTAATAGCTACTGCTACAACTTTGTGTGATGTCAGTGTTTGTTTTGTGTTCAAGTTTGTGGAGGTCGCCATTATGTGGACCCAATGAGCAAGCACAGCTGGTTTGTTTGTTTTTATGTTTTTGTCGTGGGAGCCTAGCTAACACTGTGAATTCTTGTAGCAGATTACTTGGGTATTGAGGTAGACTGTGTGGACTGGCTAATAGCTATTGGCCCACATCCTATGTTTGTAATAAGCTGAAAATTTAATAAAGTTTTTTTTTATTCAACAGTAATGACTTCAATTACAAATTATTGTTTAATTGTAACAAAATAACTTACTCTAAGGATTTACACTCTTAGTGCGGTATTGATCTTCATTAATTATATCAAATAATATGGATAAGGTAAATCTAAGTACACCAAATTGCAAATCAGGAAATTATATATTTTTCCTGCTACTCACTAATCAGTTTAATAATTTTACATTTGGTGATACCTTCAGGCTCCCTAGTAAGCTGCCTCTTTATAGATAGGTTGTTATAAAGGTTATAAAGTCATTAATAGATTAAAACAATAATTATTTCAACTGAAAATGACTGAATGATTGGAAGTTAAAACAAGTTGTATAATAATCAATTTTTTAAGTATTATTTGGAATTTATATGTCTATTCTATTATGTTGAATACTAAGTAAAACATCAAAATATACAACTTCTTACTATTAGTAAATAATTTTGCTCGTAAGGTAGAAAAATATCGATCCATCACAATATTTTGTGGAGGCACAGCACCATATAAATTTTGATTTAACATTATTACCTAAGATGAAATTTATATTTAGGACCACCACAAGAAGTAAATGATTTTCAGAGGTGTTTGAGTGAGGATAATCGTTTATCTCTCTGTTGGAATGCTCCTCACGTAATACGTGGTATGGTCTTATACCGTATCAGAGCAGACAGTCTAGCACGAAATATAACATCAACAGAATGTGAAATAAACGAAACCAATTTAACATTAGGCACAACGCAATGTGATAATACATTTGGATCGCAATGTGCTCCTTACAATTACAGTGTTACTCCTATACTTTATACTCGTTCAAATAATTCAATTTTTAAAGGACCAACAAGTAGCATATTCATAGAAACCAAAGGTTAGTACAGAAATCCTAAAGTTATTATTTTACTGGCATTTTAAAAGCACAAGTTTATAACATTAGAAACTCTACAAAATCTGTGATGTATACTATTTTTCAAGCATTCATTAACATGATAGATAAATACCCGATGAATTATGTTGATTAAAAATATTTGAATCATTATTAATTTTTGGCATGTTACCATTATAGGTGTTACTCAAATATCATCATATTATACATGGATGTTCTTGTTTACTGTTGAAACAAAAACATACACCATGCTTAGCTGCTCTACAAATATACTGTACAGAACAACACAGATGAATTTGGAATACAATTAAAAAAATATATGTTTAATATGTATTAATAATATGTACATAAATATTACAGAAATTTTTCTTGTAGAAGTCAAAGGTAGCATGTATATATTATTACATAATGCACAGCTAGAAAAGTTTTGTAATGATTATTATTTAATTGAGGTTATTTAATCATTTTCAGAAGTTAGTCATACTGTATTGCCATTATAACTAGCAGTTGTTGGTTTAATATTTAGATCTACCAGAATTGAATTACAGGTTATTGAAGCAAAATGAAAAATTTGATGTTGTAATTATTACGGTAAGTTAATGCAACAAAACCATGATCTTTTTATAACTTGTGATTCCAAACTACAGGACACAACTCTATGTAATGCTAGTGCTGAATGGAATTATCAATACTCAAGCGATATTTATAAAGATTCCTTGGACCTCATTTTGATTAACGTATCTCAGAACAACTATGAATATCTTCTACATTTAAGCCTACTATCTGGAAATATTATTTCATTAAATTTAAATCTTAGCAATAGTAATGAAAGCTTTCCACAAGGATTAAACATAAGTAAGTGTAATAATAAATAAATATTATTAGTTGCAAATTCTACACTCACAATGCATGCTCCTAAATTCATGTAATTATTCTAAGATTTAATAATAATCAATGGGAAGTGACAGGCTCTGGGAAAACTGGACATTTTCTGGAATAAACGAAATCTAAATACAATACAAAAAAACTCTAATTAAAAAAATTATTCACCAGTGTTCTTAGTCCCTATACTCTCCTTGGGTAAGTCTGAGCACATATAACCAGTGCTTTCAATCCAAACTAACACTTACAAAACTGAACTCTTTTTCAGCCATTCCTTGAATGATTTACCCCTTATGCTGAAAGTATATTGCCATAAAATGGAAGTTGGGAACGTCCCTAAGTGCTTCTGGCTGCATCTGACAATGGCTAATTCAATTATATACCACCACTGGAGGCAGCCAAGCTTTGAATAGCTTAAGCCATTATTGTATTGAAGACCAGGGGGCTCGAGTCCAGGTTATATATGATTATTGTAATGATCATTTGCCAAGACAAGATTCAAGTATTTATTATAATGCACACCATACACTATTTAAAAAATTTAAATGTAAGTGATAATGGTAGTGAGAATCTAGCAGTGAATTTGGAATTTGATGATTCAAGGCAAGAGTCAGGTTCAGGTATTTATTACAATGCACTCATGACAGTGATAATGATAATCCAGTAGTGAATTTAGAAGGAGAAATTAGTGTAGCTTGCAGAGATAGAGAGTGTGAGCAGAATATAATTCAGTTGGAATCAAACTATACCAGCAATTGAAAGTGTATGATGAAGAAAATGGATAAAAAAATGTGAACTTTTTTAACGAAATAGTCAACGATGTGATTTGTAGTCGAGCTGATGTAGGAGGTCCCATTAAAATTGCATCACATTCAACAGATCTGAATGAGAAGAAAATAGTAGAGAATTTTGATGCAAAGGGGTGTGGTTGTAAACAATTCAAAGGAAAGGGAGCTGTAGTCAAACATTTATAGAGAATCATTCTATCTCAATGTTACATCATTAACACCATGATTAAAAAAGCTGGATTCCCAATCATCAATCATTCTAGTACACACTGCAACATTCATCGTCACTCAAATATATCATCTACAGCCGATGCTCTGCAAGTGGTTTTGCTCATATGTGGTTGCTTTTAGAAGATTACTCTGTACTATCGCACTCATTCACTTTGTGTGCAGTCAACAGCTGCGTGATCTACAAGACATTGCTGAATTTGTTAACAGGTGTGCAATTTGCAATGTTCCTCAATTGGTAATGGTTAAGAATGGAACCATGATTGTACCAACCTGAGACTTGAGCAGTTTTTTTGCCATGCACAACTGCCTTTACTCAATTCGTTCCAGTGGAATGTAATCATGACGTCATAAACGCAATAAACTTATTACGTAAACATCTAATTCATAGCGCGCACTAAATTCTGAAATTTGTTAACTCGGCACTTTAAAGCGATCAACAATTTTAGGAGGAAGCCAGCTAAGTAGTGTAGCATGACTAGCCATCTAGATGAGATCGTTGTCAGACATATAGAGAATTTAGTGGGTTTTGCTGTTGATGAGGCACATTGTATCAAGAAATGGTTAGTTATTAACAGTCATTATATAATAGCCATATAATGCCTTTTTACTTTGTGGAGAACAATTCAGAAGAGAATTTTCTCACTTAGGTGAAATACGTAGCATTATTCCTGAATGCGTAAGAGTAATGGCCTTAACAGCCACAGCCACAAAATCAACAAGAAAATGCATTGTTGACACTTTCAACATGAAGTTACCAGAAGTCATTTACATTCCACCAGCTAAGAACCACATTATATACACGGTATTGGACAAGCCTAAAGATTTCAGCAATTATTTTGAAGGAATTGTGGAGAAGTTAAAGGTTGAAGGAGCAAGTATGCATAGAATGATAATCTTTGTAAAACTTACAAGTATGTCATCTCTATTTATTCGTACTTCAAACATAAACTTGGTGCACACATAACTGAACCTCCTGGATCTCCAAACTTTATAATAAATAGACGTGTTGATATATTATACTCATTGTACACACAAGTCTGTTAAAAACAAGATTATTTCACAATTTACAAAGCCATCACCACTTCACCACCATGCCTGAATACTTTTAATATTCAAGTGTTATTTTTTCACTAGACATCATTTCTGTAGCAAGAGACTCCTCTTCTATTGATTCATGAACATAGAGAACAACTCTCTTTCCAGGACAGCAGCAAGAATTTGATGTATTCTGGTAAATCTGTTGTAAAACTTTCCTTTAATAAATCCAGTAACTGACCCCTCAGCTGAAACACCTGAATCATTAAGTAAATACTCAACACCTGAATCGGCTAAATAGGTTCCTACTGCCCCAAAAAAAGCCATCTCAAGATGGAAGTTTCCAAGCAAAATTATTAGATTATCAAAAGCAAGAGCCTGTAATGCTTGAATGCAGTATGCCTTAAGAGCAATACCATGATCATATGTTACAACTACATAGCCTTGTCCTGTCTCCTGTGCAACTTTGACTGAACATACCATTGTTTCTTGCACTACATCATTCCTTGTTGGGGGGACGGAGATGGGGTCCATGTAAGCAATAGAAGCTTTAGGAAGTTTGTCTATTACAAACTGAGAAAAAAAACCCTGTAAATAAAGGTAACTTGTGAGTGAAAGCCTGAAGAAGCCATTTGAAGTCTAGGCCTTTCTGCTCAGCCCAGTATTCACCAGATACTGGAGTCAGCTTGAAGTGAGCTTGTTTGAGAAAGGCTCTAAAGGGAGGAATAATTCTTTCACTACCATGAAAACATCTTCTCATCCGACCAATAAGTGGACTTACTCTTTTACCTTTCTGGTCAGGTAACATCTCACCTGGTGGAAGCTGATTCTGGTAACATTCCCACTGTTGATGAGTGAAGGGTATTCTTGCCATCAAGTGTCTCCGTGTTCACATCATATAGTTATCCCATGCAAGACTTAAGTCATAAACAAGACAGTATCAAAAAATCAAAGTAATATGTTATAGTGACTTTACCTGTTGCTAAAGTGTTACGCAAATGAAGGCCAGCAGGAATTACAAGTCCACTATCAGAGCATGAGTAAGCTATCTCAGTCTCAAGCCCCTTTACTTCACTATAGCTAATACTATGACCAAAATGGTTCAGTATGATCAGCAACACTTTTGATCCTGTCAAAGTTCCCAGTCCTAGATCAAGTTATTGATATTTCCATGGACAAACTTTACCTCTGGTACAGTTAAACACAGTATCTGAAGCACAAGCCATTGCTTTTCTCTCAATTACGCCTTCAGGGCTTGCTGTTGGTTCAGAATGCATCCCTCCAAATAGGGTACGAAAGAAGAGACGTGTGAGAGGGGATATGCTCGGGGCATTATCCTCCTTCAATGTGTGAACTGAAGTAGGAGATGGAATTTTGTAGGGGGGCATTGCCAAAATTTCAGTTCATAATACCATAGCAGCACTCCGAATTTTTTCTGCTCTTTCACTGGAATCATGTAACATAGCAAATACTTCTGTAGATGTCAAGCAGAAAGAGAAGACAACATTTCCAGACTTGTTGCTTGCTTGTCAAGGACTATACTGTCTTCAAAATGACACTTCATTTTAGTCATGAGGCTCTGTATGGAGTAATGGTGATGTCATCATAAGACCCTCCAAGAGCAAGAAGTTCTTCTTTATACATACTGTACAGTTCTGAGACTTTATTTTATGTCACAGACTGCATATGGTGTCTTTGTTAGCTTTGTCGAAGGACCAGGTTTGCTCAATTCACACAGTAAACAGTTTCAATTTAACTTTTTTTCTTTTTAATGCCGACTGACCAGCAGGTGAACAATGCCAACTGAACAGCAAGTGAACAAAAAACATATGGCTGGGACAGCCCTTATGTAGTGTGTGTATAAATTGCATGATCAATTAACATGATGAGTTTCAATTATGATCCATTAATATGACAAGTTCTGTTCATGACCGTATTCGGTGTTGCTAAGTTTAACAGCTGTTCTGGTCTGTTTGTTGCTGGACCTGAACATTCTGGGGGGCATCGACAGAAATTCCCCCCAGCGTGATCAACAATTGATGTAGCTCTTCTATAAGTCTTGTGATCGTGACGAACATCGACTGCCCTAATTTGGTCATCGGTGCCAGGAAACGTTTTGACAATCCTGCCAAGTGGCCATCTTGCATTATTCATCAATTCCATATCTAATCAATACAATGTCACCAACTTTCACTGTCTCTGATTTCTCCATTTTGATCTTGCTTGTAGTGATTGAATATAACATCCTAAAATAAAATAGACGTTTGACTAGCTGCCATCTCCTCAGTGATGATAGTTTGGCTTTGGAGATGTCTGTTCTTGGTGGAGCTTTTAATGCTCTAAAAATCAGAAAATGCCCCGGAGTTAGCATCAACTCCTCCTCAACTTATGTCATCTCTGTAGATATCAATGGCCTGCTGTTAAGCAGTGCCTCCACTTCACACAACACTGTCATCAACTTGTCAAATCTAAGTGCATATGGTTGTATCATCTTGTTCATCAGCCATTTGGCACTCCTTACAGCTGCCTCCCATAAGCCTCCAAAATTCGGTGCTTATGGCATGGGTTGAAGTGCCACTTGACAGTTGAGAACCTGTGTTGTGCCTGCTTCATCGCTGCAGTGGCTGCCATATATTTTGCTGTAGCAACAAAATTTCCACCATTGTCACTGAACACTTCAGCTGGAGTTCCTCTCCTGCTACAAAACCTGGAGAAGACTGCCTGGAATTCCTGAGCATCCAAACTCCTGCACAACTCTATGTGCACAGCTTTGACTGGCATGCATACAAAGATGCACAGATATGCTTTGTAGATAACTGGTCTGGTAGAACCTTCTCTAAGCTTTCCATGTCAACTCCTGTTCAGAAGAATGGCGGCTCCAGTGTTGTTCTGCAGCTAAAACTCCCATTTGTGGTTGTAGTGTTGTTGCAGACTGCTGTCTACAAGTGACACATCTTCTGCTAATTCCTTTCAACGTTTTTCTTAGCCCCAATGATATAAAGTTGGTTGGCCAAGATGCTAATGATGGTGGCAGCTCCAGCATGTCCATACATTCGGTGTGCTGTTTCCAGCATCAGCTTTGTTAACTGACTTAATGCATTCACTGGAGTTAGCCAATTCTCACTTGCTCTTCCTCTCACTTTTATCATCTTCATATTGTCATGGCACTTTAACATGGCAACACTTAGCCCCCTCAACTTTGAAGAGGTGAGACAGATTTGTTCATGAGCAATGACTGGTATTCATCAGAAAATGATTCATTTTGCTGTTGAATCAGTAGTGCAGTCTCTGCCATTCTGTAGTCATCAAATCAGAACTTGCTGTTGAGTCTGTTCTATCAGCAGCTGCAGATGACTTGCATTTGTGTGCAAACTTCAGAACCCATGCCAAAACTCTGATCAGTTTGTTATAACACGAATAGTGAGACCACAACTGGAATTGCTCATTTTCAGTTGATAACAGAACTATAGCAGGCTCGTTCTTAATTCCTGGCAGTTCTTCGACAGTGACTTCAGGCTGAAATGGCCATTGTTGCACTTGCAGAGACAGCCATGGTGGGCCTTTCCACCACAACTCAGACTTTGCCAACTCCTTGGCAGAAACACCTCTGCTTGGTAAATCTGCTGGGTTGTATTCTGATTGCACATGTTGCCATCCAAAGCATGTGTCAATTACAGTGAGCCTCTCAAGAGTGCAAAACTAATGTCCACCAACTTCCCAAAAGTATGGCAGTATGGCAATTCTGGAGTCACAGTTGGCAATGTCTGAACTAGTGCAATGTCTATATCTTGAGCCATTGCTAATGGAATAATTGTGGATACTGTTACAGAGCTTGAGTGTGTCGTCTTTTCATTTTTCACTGATCCAGCAACCGTTTTAGTCATTGGCTCTTTGTCAATGCATCAGCAATAGCCTCAGTAAAAATGGAATCAGTGGAGCACCCATCCAGTGCAACTCTGGCTGGAATGCACTTGCTGCCATTCCTCAACATCACCACTGTTGTGTGGATGAAGCCAGCACCATTATTCTTCATATTCTTGGTCTTTACAGTGGTCAAGCTGGCACCTCCTTTCTTGATCTCTTCATACTTGTGCAGCAGATAATTGTGCTTCTCACCACAGTGCCTGCACCTGTACGTCGACGTGCAGTCTGCCAGCTGGTGATTGGTGTTGAGGCAATTTGAGCACATCTTGTGTTGCTTTGTCCAGTTCCATTTTTGTGTGACTGATGCATCTGTGAATTTGTTGCATTTGTAAATTGGATGTGACTGATCTTTGCAAATGACACAGGATTTCTTTTCCGTCTTTGTAGATTTATTAACTTCTGTAGTCATTTTTGATGTTGGATTGGATTGTGAAGAAGTGAAAGTTTGAGGCTTTCTTTTCACCCAAGTTGACTCTGAATTCCTCTTATCCAAATGTTTAGCTAGTGGCATGGCAAAGTTTTCAGATCACTGATGTTTGGCAAGTCATCTTTGTTGCCCAGAAACTTTTGCCATTCTTTTCTAACTTCTGCATTCATGTCTTTCACCACTAAAGCCACAGCCAACATTTCAATATCTTTACCATTTATGTCATTCATTTCCTCAAGTACTTTGTGAGATCTGCTAATCATTTATTTCATGCCATCAGTGGTGTAATCATATCTCCGCCTTTGAATCAGCTGTTCCACCAAAATCGGATAGACCACACTTTTCTTGCCATAATTTTCCTGTAGCTCTTCCATGGCTGTCGTGTAGCCAGCTACCTGGCAGTTTAGCACCATTTCTTTAGCCACATCACAAAGCATAGCTTCCGCCATAATAGACACTTTGTTATCATCAGTGTAATAGTCCTGATGTGCAGTCATGATGGTGGAAAAACGTTTGTAAAAGTTGTTGAACTCCCTTGGTGATCCATTGAACTTTGGAAGTGATGCCTTGTAGGGTTGAATTGGTTTAACAGCTGCCGGTGACTCACTTTTCGGTTTCGCCTTAGTGTCATCATCGTCTTTAGCTGCTGCTGCTTTACTTGATTTCTTAGCCAACTGCTTGCCAATTTCACTCACAAGTGCCTCAGTTGCTTTGATCTTGTCTTCAAACCAACCATCATCAGAAAATGGATTGAGCTCACTCAACAAAGTAGTCAATGATTCCACCAATTCATCACCTTTCTGAGTCTTTCAACTCCAATTTCAGCCATACATTGGATTTGGTGTGAGCCAAATTACACTGAATGGCTACTTGTGCTTTAGCCATTGCATCTTCTATTTCTTCAAGATCGTCTTCATACTGTTATTGATGCACTTGCTGAGCTTCTTCTTCATTTTGATTGTCTTCTGGAGTTTTTCCTTCTCTCTCCAATGCAATGATGTAGTTTTGGTGCAGTTTAACAACTTCTGCTACAGCCGCTAATACTATACCACTTTTGATTTTCAGTTCTTTAATCCTGATTGCTGACCATTCTGTCTTGATTATCTTCTTTGCTGCATTGATGGCTGTTGTAGCTTTTTGTCTGCCATATCCTTTTTTTGTTCTGAGGATATCACTTTCTTTGACTGTAGCCATTTCTTGTCTTGATAGTCCAGTTACAGCTTTCTTAATTCACTGCAACCACTGATTTTTTTTCTAAGCTCGAAGGACCATGTACAGTTCTGAGACTTTATTTTATGTCAGAGACTGCATATGGTGTCTTTGTTAGCTTTGCTGAAGGACCAGGTTTGCTTTATTCACACTGTAAACCATTTCAATTCAACCTTTTTCTTTTTAATGCCAACTGACTAGCAGGTGAACAATGCCAACTGAACAGCAAGTGAGCAAAAAACATATGGCTGTGACAGCCCTTATGTAGAGTGTGTATAAATTGCATGATCAATTAACATGATAAGTTTCAATTATGATCTATTAATATGACAAGTTCTGTTTGAACAGGGGGTGTGAATCCCTGAGCTCTGAGTTATAGCAGGCGAAGGACCAGCCCAGTAGTGGGCAACATGCAAACACAAGAAACAATTTCAAAGTCTTTAATCCAAAAACTGACAGTAGCAAAATGACTGAACAAAAAAAAGCACGAGTCATAAAACAGCAAAAAAAAAACTGAGCATGCGCTACAGAAAAACTCATACATACACAAAAAATGAAATGTTCCATTCATGAAGTACTCAGTTCTGGCGGTTGGAGAGTGAAGTTGTAGGTGGACCCGAACATGCTGGGGGGCCAGGCTTGAAACTGGTCGTGGCAGCTGCCTTACCTGATGTAGCTGGAGTTGCAGAGGCAGCTGGAGTGGGTGTGTCGTCCTCCAGATGCAGTTCACTGGAGACTGTACACTCCATTTGTAGGTGGAGTTCCCACATTGGACTTCAACCACTCGAACGGCTCCATCAGTTCCAGGGCAGGTAGAGATAACTTAGGCCAGTGGCAATCTCCATCAGCAAGTGTCTGGTCTTTCAAGAAGACAATGTCCCCAACATTGATGGGTGTGAGGTTGGTTCCTTTCCACTTCCTCCTTGACTGAAGGTGCTGGAGGTAGTAGCTTTTCCAGGCATTCCATAGGTCTTGTTGCAACCTCTGCACTAGTTGCCAATGCCTGAGGTGAGGCAGCTGGGCTGTACTTGCAGGTCTGGTGGGTGGGGCTCGCAGAGGACGGCCAATAAGAAAATGCCCAGGAGTAAGTGCCAAGTCTGCTTCTGGCTCTGTTGCTCCAAGTGCCACCTATGGCCAACTGTCGAGGGAAGCCTCAACTTTGATGAGGAATGACTGTAGTTCATCATGTCGGAGTGGGTGGGGAGCCACCATCTTCTTCAGGAGCCGCTTCATCTCGCAGACTCTCGCCTCCCAAAGGCCTCCATGGTGAGGTGACCTCAGGGGAATAGCATGCCATTCTATTTCCTTGGCAGCAGTGTAGTGGGCGATTGCGTTGGCTGCCTGGCTCAGTAGACATCTGATGGACTGTAGTTCTGCCTTGGCTCCATAAAATTGGAGCCGTCATCAGAATAGACAGAGTGAGGAGTGCCTCTCCTGTAAGGCTGCCAGGAACTCCTCTGTATCCAGTGACCCACATAGCTCTAGGTGGACAGGGTGAGGTAGGTAGCCAACTCAGCATTGAATTCCTGAAGCTTGCCCTTCTTCTTCACGTTCATTCCCAAGGAACCGGCTGGTGGCCATCTTAAGTGTCTTTCCAATGGTTGGTGGGTTGGCAATCTTGGACAAGCTGACTGAATACCTTCCATCGTCTTGCACCTGGACTGTCTGCTGGAACTGCTGGAGAACTGATTCCTCCTCATGGCTGTGTTGGCTACTTGTAGGCACTTGCTCCAGCTGCCACATCCTGGACTGTCTGCTGGAACTGCTGGAGAGCTGATTCCTCCTCAGGGCTGTGTTGGCTACTTGTAGGCACTTGCTCCAGCTGCCACATCTGAGTCGACAGTTTGTCTAGTGGGTTGTCTTGCAATTCGACAGAGTACATGGTGATGGTGTCTTGTCCTGATGTAGGAGCAGTGATAGTTCATCCCAAAATGTTTGGAGAGACAGTGACATGCTGATCCCTTGAGAGCCTGGTGGGTTCTGTGATCAGGAAGTCAGACTGATTGTATGTCCCTATGATAAGACCAATAGAACCACCCATATCAGCATCTGCCAGCTGGATGCCCTGCAGTAGCGGTAGCTTCCGTAGGTCTTCAACTCAATCTGGGGGAGTAGAGGAAAAGGACAGGGTAGTGATGGCAGCATCAAGTGTCACTCTTTCCGGAGAAGGGAAGGCAGGGCTAACTTCAACTGTGGCTCCACGGTTGAGGTGCACTGTGGAGACCGGACCTCTCATGTCGACACTGACTTGGAAACGGCTGACGTGGAGGTGTGAAGCAACTCTCTCTGTGATGATCGAGTGGGTGCTACAGATGTCAACTGCTGCCCGGTTAGTGATGTTCCTGCTACCATTGTAAATGTTGCAGAGAGCTGTCCTGATTGAGGCACCCTTGAGATTCTTGACAGTATCCTTCTTCTGAGGAGTAGAAGCTGAACCTTGACAGAGGTCATGAGCATTTTTGCTGTCTGTTTGTCGCCTTTGCCACCAGAAATATCATCACCTCTATGCAGGAGAGTGTTATGCCTGGCTTTGCACTCCCGACAGGTGAACGAAGAAGCACAGCTGTTCACCTGATGGCTCTGATGCAGGCAGTTTGCACAATACTTGTGCTGCTTGATCAGAGACCACCTCTGGTTGATATCCGAGTCCAGGAACACTTGGTAACGTGCGAGAGAATGGTTGGAGCCCTTACAAAGGGCACAGTTCTTGGAGTTGTTGGTTGATGAGCCTGAAAAGGCAGCTGCGTTCTTGAAAGAGGAGTTGGAAGAGGTGTCTTCCTTCTTGATGGTAGTCTTGGTAGCATGGTGATGGTTGCTGGCTGGCTTGGTCTTTGCAGGAAGATTATGGGAGAGAGGCCTGATGAAGTCAAGAAGTTGCTTCATATCTGGTATCTTGTCTAAAGAGCCAAGGTGCCTTGCCCACTCTTTGGATAACTCCTCATCGAAATCACGAACCACAAGTGCAGTTGCAAGCTGCTCTATGGTGATCTTGTCCAAGGCTCCCTTTATGTGGTATGGAGCGGGTTTCCTTGAAGAATGAGTGGCTTCTGTGGTGGCAGCTGCTGAAGGAGGAACCTTCTGGTGAGAGTGAGCAACACCTTGTCCACAGTAGTCTTGCAATTGTCCAGCAGAGAACGTAGGTCAGAGTTGGTTAAGTAAGAAGTCTGTTCGGACAAGTCCTTCCAGGTCTTTGACTAGCTTGTTGCCTGTGATGGAGAAGTCAGCTGATGTAGGTCCTGTCTCAGCTTTGTCACCTTGCCCTTAGCTGTAGCACGTTTGGACTTGGTTCTTGATAATGCTGACATGGTGGTGGACTGAATGTCGTGGTAGTTTAGGATGGTCTTGCAAAATTACATAGATGCAAGGTGCAGTGGAACAAGCACTGAGACTAGTTGTAGATATTCTTGAAGAGAAAAATAGTATGCTGAATGTGCCAAGAAACGAGCAGCAATGAATTCACAAAAGCTCAGAGAGGAGTCTGGTAATGTATGTCACTTGAAGAGCAACAGGTAAGGGGTTCCTTGATGAGGAGTTTTTGAAGTTTGTTTTGGAGTTGACCCTTTACCAGACGTGAAATAGTCAGCACCAAACGTTCTGAAGGAACAGGTCGACACTGATTCCCCGTGGGAAGTTGAATGAAGAATTGAAGTGGGCGGAGTCCCATAAAAATGGGCATCCTTCGAAGAGGGCAATGAAGGAGGCGGCCGTAATGTCGTGAAGAGACGGTAGGTTGAGAAGTCGACGTATATGAGGAGGTTGTTGTTTGAAGGTCGTAGCAGGACGAACGAACAAACGACTAGTGGTTAACTAGCTGATAGTCAGAACAGATAACTAGAGAGCCGGCGAAGCAGTGAGCGGACTACCTAGTACTTCGATATCAGGGTTGAGCTAAAGGTCCTCTCACCTTCACTAATTCCGGATCCGGCTCGAAGGACCAATGAACAGGGGGTGTGAATCCCTGAGCTCTGAGTTATAGCAGGCGAAGGACCAGCGTAGTAGTAGGCAACACGCAAACACAAGAAAAAATTTCAAAGTCTTCAATCCTAAAACTGACAGTAGCAAAATACTGAATACAAAAACACAAGTCATAAAACAGCAAGAAAAAAACTGAGCATGCGCTACAGAAAAACGCATACATATACAAAAAATGAAATGTTCCGTTCATGAAGTACTCAGTTCTGGCGGTTGGAGGGTGGAGTTGTAGGTGGACCCGAACACTGATATTTGGTGTTGCTAAGTTTAACAGCTGTTCTGGTCTGTTTGAGTTTTTCTTCAGTTGAATTATGGCAAGCAATAGTAAGTGCATTATTTGCCATAATTCAACTGAAGAAAAACTCATCAACTGAACACATGTAGAGCTAATGCAGCAAAAACAGGCACATCACATACAAGTTTGCACTAGCTGCATGCAAGTTTGCACCAGCTGCATTTTGTTTGAATGAGCCAAGGCTGTAGACTCGCAGGTGCTCTCACATGAATTCTTTAATATAGTTGTAGCGTCAGTAACAGTATAATATAAATATATATTGACTTATTCAGTGACTAATTGAGAAGTAGTCACTGACTACATCATTTTGTTGTGCCCTATAATAGTTATGATTTTACAAATGCTAAAAAGCTCACTTACATTGTGTGGTGCTATTTAGGTACTCACTCCCTCAAAAGTGTTTCAATAGAAACAATAGAACCTGGAAAATTAAAAGTAGTACTTAACTACTTCAATTATGCAGATCCAAAATGGTCATGTCTTTGTTTGTTACTATGCAATAGTAGCGATTGTAATGAAATTAATTATGAAAATTCTATATATATTGTAATGAAGACAAAAGAATATAACATCAGTGATTATTCATCTGGATACTATCAAGTTTTTGCATTTGATATGAATAGCTCTGGAGCAATTAATCCAACTAATGGATCTAAAGTTTATACAGCCTTTTATAATTTAAAGATGAATTTCACAAGCTCTCAACTCCAGAAGAGTAAGTTACAATTAGTCAAAGGATTAACATTAATATATTCATCACCAGAATCTAGATTCAAGAGTCAATTAATAACTAACTGAAGATATCCAATGAACATACTTAAGCTCACTGGAATATAATTTAGGGACAACATTATGACATAGCTAAAGGGTCCTGTTTGTACATGTACATATTAAAAATAACAGTGCTTTCTAGCTTAACATAGCACAAAATTATTATTATCACAATGCTCTTGATGCTAGAATAATTTCAATTAGGCTATTGAACAAATTCTGTTTTGTATGCAGATTGGCTGACAGCATTGAAACAATATATTTTTATTTGTACAACAAGTACTTTAATTTTATCACTTCACAATTTATTGTTCAGCCTTTTTGTTACTATTTTATTTACTCTAAGCTTTTTTCAACAATACAGAATAAAAAGAGAAACTGGCTACTTTAATATTCATAACTCGTATATCCAAAGATTTGTTATTGCAAATATTAAATTTATGAACTGTGTGATTTTGATGTTACGTACTAATATATATTATGCACTTCAAGTTCATTCAAAGTGCTTGAAATTAGGCTTCATACATTATGCTGATAAAAGCACAAGTTTAACACTAATTAATTTCAAGCACATATATCTGTCAATGATGATATGTGTATTATTATATAGATACTTCATCAAAACCCAGCAATTGTTCCTATACCTATATTGATAATAGGATTTGCTCTCAGTGTGAAGTTATAATAGATAAGGCAAAGCAACAAATTGCATTACTACCTATAAATTATAGTGAAATAATCACTAAAGGCATAATCATTAGTAATCCAAGAGATCTGAATATGGAGACATGTTCCTATATAGACAGTGAAAGTTATTATGCTCTCACTATTCTGGTCACCGAGTCTGAATACGTGATTCACTATCCCATTGCTATGAAGTCAGTATCCTCAATTAATAAAGTAACAGTTGGTAAGATACAAAAAGCTATATAATATATTCAGTTAACAATAATAATTCAGTACTATGTAGACTTCTACAACACACCTTATAAGCTCAAGGACTAAAAATAATTAAGTCAAAGACGTGTAAATTAATTAATGCTCTATACATACATGTGAAAACTTTATAATTATTTTAGTGAATAATCATGCTTATACATTTAAATAACCAAGTATATTAATAGCTATTGTGCACAGAAAATTTGAATAAATTAAAATGGTTTTCTTGTGCAGCACTTGCCATATAATATACATATCTATCCACAAAAGAAATCAATATTAAGTAAATGTAATATTAAAAATGCAACCTTTGTTAATCGATAATAAAGATAGTTGATTGTAATGTTAGTATGAGTAATAGCTCGGTAACCGTGCTATTCAGGATTAATAGCACGAGTAACCCGATTGAAATAGTACCAGGCGAAGCCGAGTGCTATTTCAATTGCTTTACAAGTGCTATTGATCCCGAATAGCACAGGTTACCCGTGCTATCACTCGCTAATAGTAGGCCAGCGTTTAAAAAGTCATTTGCAATTGTAGCTATATTATATCTTTCACTCACTATCTCCTTATTTCAGGATTAGCTTCCGCTGAAACTTTCTTTTCAACGTGGGGCTCCTCCTAATCTTTTGTAAAACATTCCGTCTAATACGGGTAGAGGTTCTGTGGTAAAGAAGGACATTGTCTCCAACTAAAGACTACTCGAACTGTACGTTTCCAAGGTTAACACTGCACGTGTACGCACTTACCCGTACTATTTCACTTAGCTACCGAGGTATTTCACTTAGTTTCTACTTAGTTACCGAGGTATTTCAATTAGTTACGCGCTATTTCACTTTCCCCGAGCGATTTCTATTGAACAGCGATTTTTCCCATACATTTTTTAATGGGCAACTTACGCGCCGTACTATTACATGATTTATATTTAGGTTCTACACCAATACTAGATCATACAACTGTTACTGCAGGTACTTAAATGATTAATAGTCAATATACTAACTTTTTCATGTCATTACACTTGAAAAGATTGATTCCATGTATCATTATAATATTGCCTTCACATATGATTATAATATTACTGCTTTTATGTTTTGCTACTGCAGGGCCATCTGGAACTAATGTTATTGCAATAGTAGTTTCTATAGTGATTATCTTTTCAATTGGTGTTGTTGTTGTTGTTTTTGTTGTTGTTGCTATTTATTGTTGCTGTTGTAAAGAGAAAACAGGTATGCATTTTAGAATTTTATTTTAATTTAAATAAGACACAACATTAAATCGACACACTTTGTTATTAGTTGTTTATACTATAAAGTGTTATAATTTCAGCTATCAATATTATTATTAGTGTGATTTACCAGCAGTGGATTGAAATTTGACAATGGCTCACTTCAGTAGTTGGCATGTCACAATTGCTGAGGGCATTATGGATGTGATAATTAATTAACAAGACAATCAGCCTTGTACCTGTAACTAAAGCATAACACATCAATATGTCTATGTACATCAAAATTGAATGATTAAAAACGACAGCAAGAGTAATGACAATACCAATTGTGCCTTGGCAATTGGTAGTGTTGTTGCTCTTGCTGTTATTATTTATTATTGCTGTGTTAAAAGGGAGAAAGGTACATATTTAGCTCTCTTTTTTTACTTAAGTAAGACTCAACGGTAGTTGGACACACTTGCTATCACTATTCCTTTCCATCTAGTAATTCTAATTATTTTTATTGCTACAAAGTGTTATAATTTTAGATATCAATATTATTAGTGTGTAGTGTGATTTATTAGCAGCAAATTAATGTTAGATAAAAAGATTCACTGTTGTAGCATGTCAAAATTGTAGATAGCATTATTGGTGTGATAATTAAACACATGACAATGAGCCTTGTACCTTATAAAGTGTAACACGTCAATATTCCTATGTACTTCAAAATTTAATGAATAATTTCATCTTTGTATGCTATTTGGGAGTTTGTTCGTAGTACAGAGTACTAGTCACCTTATGATTATTTATAGTACTTAGTACATGAGTTAGAGTGTGATATGCTGAAATATTTCAAGAACAAGCTAATTTATTTTAGTAGTTTGTACTAGAGTTGGTAACTCTAAGTGTAAAGTTGACCATAAAACTCTCAAGGGTCTCCACACTTATACAGCTGATATTTTAGCAGCTTTTCTAACCTGGTTCACTATAGAGGAAGGTAGCTGTAAAAACCTAGATAACTAGCTAGGCCTGTTGCTTTAACTACTACAGTACTGAGCTTGCTCAGTATAGCCATGAGATAACACCCTGTGATAACTTGAGTTATCTCATGGATGGGTCACATACCTAAATATAACATTGTGAAGTTATCTAGCATGGAATAAATTGACTTATAATAGTGTGTGTGTGTGTGTGTTTATAGTACTTATTACATGAGTCAGAGTGTGATGTGGTGGAATATTTCATGAGCAGGCTAATTCATTTTCAAGAGCCAGAGAGAAAATAAAGCCTGAGAGTAAAATATCTAGTCATATCACTCTGACAAGTGTAATAAGTGGGTTATTCCACACTAGATATCTTCACTCATTACCCTGGCAATACAGCTATGAGATAACACTATGTGATAACTTGAGTTATCTCACAGATCAGGTGCCTAAAGATAACATTATGAAGATATCTAGCTTGGAATGAATATATATATATATATAATATATATATATATATATATATATATATATACATCCATATTCTGTTATTGCTTCATATTTTGTAACAAATACAATTTTGCTTCTTTTGTAGTATATTATGCTTGCCAAAAATCAAGCTTATTAGCAATTAGCTCTAATTATTTTTACAATTAGCTATTATGATTAATTAAAATAAAATTCAAAGTATATGATATCTTATATATAGATGTGTAGCCTTTCTTTATCAATTATGTTTTTTTTTGCAAGGTATGACTCAATCAGAATAAACTTCTTGAATATTAAAATAATGTGGTTTGTGGAAGACCTATACGATTGTGTATAATTTTAAGATTTCAAGCTAATAATCTGTTTTAAGTATAGTAAAAATATAGATAAATATTATGTACTATTTCATGTAACAATGCACTGGGGAATATAAAGCAGTATTAACTGCTATAATATATATGAAATTAAATGTCATGCAGCTATATGCAATAATTACACGACTACAGCTCAATTAGTATTTAATGTAATACTATTATCCTTATTATTTTCAGGCATAAAAGAAGAAAAAAAAGACAAGTAGTATGGCTTGTGAATTAAATTAAAGTGAAGATATAATTTAGTTGATATAACAATTTTCCAATAATTTAATAATATTTACCTGATACTATTGCACTCATTGTTAATCTGAATTCATCTTTGTAAACAACATAATATATAATTACAACATGTATGCTTTCAAATATATTGTACTTTTCACTAGTCATCATTTTTTTAACAAACATTTTAACCATTTTGTAATGGCCATTATCAGGGTGTAGGGTAAAAGTATGTCCACAAATAAGGTTTCCATACAACTAGCTATGAAGGCTGAATTTTAGTTAAATAAATAATATCTAATAGTATTATATTATAGTATACCTAATCACGGAAGATTATTCAGAAGAGTAAAATAATGTGTGCTACAAATATGGATTTAATTATAAAAATATTCACTCAGAAAATCATGAGCCTATGTGTCAATTCTTGGCCATCATGTGGGTTTTTTGACAGTCACGGAGGGTCAAGTTTCCTAATTAAAACTCAAATTCAATTCTCCTGATACTATTCAACTAAGTCCGTGAGTTCAGCAATTCCAACTAATTTCCTACAACATGGGACATACGGGAAATTTCAGTTTTGGCCTAGTGAAAATTAGAATTTTTTCTGTGCACATTTGGCCCAAAAGAAAAAATGTCTAAGTTGATAATTTTATTGTGTGGCAATAACAACTTGATAGCTATTACATTTGTGCTACCCCAATTGTGCATAACAATATAATTGTAAATACAGGATGTAGGATAACTCTATAAGTATATAGAGAGTGTACTATATTGAGAATGTGCACAAACACCAAAAATGAGAAAGATATATGACTCACTGGCTTTTGATTTCGGGCAAAACTTATAAAATTTTGTTGATGCATATGAATGTCTACATCTTTACAGAATGATGACTGTACATCGAATGTAAATTTCAAAATATAGCATAATAGCATGGTAGGTGCTTTAGTAGCTAGAGGAATTGAAATTATTATACTTGAGTAAAATAATGGTCTCTTGAAGAATGTTGTGGCATTACTGATCTGACACTCTCCTCTCCGTTTAAATAGTCAATCCATCTGGAAATGATTCTGATGTCTATGCCTGCTTGGAGAGAGAATATGCAACAGTGTTAATATGATTTCAAATATAGTTTTGTTATAGTTAATTAAAACTAAAACCAAAACCCCTTAGTTTTAGGGTACTTTTGGTAAGAATAACTAAAACTAAGCTGTAGAAAACATGGAAAAACTAAAACTAAAAATTTTAGAAGACATTAAATTCAATTAAAACTTAAACTACCAGTAGAGTAGATGATAGAAACTAAGACTGAGCAATTTTTATTGTAAACAATTCACCTTAAATTATGTCGTTAAATTGCCATCAAGTAAATATTCTCTAAACTATTCTCTAACTTTATAAAGTAATATCATACTTTATTTATAATAGCTACCTAAGATTTCATAAAAATATTTATTTTTTAAGTTCTTTGTGAAAACTACGTACGTGAACTATATTTTCTCATTATTGAAGAATTTGAGTGACAACACAAGTTAACCATAACTAAGTTGATTGATAGCATAACTGACTAAATCTTCTTCTACAAAGAAAAACAAAAAACTATAGCTATTCATGGAGAATTTGGGGAAAAACTAAAACTAAAGCCTTCAAGATTAGTATTAATAACTCAAAGAAAGCCTGGAATCTCTAAACCAAAATAACACTGTTCAAATGAACAAAACTAAAGTCTAATTAATCTTGTGCACGGTTTATCTCTCCATCTCCACAGACACAATTGCTGTGTCTGTGTGACTTCAACTTGTTGGCAAAGGCCTTGTGGTCAGTGAAGGCCTTAAAATCTCACTCCATGAAAACAGGAGATAAATATTGATGAGCAATATAAGTTAGTCAGAACTCAGTACAAAGTACTCTATGATTTAAACCGTAACAAGGATTCAATTTCTGTTCAACAGAATGATCATTTCTGAATTTAGCAAATTTCTATTCAAAATTCATCCGCAGGTTTGGCATTGGTCAAAAATTCTCTTCTCTGGCATAAGCTTTCAGTTATTTTTGTGGAATGGTTCTATGTGCATTGGATTTTGTGATACAGTGTATCATGATTGTAGTGTTGTAATGGTTAACTAAAACTAAAATGAATAGCTAAGCATATTAGCTAATTGTCCATTTTTTCATAACTAATACGAAAAGAAAGTATTAAAATCCTCACTTATTACAAAACGATTAACATCCTATCAGTAAAACTAAATGAAAACTAACTTTTAATTTTAATTGGATTCAGTAACTACCCCAATGCTAAAGTAACCACACCCACTGCTTCTGAGAAGTTGATTTTTGGAGGAAAAAAAAACACTTATCTCATACAGCACACAAACTGTTCCATTATCTAATAATATATCCAAAATTTACTTTATTTCATCTCGAGAAATACACAAGAAGTTTTCAACAAAAACTGTACATATGTTTCAAAAATTTACTTTATTTTATCTCCAGAAGTACAGAAGAAGCTAAAACGAAACCATTAATAACAGTAAAATAATAAAATCTAACTGATAAGCCAAAAAGGGAAACTAACAATACTACATTAATGTATTGTCAAATGATTCTTACAGGTGGCAAGTCATATATTTTTGTGTTTATCAATGTTTCACTAATGCTATGTGAGTAGTGTTATGTGTTTAACACAATAGATAAACTGATGCCTATTGCATTCCTTTAAATGTCACAAGAGAGCCGAGATTACAAATGCCAAGTGACAAGTATCCCTCATCCAAAATAAAGAAATAATAAAGTTAATAAATAATTTTGTCATGATGTACAAACAGTATACACAATATTATATCAATAAGTTAATGCAAAAATCTGTGGTGCTGAGTAACTAGTAGCTGAGTGTTATCTGAAATGCTAATTTATCTGAATTTTTCCTTATAACCATTATTGAGTCTTAAATGTTATTTTGATGTGTGTGCTAATTCTACAGTTGGCTGAATCCATTATTTCTTTGTTAATAAATACAACATAGGTTTAAAACAGAAGTTACAAGTTCTTTTGGTTATTCAAGAGATAATACAGGATAGCTATTCTTTTGACTTATTGATTAGTTTCAATTTTTATGGAAATTAACCATGCTACGATTTATAGACACAATACTGAATTATGGTTATTATTCTTTGAAGACTTCGTTTAGAATAAAGCACCAAAGGTGCGAACCCTCAGCGCTACTAAACACTACCATAGCTATTACAATATAATCTCAGACCAAAAGAACAAGCAATCTGTTAGCTATTTTAATGAGGCATCAATATAGCTCGAGCAATGAAAATGGTTCAAGGAAACTCTGTCTTCATAAGAGAAGACGCTAAACAGGCAAGAAACACTCACCCGATTACATATTCATCACTTCTTTCAACTCGGTTTAAAACTTCTCTTAGCATAAAGCAGACTACACTGTGGCGGCTGCAAGAAATTATTTGCTCACGTGACTATGTAAGGTAGGAGGCGTTACCCACAAAAGCTGGTACCTACTTAGAACTGAAAGCTTCTCGCTATCTCAACATTAGCACAAAAGTAGCAAAATGAAAGGTCCTAAACCTTTGTTCTGAGTAAGTTCATACCTAAATCAACAGTTAATTGTCAGTAATTACCAAAATAGGAGCGTGACAGGCAGGCAGACAGAGACAGACAGACAGACAGACAGACAGACAGACAGACAGACAGACAGACAGACAGACAGACAGGACCACTACTACAACCCTCTCGTGCATGCGCGATAAGGATTAATGACAAGACTATATACACCATCCTAACCACAGAAATGGGGAGCACCACTGTTGTGTCCACTCCCAAAGTTTCCTACTCTAGTTTATCTTCAACATCGATGTTTTGACTAAGGAAAATAACACTAGCTATTTGACTAGAGACTTTAAAAAACAGCTGCAGCCACACAGATTAGTGTTAAGTAGCTAAATATTGCTGTATTTTCTCTTCTACAAAAGAATGACTTTCTTTCATTTGGAGTTACTTTTACTAATTATTCAACATTCAGGTTAGTTTATTTGGAAGTGTATCTAATGTGTGGTACCTTTAGTGATATTTGCCAATTTCAATAACCTAAGTATTATAGCAGAACATAATATGGTGAAGTTATGCAAACTGATGTTTGAAGTAGCGTGTCCTTAGAAATATTTTTAAGGAAAAGTAAATGTATTTTAGTATTTTTGAAGCATATAGCAATATACATATGACGCATGAGAGCACTGAGAATGAATCCCAAATAATTATCATTGATTTAACAATAATATTATATTATATATGTAATTATAGAGAGAGCTTTTATTTTTTTATCATGATGCTCTTCACTTTTGTGCAGTTAAAATAGTACATAAGTATACTTTACCTAGCATAATCATCAGTGTACTCATTATTTATTTTACAAATGTAATAGTATGCCAAATGGTCATAATTGATCCTAGTGAGCAGTATACCACTCACAGTGGATCAAACACGGACTTCTTTTGTAATTCACCCTTCAATGACATTTCATCTGTTCAATGGAAAATGAACGACACTCTGTTAGATGTGCTGAATATTTCAATACGATACTCTACAAGTTTTAATGATGTTACCAGATTTGGACGATTAGCACTTGAAAATATATCCTATCTCTTGAACAACACCTTTTTGAGATGCACTGCTATATTTATGGATGGAAATGTTGCTCATTCAGAAACATGCAAAATTATTGTACAAGGTAAATTTGTTGTAATGTACAATACCTATTATTGATAATGCTTTATTGGCTCAACTATTACTATTTACTATTGTTAGTATTATTAATATTTGTCCATTCAATAAAGTGTATTTTGTATATTAAAGGTACGCATGTTTAACATTTGCAAAAAATGATCAATTATAACTGCATTCATACTTGCCATTACTATCTTTTAGGAACTTTAGATGCTGTTGGTCAACTGAATTTAACCAATTTTAATGATACCAGCATATTACTGACTTGGACTGCTCCATTTAGCTTGTTACCTCCAGATACACAATACTGTATAAATGTTTATACAAATGGACTACCACTCCAAAATTATGCTAGTGAAATATTGTCAAATTGTGGAATTATGGAAGAAAGTTATGCCTTCAACTACAACTATATTCCCTTAAATTCCTGCAATCGATTTATTTTTGAAGTACTACCAACTAGTCCAGCTGGACTAGGCCAAATATCGTTAATTTGGGATCAAGGATCACACAATGATACAGGTATCGTACTAGTTAGCAAAAAACATTTATATTTCAAATCAACGTGGCCTAAATATATTTTCATAATCGTTATGAGTAAATGGGCATACAAATTAGTTTTCTGAAGAATTAAATATACAATATTAATTTAAAGATAAAGTTATAACTTCATTGAGCATGAATTTTTTGGGCTCAATTTTATGCATTTTTTGGGCTCAAAATAATGCATATTACTAATTATGTATTTTTAGTTACAGAGCCTCAGCAATTATATGAAAGCGATATCCATGTGTCATCGAATATCACTAATAATCAAATAACTTTTAAGATACTTGTGGTAAGCTCATGCGCAAATGAATTCCAATTTTTCATTAGAATGCTCTTATGTTCTTAAGTATTGGTAGAAAATTTGTTTAAAACCTACTATAACCCTGCTTAAACCTATTTAACTATGCTTAGCTATTATAAATAAAAAGGTTTATAATATATTTGCAACATAGGGTTACAATTAAAACATAATTTTCCGAATATAGTATATATTATTTTTTTACTGTATTCGGAGATTTTATGTGATAAGACTTCTGCCACATATTTATATTTTAATATAATATTATAGAATAACTTGATTAATGTTGTGTCAAAAATATTCCATTATTATATTTCTCTCATAAATTCTTTTAACTTTTAGCAACAATTGATTACCAAATGTTTCATTAGTATGGTTGATATGGCAACTAAACAATCATATTACTTTAATGAAACTAATGGAGTTTCCATCAATGAAAGCAACAACTACTCTATGATCACACTGTCAACCTCAATATTGCCATTTAGAAAAATATTCAATTCTTCAATTACTTTAATTAATTGTGCTGGAACTACATCTTCTATCTGTATTCTACGTGAGTATTTTTTTGTTGTTGTTGTTGTTTTTTGGTTTGTTTGTTGTTGTTGCTTTCTTTTATTTTTGTTGCTCCTTTAATGATTTTTTATGCATACATGCTTGTGTATCCATGTATTTACACATATTCTTGTATACATGAATACATACATGCACTCATGCATGCATATACATACATAGATATATGAGACATGCATAGATAGATAGATACATGCATGCATACATACACACATACATACATACATACATACATAATATGTGACCGGTTTTGGGAAAATCGGCCTAAACGCGGCAAACAATTTTTTTCAGTATCACCGGGTAAAGCCTTATGGGTCGATTTTTTTCGAAAAAATGTTTTATGGCAGAAATGGATAGACACTAGTTAGCTCTACCTTATGACATAGTTGTAAGCTCTGGCGTGCTATAGAACTCACTAGGAGGCTAGAAACACTAGCCGGTTGGACTCGTGTACGGAGAGTTGCTAAGAAATTATTGGCGGGCTTTTCACTAACAGCTGGGAAAAAACTGTAGCTAACTAATTCACTTACTATTCTACAT
>WLWI01000799.1_pt1 | contig 27836 bp, 20 predicted proteins | sample 6701501 | NCBI WGS metagenome assembly WLWI01 (sample SAMN12718690, study PRJNA515312) | sponge metagenome | isolation source: marine sponge | host: Mycale hentscheli | place: New Zealand: South Island, Marlborough, Capsize Point | collected 2014-11-01 | reverse complement strand
AGTTGTTACTATGGCACTGAAATCCCTTTACCGTGTATGCGAAATTTAAAAACTGGACCTTATTTTTAGTAGCTTCAGTGTTAGAAGTCAAAATCATTCATATAAAAATAGTATAGTCTTTAGGCTCGCTCGCCATTTGTGCTCAAGCACATCACTAGTATACTTGGATATCAAATACAATGTTACATACAGTAGAAGACAAAAAAAAGTTTTGAATTCTGTTCTGTAGAACGGCCGTCGCACGATTTAAAAACGGTACGCCGTTTGTTAAAAAACGGCCGTTCCGTTCAACCGCTTTACCGGTTTAATCTTTCTCGTTCACCGTATGTCTCGCTCAAAGAAATATAAAAAATTGTTTATCCAATAAAACGTTCCGATTTTTTGTTTGCAGGATCCAGAGGCAAAGCTTTTCGGGTTAAAATAAATTGAAGTTGTCTCGCAGAGAATTGTTAGTTCGACCACTGTACAGTATCGACGTTTTCTCGATGTTAGGGCTTTCTCGGGCTTAGATTTCTTTACTACTGAAGGTCCATCAGTAGCTAACAGAAGATATACGAAGTGCGGACCTCGTTATAGCTCTGTGCCCATCGGAACTTCGGTCTGCAGCTTTATTGAAGTAAGTTAAAATTTTGTACGAGCTTTTTTTGCACTATCCCTGTAGCGTTTAATGGTCGATATAAGGCCTTTGCTTGCTGATATAGCTATAGAAGAGATTCTAGCTAGAAAATATCTGTGAATCGACGGAAATGCTTCACCGTTTTTTACTGTTCTAGTAAACGGTGTTGGCCGTTTAGTCAAAACGGTACGAACGCAACGATAAAAACTGCGGTAAATAAAACTGCCGTTTTAAGGCCGTACATGTACTACAGAATGGAATTCGAAACTTTTTTTTTGTCTCCTACTGTACATACCAGTTGTTCCAACTGACTTCTTGTTCTCTAATGTATCCTTGTCATGCTCCATGAATTGCCGTGTGAGAAGCAAGCACATACTTACACTTCAGAGGTTTGCTATAGGAGCACAGGAGATTGGAGTGTGTGGTAGGGGGAGAGGAAAGGGAAGTAGTGGGATGGGGTTATAGACAGAAGGTCACTATTCAAAACATTTGACCACTACAGCTCAAGCTTTTTGTAGTTAGACATTGTTTATAGTTTAACACCATCTAAATTGACATCTAAGGATTGTGCTGTTGATCTTCTAGTTTTTGGAAATATTTCTTTCTCTCTTGTCCAGTAGAAACATGTGCATATCCTCCAACACAGTCTGTATTTAAAGTCAATCATAACTTGTTGACTTTACCAAATATCTTTACATTAGGCCACAGCAGTACTTGAAATTGAGAGTTGGCCCTCATCACATATATTGTCTTTATACATGTAGGTCTGGGTTTTAGCATTGCTGGTGGTGTTGGTAACCAACACTTAAAGGGAGATGATGGAATATTTGTCACTAAAATTATTCCGGATGGAGTAGCTGAGGAGGAAGGAACACTTTCAGTTGGGGATAGAATCTTACAGGTAAGTTCAAAGATGTTATTTAAGAGGTACTGCAGATTGACAGTTTTCTGTGTGGTGTGTTGTTGATGATTGGTTTAGGTAAATGGAGAAAACATGGTCGGCATTACACATGAAGAAGCAGTGCGCGTTTTAACTTCAGTACGAAATTTGGCTGAATTGAGAATTGAAAAAAATGCTATTGGCTCAGCCAGCCCAATTAGCAGCTCAGATGAAGACGCAGAGGATGAAGTATGTATAGTGTAATTTATAATTGAGTAATGCTTGGTTAGAATATAATGGTATTGAGTTAATGGATATGCAATTACAGGAGGCCAGTGCAACACAGCGAGTGGTAACTTTGCATCGTCCAGAATCAACTGGTCTTGGCTTTAACATAATTGGAGGAGAAGGCGACACTGGTATCTTCATTTCCTACATAACACCTGGCTCAGTTGCAGATAAATCTGGTCAACTTCAGCCTGGCGATTTTATTTTGAAAGTAATTAATTGCTCACAGTATTACATTTCACCATTATGTACAGAATGATTAAATGTCATATTCTTTATTTATTTTTATAACAAAACTTGATGTACATGTTTGTTGGTGTCAGGTGAATGATAAAGATATGCACAGTTGTTCCCACGAGGAAGCTGCTCAAGCTTTGACAGGAGCAGGCCAAACTGTAAATTTGTTGGTAGAGCACAGAAAATCTGAATTTTTAGACTTCCAGAAGAGACTGCAACAGCTCCAGGAAACTCAAGCCACCACCACAGAGCCTTCTTCTCCTGGAGCTAAACCTCCTCCAGTTAAGCAGCTCTATGTGAGGTAGGAAAATAATATATGCTCATTATTAGGTGCTCACGTGTAATCATAGACTTACAAGAAAAAAACAATTTTTTTTCTTTTTATGGTAGAGAGGAATTAGAGATATTAATGATCATTATTGGCATCAAAATTATGTACAACCCAACCAACCTGGACCAAGCAATATGTGATACTGTAATTTGGAGAATTAAAGAATATAGAATTAACCTAACCAGTAGAAATAGTGGTCTTTTTTTTGAGAGCTCAATGATTAAAACAACAACAAAAAAACATGAAAAAAAATATTGGTATGAGCAGTAATAGCACAGGTAACCGTACTAATAATAAGTTTCAACGTATGGCTCCTCCAAATCTATTGGGCTGATTTAATTACTGGAACTAGTTTTGTAAAAGTGGGATGTCTGTGCTAAAGAATGACATAGTCTCCAACTAGAAACTACTCAAACTGTACTTTTCCATGACTAGCACCACACACATACGCAACTATTTCACTTAGTTACTGTGCTATTTCACTTAGTTACTGTGCTATTTCACTTAGTTACTGTGCTATTTCACTTAGTTACTGAGCTATTTCACTTAGTTACCATGCTATTAACTTAGTTACCATGCTATTGCACTTTCTCCCAGACTATTTTACTTTTACTGTTCTATTTTACTGATAATAGTATGGTGCGTAAGTTGCCCATTCGAAAATGTGTGGGAAAATTGCTGTTCAATTGAAACCGCCATGGGAAAGTGAAATAGCGTGTAACTAATTGAAATAGCACGGTAACTAAGTGAAATAGCACAGCAACTAAGTGAAATAATATGAGTAGGTGCACACGTGTGCAGTGTTAACCTTGGAAACATACAGTTCGAGTAGTTTCTAGTTAGAGACAATATCATTCTTTACCACAGAAGCTTTACCCATATCAGATGGAATGTTTTTCAATAGATTAGGAGGAGCCGTACGTTGAAAACTAAGTTCCAGCAGAAGCTAATCCTGAAATAAGGAGACAGTGAGTGAACGATACAGTGTAGCTACAATTGCAAATGACTTCTTTCTTTTTTTAACTGGCCTACTATTAGCGAGTAAAGCACGGGTAACCTGTACTATTAGGGATTCTGCCTTGAAATACAATTTTCCCAGTACATTTTAATGAGTGATTTACATGCCAAACTATTAGTATGGGTAAAGTCTTTTGCAATTATAGCTACACTGTATTGTTCACTCACTATCTCCTTATTTCAGGATTAGCTTCCGCTGGAACTTTGTTTTCAACGTACGGCTCCTCCTAATCTGTTGTAAAACATTCCGTCTAATACGGGTAGAGTTTCTGTGGTAGAGAATGACATTGTCTCTAACTAGAAACTACTCGAACTGTACGTTTCCAAGGTTAATGCTGCACGCGTACGCACTTGCCTGTACTATTTCACTTAGCTACCAAGGTATTTCACTTAGTTTCCACTTAGTTACCGAGGTATTTCAATTAGTTACCTGCTATTTCACTTTCCTCGTGCGATTTCAATTGAACAGCGATTTTTCCCATTCATTTTTGAATGGGCAACTTACACGCCGTACTATTATACATCTAATTGTACGTCGTGTAAATTGCCCATTCAAAAGTGTGTGGGGAAAATCACTGTTCAATTGGAATCGCACGTAACTGAATTAAATAGCACGGAAACTAAGTGAAATACCACTGTAGCCAAGTGAAATAGTACACCTGAGTGTGCATGCGTGCAGCTATATCCTAGGAAATGTACAGTTCCAGTAGTTTCTAGTTGGAGACTCATTCGTTAGTGCAGAAGCTCTACCCATATTGGATGGAATTTTTTCAAGGAGGAGCCATTGGTTGAAAGTGAAGTTCCAGAGGTTGCTAATCCTGAAATACAGAGATCGTGAGTGAACGATACGGTGTAGCTACAGTGCAAAAAAATTTTTTAAAGCTGGCCTACTACTAGAGAGTGATAGCTAGCATGGGTAGCCTGTACTATTAGGGATCAATAGCACTCTTGCTATTACTCATTACATTCAAATGCAGATCCCCAGCCCTTATATATAACTGGGCCACATGTAATTAAGTATGGTTACTAGCGTATCATTACATTGCCAATATTTTACTCAATTTTTTTTTTGTTCTTGTTAGCAGTCTATATGATATTGGCAGACAAATTGTACGTGATTGGTCGACGTGGTTTTTTTAATTTTTTTATATTTTTTTAATTTTAGAGCATTGTTTGACCATGACTCCTCTCCGGATGATGACTGCCCCTCTCGTGGCTTGTCCTTCAAGCATGGAGACATACTACACATTTTAAATGGAAGTGATGAGGAATGGTGGCAAGCTGCTTTGGTTGGTAATCATGCAGATGATGGCCAACAGGGTCTCATTCCCAGTAAAAAGAGGTAGGCAGCTTTTTGAATTGTTCCTCTTATTATGATTATCAAATTTGTAATTAGAATTGAAAGGCGAGCCAAATCCAATCAGAAAAGTGTTAAGTTCACTAAAAAGGAGAGCTCCTTTGAGAAGGACAGAGTAAGTGCATATTTCCCAGAGCTATTTAGGTACAACTAAAGTGTATGTATCATCCTGTACAGAAGTTGTCAGTTACTGAGAGGAGGGGTGCAAGGGCAAGTTTTAAACTTTCAAGAAAACTTCCATTTATCAAGAAAACTAGTCTGACTCTCTCTGGGGAAAATGATGAATCAAAGGGTAAAAAAATTGTTGTTTTTTTTAGGAAGTGAATGCATATATGTGAAATATGCTGATTAGCGAGCTTTCCCTTTTCTGTTATGTGTTTCCTAATTATTTTTGTTGGTTCATTTTAGCAGAGGAAGAACACATTCCGACATATGAGCCAGTTGCTCTGGAGCCAAGTAAGGTGGCTGTTTCTTCCCCAATTCAATATTATTGTATATGTATGAAACCTTGTAGGAGGATATGCCAGGCCAGTTATTATTCTTGGTCCTCTCAAAGAAGACATGAATGACATGCTAGTCCAAGAATTTCCGGACAAGTTTGCTGGCTGTGTTCCACGTATGTTGTTTATATATCACAATATATAGCTTATTCATTTTGCTAATATTATAGACACCACTCGTGAACCCAGGGATGGTGAACTTGATGGTCGTGATTACCATTTTGTGCCGAGTGTTGAGCAAATGGAAAGAGACATACAAGCACACTTATTTATTGAAGCTGGTCGTTACAAAGAGAACCTGTATGGAACAAGTATTAAGGCTGTCCAACAAGTAGCAAATGATGTAAGTGGAAAAAAATTGTTTCATGATGTTTAGTTAGTTCTGATTTTGTGCTGTTTGATAGGGGAAGCATTGTATACTTGGAGTTAGTGGCTATGCCATTCGTCGTCTCCAACTTGCCGACCTACACCCCATCGCCATTTGCATAAGACCAGCATCTTTTGAAATAATCCAGTATGTCCTCAGTGTTTTTTTTTCCTTTTAGTATTCTTTGATTTGATTTATAATGCAATACGCAATATTTTATGCATACTAGCAATTACCCCACCACCCAATGGTGCTTAATGTACTGCAAAGTAAGAATGCAGTAACATAAGTTATTTTTATTCATTTTTGTCATTCTCTATCATTGGTTAAGGTTTCATCAGTTTCCCTCTCCTGCTCTTTTTTTCTGAACTATCTCAGCTTTTCCTATCCCCACATCCTTTATTTCAGCTAGTTCTTCTGAGTCATTGGAGTCCCTTCTCCTCCTTTTGTCTACCTCTCCTGCTTCTGAATCTCTCTGTCCTTCTAACATGATTGTGGACTAAGCTTTGTGCGAAACTTTTGCTGTCTTTTTTTTATACTTTCTCCTCCCTTTTTGAAATTTATCTACCTTTACTTGACGATTCGATTCCACCTGCTTTTTAGTTATAATTAATCGTTCTCTTCTTGCTTTCTCTTTCGTACTTTCACCTTCTTTACTATGCCACCTTACCTTGCCAATTCCACTGCTTTTTAGTTACTATTGCTCACTTTCTACTGAATGTAATGACACGTTACCCATTCAGTATAGTGATGATGCGTTAACAAACTGTTTAAGCACATGAATTATTCATGAATACACACTGCTGTCAGTCATCGTTACTGACATACAAGTGTATTATATATATTTCGTACTCAGTGCTTTTCAACACTCTATGTAGTTCAGTTGTTGTTGTTGTTTTTTGTGTGTATGAGCGTGTTGTGTTATGTTGTTGTTGTTTTTCAAGGTCTGCTCAACCTAAGACATCTGAAGATATTGCTAGACAAATTTTTGACAAAGGTCGGAGAATTGAGCAAGAATTTGCCGAGTATTTTACAGGTAACAATTATCAAATCTTGCTGTAAACATTACAGATTTTGATTCTTTTTATTTTATTTTTATGTAGCCATTGTGGAAGGAGACTCATTGAGTGATATTTACAGTAAAGTGAAAAACGTGATCCATGACCAATCCGGCAACTACATTTGGGTTCCTCTAAGTGAAAACTTATAATTCCTGTATTTATCTTCAGTTGCTACTCATTTACATACAAATAGACTAACTATTTTTGTGATGATTTTTGTGCTGACATTTACATGAATGTTCTTAGTAGTTAGTCGTTCTTCCCTTTTAATCCATAGCTGTTCGATAATATTTATTTATTACGTCATTGACAGAAAAGAAATAAGTCAAAGAGCGGACTAAAAAAAATTAATCAGAATTGGTAAAGGGTTACTTGAACTGTAGGATGGCGAGTGTAAGAAAAAGAAAGTCTAGGAAAAATAAAGCAGTATTCACTGTCCAGAAAAGCAAAAGATTGAAAAAAAAGTTAAAGAAAAAGGGGAAAGCAGTGAGTGAAGGTGAGTCTGTGTTGTGGTATTCGTGAGCTTTCAATTATAAGCTTGTATATAGCTGTTGTGATTTTTTTTGTTTTAGCTACTACCATTGGCATTATATGCCCTCTCATAGTTGTTGGTTCAACATGTATTAATTCCTATCATAGAAGTAGCTCTTTCATACATAGCATTTATTAACAGACAAAAAAGGAAAGCAGCAATAGCAGAATTGATCTACAGGTAGATGTGGTAGTGGTTTTGTGCTCATAAACTAGTTTACATGTTTATAGTGAATTAATCTGCACTTCCGCGTCTCAGGTTTAATTTTCTTTACAACAGAGTCTTGTGTAGTCCCTCCATGAGACTGTACTGTTATACAAATGGGTGTGGCCACGTACGTAGCGCAGCCGCCATAAAGAACAAGTAGCTAAAAGAAAGAGTGGCAAAATTGTTGTTTAGCCAAGCTAAGCTATGGTCAAGAGCTGTTGCGCCGTCGGCTGTGCTAACAGACACTCTAAGGGGTCCAATTTATTATTTTACCGTTTTCCTGTTGATCCTGATCAAAGAAGTAAATGGATAGCTGCTGTTAAACGAGAAAAGTGGGAACCAAGTGAACACACTTTCTTATGCTCTGCTCACTTCATATCTGGACATAAGAGTCAGGATCCCCTCTCTCCAGATTTCATCCTAAGTGTTTTCAAATATGTGGAAAGTTCTGCAAAGAGTAAAAAAGTAAGTGATTTCAAGAAGTATGCCAACAGAAGGAAATTATTGAAGAAAAAAATTCTGATGGCAAAAGAACAGACTGATGCCAGAACTGAAGAGGAAAGAACCAGGGAAGAAGAGGCTAGACTGAAGCTAAAGAGAGTGCTGCAACAGCACTAATGGAATTGGCCCAACAAGGGAGTCCTACAGTAAGCATATCCTTTGATTGTGAGTTAGACAAGTCCATTCCAACTATCACTCAATTACCAGAATCCGTATCAACCGAGGTACAAACTAACTATTTACGACCTAAAAATATTGGAAAATAAGTCTGCTATTGCTGAAAAACAAACATACTAACGGAAGATGGATTAAGAACAATGAGGATTTAGTCAAATTTTACACTGGCCTTCCTTGTTATTCTAGATTAAAAGCAGTATTTGATTTAGTATCTGGAAGTTGTTTAATGAAACATGGCAATTCCTCAATGTCTTTATTTCAAGAATTTATTTTAACATTAATGAAACTTCTCTTAAATTTACGAGAGGATTTGGGCTTTTGAGTTTAGTGTTAGTCAATCCACTGTATCCCGACTCTTTCGTAAATGGATTGATATTATGTACATTAGTTTACAGCCAACAATTCAATGGCCCAGTCGAGAATCAGTGGCCAAGACAATGCCTCTTGAATTTAGAAAGGATTTCTCCAAGTGTATAAGCATAATTGATTGTTTTGAAGTGTTCGTGTGAACGTTTCAGTGACCTAAAGGCCTGAGCACAAACATTTTTTAACTATAAACATCACAATACTGTAAAGTTTTTTATATCAATCACACCACAAGGCATTCGTTTCAAAGGGATGGGGTGGCAGAGTGTCTGATAAACATCTAACAGAAAACTGTGGGCTATTAAACTACCTTGAATCTGGAGACATCATTCTAGCAGACAGAGGTTTTACAGTTCAAGATTCAGTGGGTATTTGTTGTGCAGAGGTGAGAATGCCACCTTTTACAAGAGGAAAAAAACAATTGTCACAACCTGAAGTGGACACAGCAAGGTAACTCTCCAGTATTCGAATTCATGTTGAAAGAGTAATTGGAGCCATCAGGCAGAAGTACTCTGTTCTTGAATCTACATTAAGTATTAATATGATAATGTGCGATAAAGAGACCAACATTAGTATAATAGACTAAATTGTTGTCATTTGCAGCCTTGTATAATTTTTGTGATACTGTTGTTCCAATTTTCTGAAATTTTCTTACTGAAGTTATTATTTAATACATTAAAACCAATTGATCAAGAAGAAGTTTATAAATACAATTAAAAAATGACAAGTTTTAGTTATAACTAATATTATGAGGTTAGTCCTAGCTACAATCAATTGAATTGTAATGGGAAAACTGGTTGGTCTTTTACTACCCTACAATCAGGACAATACCACTTTCCTTTTGGTACACGTTTTATTCTCAAGCATTTCAAATGAAACCATTCAACTGAACAGTTGTCACCATCACAACCAATTAGCTGATCATCCTTATTCTCTGCAATAGCAGAATACATCTTCTATACTGGGAGAACTAGTGAGTTCTGGAGTAGTTGTAGGGTTTTTTTGTGTACTATCTACCAAGTAAGTACTTGTATGCATCAAGACTATTGTATGCCTTCAAATCTTCCTTAGAGTATACACTGGGTGTCTCAATCAAAAAATTGTAAATGTCTAAATACTGCAAAACCGAAGATGCAGAAAGTGGTTCACAAGAGATAGTGTATGGATCATTAATAGATACTGTTTCTTGGCTTTATCATCCAGCCCCAAGAAGTAAGTAGAAAGCTTTCTTCCGCCGAAATTTTCACTTTGAGCCATAATCTTAGCTGGGAACACTGTTACCACTTGTTCTTTTTGCCACTCAAAATGGCGATAGCCACGCAACGAACGTGACCACACCCACTTGTGAATAACCTCTAGATATAAAGGAGCTACTTTAGAAATATAAATGTACAGTTGTATAAACCAGGTATGAATATTCATTATAAAGGAGCTACTTTAGAAATATAAATGTACAGTTGTATAAACCAGGTATGAATATTCATTAGTCACATTGTTTAAAGATCTTTCTATCTGTTCTAGCTATTGCGGTTTTCCCAGGCAATATATTGCAACTGTTGTTAACTATGTGGATATATTTTAAATTCTGATCGCTCATTAACTGGGTGATGGCTGGCCCATTCACTGAGAAGTAGGAAATATAATTTGTTGAAGATAACTATAGCCATGAATTCAATCCTTGATGGGATTGGATGCAAAAGAAAAGACATTCTGATATGTTTCGTTGTTCCTTTTCAGCCTTTTTATTGTGCTGAAATAACTGATTGGCTAGTTCTTGGTTGGAAAAACAAATCTATATTTAACCAATGTTTTGACCACATTGAGTCTGAACATAGTAAGCACTTTAGTGGTTTTATTTCCTTTGTTATGATTTTTAATCTCTCTGATATTTCCTTGTTGGATAGTTACTGATTCATTCATTCAAGCACTGCGATCAACATCTGTGAACTCACCAAAGCAAAAATGTCCCTTCTCTAAGAGTGAAGGAAGTTTTATTGAAGATTTGATTAAGACACATGGAGCCGACTATGTGGTATGAAGAGAAATCATCAATAAAGGGGCCACTAGAAATTTGGAAGGAAGTTGATAAAATGATATATTTTTAAAAGGCCTGCAGTGTTGAAAGGGATGCAAAGAAAATTTGATGTTGTGTTGAAATAATATGTAAGGGGCCTATTGTTAATTTTGTCTTACATGTACTATAGAGTATGGCTCGTGACAAAAGAAATTACAACCAGCTAACTGAAGGAGAATTACGAAGAAAATGCTCACTATTGAAACTATGACTTTACATCATTTTTGCATGCTTTTACAGTCGTTGTTGTCTGTGTTTATTTAACAATATTGCATTGCAGCAATAAATAATGATGTGTGCTTGCAAACAAGGCATCAATAATGTTTTTTATGTAAGGCTTGTGTGAGTATATCCAGTAGATAGTGAACTAATGTTTTGTCTAAACCAGGCCAAGCTCATAATGCTCAGGGTTGTCTCCAGAAGTTTGGGGGCGTCTGATTAAATATATCGGGTGTAGGGGCGTTTCTGCCCCGAGATATGGAAGCCCTTCTTCCGTTCACTAATATTGTTGGCGCGCTAAGTAAGGCAGCCCCTCCATCCCGTATATAAAGGATCGAAATGACCTTTACTAAAGAGTTGAATACCGGAGATGACTAGTGAACAAAAGTTTTTCGACGATAAAGACCAATTTGGAAACCCAAAAATTCCTTTTCGGGGTTACTATGATCGGGAACATTGTGATAAACGAAGGCAGTGGGTGGAAAATTTTGCTAATTGTTCTCTTGAGCAATGTGGTCAATGGTGGTTAAATGAAGGTAGCAATGACTCTTGCTCCTGTGTCAGGTTAAAGGGCAATGTGGAGAACCCTATTGGCCTTACAAAAATTCCTCTGGCAGCTTGTGGACCATTACTGATAAAAGGACGACATGTCAACGACTTCTGTCTTTGCCCCCTTGCAACGACAGAAGGTGCACTAGTGGCATCGATCACTCGTGGTGCGACTGCATTGAGTCGAGCTGGAGGTGTGCATGCTCGAATCATTGAACGCGCTCAGATTCGATCACCGTACTTTATTTTTAGATCTATTGATGAAGTTGAAACATTTCTGAAATGGTTTAACAATAATTTTGTAACTGCACAGGAAAGGGTAAGGTCAATTTAATACGTTGTAGCTTGTAAATTCTAAATTGTCATATTCTTACCGATCGATTCTAACAAAAAAAAACGATTAAATTCTTTGTCTAGGTTTGATTAAGTTAGTAGGAACCCTTGGAAGACAATTCTCTGGCTTCACCTTTACCTAACCGCTATGCATCCTATGTGGCAATGAAATTGTGAATTAACAATAACACAGACGCCCACAAAACCAGGAAATAATTCTAATTAATTAGTTCATCCTACGCACCTGAATTGACTGTGGCATGCGTTGGACTGATTTCGTGTTTCTGTAAGAAAGCGGATTGCAATGGTCTGCATCATATCGTTTGAAACCAGTGCAAGGAGTGCAAATAATTCAATAATACTTGCTACCATCAAACTAGTCATAGAGTTCTTTGTGACTTTACAGTTTCCAATTCTACATTCATTATGTGACACACAATAATAAGGATGGTTGATGACATTTTGTGATCAATCAATTTATCTGGTATACTAAAGTAGTGTAATTGTGTAGCAAAAAAAAAGTTTCTGTAGCCAATAAAGTGACCAATACGTATAATTATACTTGCTAATAATTTATTTGAATAGGGTAAGGTCAGAGTTCTATTTTATATTGCATAACCCATCTGCTCATAAAAAGGTGCAAATATTCGATATTATTTTAAGTATAAAATGTCTTAGTTAATAGAGAGAATACAGAGTTAAATTGATGTAATGATTGTTAAGAGTATAAGTGTTCAAGTCTTCTGAACTAAAATGCTTAATATATAATGTTGCAGCTCCTTTCTCTGTTATAATGTTGAAATCATTTCTAGTGTGCACAAATTAGCAGCAGGGTGGTAAAAGCATACTGGAGCCTATACATACACATTAAGCTATTATGCCTTTCTCTTCTATGTGCATTCAATATTTTCCCTAGATTGCATTGTTAATAATCAGAATATTTTACTGCAGTAGAAGATTATATTTGTTGGCTAAAATCTTTCGTTTCTGTTGACTTCCATTTGTCATGTAGTACGAGTCCCAGTAAATAATAAATTAATGGCATGTCAATGTACAGTATTGTCATTTACTTTTTTCCAATAAATATTATAGTGTACTTGTTATTGCTGGTTGTTGAAGGTATCCAAAGTTAGCCAGCATGCTCGTTTGGTAAAGATGGAAAGCAAGCAATTTGGTCGTGCTGTAATTTTGAACTTACATTTTTCTACTGATGATGCATGTGGGCAGAATATGGTTACAAGCTGCAGTCATGATTTGTGTAAATGGATTCTTGAAGTTATGGATAAAGAATTACCTCAAGTGAAGCTGTTCAAGTATTATATAGAGACAGGTATGGGTGGTGATAAAAAAATTGGATTTATCAACCAATGGAGAACCAGAGGACACCATGTCCAAGCAGAGGCTTGGATATCAGCACGCATAATGAAATCAGTATTAAAGGTTAGCAATACTTTACTGAAAGGCAAGCAAAACAATAAGGATATCCATGTTGTGCTGTCAAATTAAATAAAGTATTCAGATTTTTTATATACTTGATTAAATTGAAAGAAGCATTCAATACTAGCACTTTTAATGTGCCATATTCATTGTGCCATATTCAGTGTGCCATATTTACTGTTGGGATTTACAACCCCAACATATTCATTATGTCCAATTTAGGCTCAGGGAATGCCCTCTAGGGCTGCTGTCTTACTAGTGTTCTAGGAGTACAACCATACACACTTGTCAAAAGTGCTCTGTATGTTGTACACTATAATCTAGTAGATATGGTAATTGTTCCTTTAGTAAGATGCTATGCTGCAGTCTCACTTTAATAAACATACAAAACAACTAAAAAAAAATTCTTTACAAAATGCATATCACCATGCTCCCAATGCAATTTTATGAACAAGGTTCTTTACTAACTCAGCATACTAACTAAATAACAGACTTAAATTTATCTTTTTTTTTAGGTTGATGTATACAGATTTATGGACTTCTACAATGCTGCTCAAACAAGCAATTTATGCTCTGGGATTATCGGGCTAACTTTGAATATATCTAACCTAATAACAGGAGTGTTTATAGCCACTGGTCAAGATGTTGCGAGTGTGGAGTCTTCTCATGCTCAACTGTTTATTACACCATTGACAAAAGAAGAATGGATCAGTCATGGTTAGTTTATTATGTTTCAATGTATAAGGCTCAGTATAATATAGGAATAATTGTTTCAACCTTAATGTAAAGCTATAAATTGTTGTCTGCTTGTGGTTAGCCACTGTTGATTACACCCAACTAAAATCACACCAATATGATGAATTGTTATTTTTTTGTGTCTGATGAACTTCAAATTTCATGCTAAGCTTATCCTTAACTCTAAATTAAATTTTCTGGCATTTTCTTCCTATTAGAGCAGATACTTAAAACTAGAGGTGCACTGCATATGATTCACTGTTATCTTGAAGTCTTGCCAGTATTTTTTAAACTACACACTGACTGCTCTTGATATACATTATATGGCAACAGTTGCTCATTGTTTTGTGCTACCATGATAGTCACTTAGAATGTATGCTATTATCCTAAAACTTTTCCCGTCAATGTCATTAATTGACCCCTTTTTCATGTGTGGATGTTATGATAAACTGACATTTTGCACACACAACATTAAATTTTAAGACCAGGCCCAATCCTGGATTTGACCTTTGGTGACCTTTATAGCCAACCTTATTATTAATGGCTATTACTATTAGTACAATGGTTTTTGTTAGCGTTGGGTATCAAAGTGGAGCAGACATCATAAGAAATATAATTTAATTTATAATGTCATTGTGTTGGCTAAAATAGGTAATGACAGAAGTACAGCAAAGTAAACACATATAGTAAATAATTTTAACAAACGAAATGTTTCTGTACCATGTCTGATGTCAAAGGGTTTCATCATGCCATAGAGCATGATTGGTTGCTATGAACCTTACTGGTAAAGCTTGCAACATGTTTTTTCAACATACCTTGAGAGGTTTTCTGTTCACCATTACACAGAGTGCATGGTGCACACCAGGGAGCTTTCCACACATTTCTTTGCATTGCTGCCCCCTTAGGTTCAAATCCTTGAGATCATTTTAGGGGAATGTGTACACTGGCTTCAACACCTATGCTAAGTTTGGAGATAATGCTAGATCCAAAACTAACTTCCTTCCTTCCTCTATAAAAATTCCCAACTCATTAAATACAGTACGTTTTTCTTTGTTTTTAGTCTTGCAAATGCCTATTTTTTCCTAACAAAAATATCTTTTAAAAACAAACTAATGTATCACAGTTAATTTCGAGATGAAAATAACTATTGCTTATATAGTTGCAAAATTTTATGTAAACCAGAATTATGTTTTCTCATGATGAGATAACAAGACTAATTGATGAGTCCTTTTATTACATAATAATAAAAATTATATCCAAATTGTCACCTGTTTGTTTAAATAACCTAATAAAATTGAGATGTGCAAGTTTGAATAAAAAAACAAACAAACTAAAATTTAAGTAGCTAATTTCTATCAAAAAGGAAAAATAAAAACAGAAGCAAAAGTATGATGTTTTGGTAGAAATATAGCTAGCAAGAAATGTCAAAGTTAAATTAACTAACTGCTACGCATGCTATTAGTTCAATAAGACTGTTTTCACTTTTTTAATCTTTTTCTTTATTTGTGATCATTAATTAATTGAGACCAATAAGATAATTGTAACTGTTAGGAAGCCAGTGGTTTTGTTAAAAACTAAATTGGAAAAACTTAAGTAAAATCAGGAAAAAAAATTCCAGTAAAACTACAACTACATTAAAAAAATTAACTAAAACTAATTTTCTATACAAAAATAGAAGACAGAAATTTTTTTCATTTAATTGAGTTTTGTGGTTACCAAAATGTGAACTGGGTGCCAGTCCTGATCCAATAACTATTGGGACAGTTAAATTAGTGTACCAAAGTTCATGCTTTATAAAATGGTTAACTTTATTGAAGAACAAGGATATCATGGTAAATAGGGTGTTATGGTTGCCCACAGTGTGAAATAGTAAGAAGCATGCAATCTAAAAAAATTTTGGACAAAATTGTTTCAACTAGTTTGAGGAAACCCGAAAAATATTTTTTATCGAGTTTGTGTGGTAACCAAGGTGCAAACTGTGGGCGGGTCATCTTAAAACATCACTAGAGCATATAGAACCTCTGTACTCAATTAAAACCCACACAAATGCAAATAATTCTGATGTCATCATTCAACTCAAAGCAGCTCCACTAATTGAAATAGCTTACATCCATCTACTGCACATATTAATTTTGATGTGCTGGGATTAAGCTGTTTAAATTTCATTTCAGTTTTGTGTCTAATTGGTTGCTTAGTTATTGGCAATATTGATAATTGGTAGTAAAAAAAAATATAAATGTATTTTTTCTCAGGTGACATTTTTCTGGTATTTTGATAGGTTTAGAACTGGAGCAGGAAGATAGCAATGAAATTTATGCTGGAATGTATGCCAGCATTGTGATTCCAAGCTTAAACGTTGGAACAGTTGGAGGTGGAGTTTCTTTGGCTACTCAGAAGGAGTGCTTAAAAATGATAGGATGCAATGGCAAGGTTTGTTTATCTTTGCTGTGCCCACAAGTTGTGCTTATGCTTGTACATGTACATGATTTGTTTAACTTATACTAAGTGTATGCGCTATAGAATGTGCCAGATGTAATAGTTGTCTTAGTTAGCTTTGTTAATTTATCTACTGACATATCACTAGCGGATTACAACTTGAATTACTTCTTTTATAATTTTTATGATTCATGTAATCTTGTTATTGTTATCAACTGTTTGAGATCCTAATTTTCCAATAATTTAACTGCAAGTAAGTCGACATGAGCAGTGAAAAAGCAATAGCATGATTTAACAGGCGCTACTACATTTAGTAAGGTGTGGTACTATGTCCCAAACATTTCTGTTGCAATCACTCTAGACGCCTCAGACAATCAGTTTCAGGCTAGTTTCCACAATTAAGAAAATTTGACTATTTTTAGCTAGCTACCATGCTTCAATTATTGGTATGGTAATTTCCTATAAATTCTTTTCAATTCAATGTCAATTTGGTGTATACTAAACATTTCTACTAACTACATGCTACATTATTACCAACACCTGAAATGGCTGTATGACACTAATAATTGTCAGCATCAGTTTCGTGCAAATATGCTGATCCTTGGTACAGAACTACATCATTCAAACCCTGTCTTACCACAGTGTGACTGTTACTATCTCCAGTCCACTACATTTGTTTCCTTTGCCAATAACCTCTACATAATGAAGGAAGCCATGTCTGTGGCAAAACTACCATCGAAAATTACTGAGTAGATATTCTGGGAAATGTTGTTGCTCATAATATTTGCTTGTTAATGTAGCAAATTATAGTGTTAACATAGAAGTATTCACAAGTAGCTAGTGTGACAAGAGTTGAAGCACAGTTTCTAGACAAACAATATTGAAGCCAGCCATAACTTGTTATAACTCATCTTGTAATAGAGTGGTTGGTTGGGTTAGAGGCAGAATCTTTGCTGTCCAATAGGGTGACTTTTGGATGCAACACAGACACCCAGTATTCAGGAAACTCAAAGCCTATCTATTTATTATATAGATCACACCAGAAAATAATAAGTATTAAATCAAAACTGTCGGGTTAAGTTTTAAATATATTATTTTATATAATATTATAGGATTTTAAAGCAGGTATACTACTTTTTATGTAAATAATTGTAGAATGGTGTTGGGAGACTATGTGAAGTGATTGCTGCATATTCACTAAGTCTGGAGCTCTCAACCATATCTGCACTGGCAAGCAATCAGTTTGCTAAAGCACATGAAAAGCTTGGCCGTAATCACCCAGAATTGGGACTGAAACAAGAACACGTGACAAAAGATTTTTTTTCTGAGATTATGGGAAAGGATAAAATAATTCTGGAGTTTCAACCATTTGAAGTAAGCTAAGTTCATGAATAATCGTCGTCTGTTCATTCTCCAAATACATGGACAAAAATTTTCGGCTTGTCATATTATGTTATTGCCAAGATGGCTGAAGTTACCCTAGTGCAGGGTAATTTAGTAACAAGTGACTGGTCCCACATTTTGCTATACTTGTCAAGTTACATAGATTCAAAGACTTAACACCCACTATTGTGTTAGGGCTCCACTTACAACACATTAGATTATCATGTTTTATACAGTGACACTAGAAAATTAATAAAAAAATTTCTTTTCTTGTTGCCTGTTGTTCACCCATTGTATTTGACTTGTTCCATTTTTGCTTACTTTAGGTGGATACAGGATGTAGTATTCTTTCTGATGTCACAAAAAATGAAGTTCATAAGAAAGTGGGACATTTTGGATATCTTCTAAAGTATTCCAAAGATGGTAAAAGAATACTAAAAATATATATTTTATTATAAATATTTAATCAGTGAGCACAATAAAAATATTATCATCCTACCATTATACCTAAAAAGTATTGTAATTCAAATACCCGGGCAATAAAAAAATCAAGTTTAAATAGGTTTTAGATAAAAATACTTGATACGACCCTGGTAATCATTTTAGCAACAAAAAGTTACAAAGTATATATGAATATAATAAAAGCTGAATTACTATTAAAAAAAAACAAACTTATTTAACATTATTTTGTTCTGTACTAGGTAATGAAGAGGAGGTAAAAGTCGTCATTAAATCTAAAACTACAGCTGTGGAGACCTGCAACATGTTGAGCAAAATAGCCAATGCTTGTGGAATGAATTTGGCAATTGAGTATGAAAGAAATAAGCTTAAAACTGGTTTTAAGTGAGTGAAATATAAATGTATGTTCACTAAAATTTACGATTAAATTACTGGGTAAACTTTTGATATGTGCATATCAGTTCGCTTTAACTATAATAAAACATTTTCTTATTCCTTTCTGTTCCTTACAAGTAAGCCAATAATTGTGCAACTTTCCAATTATTGAACATCAGTGGTAGTAAAAGGTCATTAATACATTGATCAATAATGTTTGAGCTCTGAGAGGGCCAGAAGGCATGAAAATAGTAAAAGCAGTGGCTAGAATTTTACGACATTCAGTCAGGACGAATCAATTGACCATTATATTGTGATTTAGCTATTACGAATTGTTTGGCACGTGTACTTTAAATACAATCAGACAATGTAAGTACTTTACAAGTAACTCTTTTCACCATATTCTCACAATGCTGAGATCTTTAAACTGAATGCTGAAATTAAAAATATTTATTATCTGAGTTTGCATTTGAAGTTACTTATTTGGGCAGCTGCAACCAGAATACGAGTAACTTTAAGATTAATTTTTTTTATGAAAATGTACAGGATATTTCATCATCTTTGTTTTTTTAATAGTGATTGTGATATTCGTGAAGTCTTGCTATATGGCATTAAGGAACTAGTGCCATTTTCCCCAAGGATATTCTACACAAATTTTCATCCCTCTAAGGTTATTAGCTATCTGTTGTACGTTTAGTTGAAAATTAAACAATGAATTATTGGTGATATCTTTTAGGAGATTTTCATAATTGCTATGGAATATTTGACAAAAGAAGCATATACTCACTTAGATACTGTTGACAATATTGAAGTATGGAATAAAGAAGACATTAAGGTAAAACATTTCAGTAATAATATATACATTTTATGTATATATATTGGGAATTTTAAATGACTTGAGTCATCACTTTGTTTCCGCTAATATTAAGATATTCATAGTAAACCAAAATACAAGATGATGTAGCAACAATAGCAATAATACCAACATAATGATATGAACTTTCGCAAGGATAGTTTTAATAAAATTAATTTATGTGAAAAAGATAAAACTAATATGCAGTGACTCATCAATAATGTATTAAAATTACTTTCTTTATACTCTGATTACAGCCAAAATTTTCCCCTCAATTCAATAGAAAGCTTGATCATCCCCCCTAATTTGAATGTTGTTCATACTTCAAGATTGCTCTCAAAAAATAATAATAATAAAAATAAATAAATAAATCAGACAATATTATAATTTTTAAGTGACTACCACATATTTAGTAAGTCTAATGTTTTTAAATCAAATATTCCTATTAGAAGAAATCTGCTATTAATTTTGCTCATCATTTTCTATAAACTATTAAAAAAAAAATCAGGTAGCAATATAACTGAACTCATCATTAGCTTAAAAAAAAAAGACACATGAAATTTATAAATCACTTGAACTTTTAAATAGATATCTCACTGACTAGGAAAATGTGTTATAAAACTCAACTGCCATGTGCCGAGGTTGTTCAGTGGAGCTATTTTTGCTGACATAGCATATATATTGTATCTGTATTACATGTAGGTTGTGCTGCATGATATGGCAAAACTCCATTCCATTTATTTTAAAAAGACTGACGTTCTTCTGAAACAATTCAACAGCTTGAAGAAGATTACAGGAGACAAGTGTTTGCATTCACTGTGGATGGAGTTATTAAATCATGCTAAATTTGAGTTTCCCAGATTTTGGACTGAGGAAAGGTAAACTGTAAATTTCATGTTCCATATGTTTGATTATATTATATCTCATAGATTTGCAGATACATTGCAAGCAATACAGAGCCTAGACAAAATTGATGCTATTATAAATGAAGCCCCCCAGACATTAGTCCACAATGATTGCAACCCTCGCAACATGTGCTTACGTAAAGCCCCAGCAAGTAATCTACCAAAATTGTGCCTGTATGATTGGGAACTGGCCACTGTTGATACTCCACAAAGAGATTTAGTTGAATTTCTCTCTTTCGTATTGCAACCATCAACAAGCATTCAGTCTTGGCTCGAAGTAATTCATTTCTACAGAAAGTGTTTGGAAGAGTTTTCTGGATTTAAATATCCTTCAGAAAAGTAAAAAAAAAAAAAATTATTATAATTAATATTATTTTTTTTATAAGTTTTCAAATATTTTAGATTTATGGAAGTCTTTGATTGTGCGGCTTGGGAATATACCATAAGACGGCTGTTGATGTACACAATGGCTCATACGTTGAAGGATTACAAATATTTGCCACGAGTAGTAAATTCAATGTTCTCATATTTTAATGCCATGACCAATCAAAAAGCAAAATTGTTTATTCAACACTCAAAACTTTAAAATAAACTATCTACAAAACTGTCAGATAGTTGTATATTTGACATTTATTTTATCATTACTGTATAGTTTGTGACAGTCTTTGTTTATTTGTTACTGCTGTACAATTGATCAGATGATTGTTTCTATTGGTAGTTATATAATTGACTGAATAGTGAATTAACCATCTACATAGCAGTCCAACAATTGTAAATTGACACCAACATTTATTTTTATTACTATATAATTTGTAAGACGTAAGTCTCAGAACAGAAGTATCAGCTTTCACCATGCATTGTATTGTCGGCTAGACTCATGATTAGTGTTTAAAACTATCGTAAAAATGCACAGTCAACTAATATTATAGCTAACTTGGCACCCTAAACAATTTTATAAAATTCACATAATCAATTGTACAGAGTAATTAACATTTCTGCCAATCTGAGATTCTATAGTTTCATCTAGCGCTCTAAATCTCGTTCATGGTAAGTTTCCATACTTTTCCCTCAATTAATAAATGAATATACCATTAATTTGAATTGTAATTGCAAAGCCAAGTGGAAGCTATCACAGATACAGAGAGTATTGACTAATATTTCTTTCCTAATAAATCTAGATTGATGACTAGTGTTGTAAAAAATTTAAAACTTAATTATGCACTCTGTTTCCTTTATGATTCAGTTGCAAGTATATTAAGCAACCCAATCACCCAATATAATCTGGTAAGGTGACTTCAATATCATATATCATAATAATGTTGAACTTTTTTTTGTGGTAATTACAAAGACATTTCAGCCTCGAAAAGCTTTAATATGTATCATCTTAAGTTGAATCATACAGCAGATCATATAAGTGCACTTGACAATACTCGATTTAGGTTTGGGGGAAATTTCAGTGGTTTTTCCCCCTGTACTCGTAATTCCCTATAATACCTATCTGAGTAACAACACACTGCATATTTTATCCTTTATTGCTGGAAGCGTCTGCAAGCAATGATAAGGTAAAGGTCGGCGCCAATGTAAGGCGGGTCAAATAATCGGAGGCGTGGTCCTCAGTTTGTTATCTACTTTATTCTTTCTTTAGTTTCGGTTAGCTTATACCATCTACAGCAGCTGCATTACTTGCATTCAAGATGGTATGTTTGCATGCTATTGGTATTGGGCGGTGTGGGTCATAAATGTTGAGAAAAAGCTTGGTCAGTCGATTGTATAATAGAAAAGAAGTATGATTGGTTCGTAGCTTGTTTTTATTGTCATAGCTATATACCCAGAATACAGTGTTCCAGCTTGTATGTCATTCTAACTGGTTCAAATTTCCTCGTGTATCTGTTCTGGAAGTGTAAGTGTGCATGAAATTCTGACCTTAGCAAGATACATGTTAATTGTGTATGACATTATAGCTGCTTATGGTTCCCTGTAAATTTTAATGTGAGGTCTTAACTAGTTTTTGGCCACAGTTTCAGTATACATGTACGTGAGGTGCTTGAAAGGATTCAAACCTTGATTTATGAATCCAAGAAGAATCAATCTTTCTTTTAGGCACAAAGCTATGAAACTGAAATATTATTCCAATTTATGTTGGGGAACATTTTTAAAAAACTGCCTTATTTCTTTACCTTAGAATAATTGTCGCTGAACGTTATAAAATTTATAGCTGTAACTCTAGCCCTCATGTATGCTGTAGGGAACAGCTATAAGTCCTGCATAATCATCCTGTGTAAAGGCTATGTGAATTAGTTTATGTAGTCAAGAATAGCCAAATATGTTTGAGGTCTCGGCATTATAAATCATTTTCTTATAAATGTAGAATAAAGCTGTTATTGATGGAAATAGCGGGCTGTTTTTCTCACTTCTATCTAGAGACCCAGAAGGTATAAATCAGCGTGATGAGGTGAGTGGTTATATGTGTTAAGTTCAATTGTACTTATTTGGAGTAGTATTACTACACATTTCAAATCACATGATGATATTTGTCATAATGCCATACTTGTAAAAAAATTTGTCATGAATGTGTAGACTGGCCAGACATTACTCCATCTCGCATGTGCTCACGGAAGATCTGATATCATGATTCATTTGCTTAATACCAATATAGACATTATGGTTCAAGAAGAAGTAAGACAACTAGTATAGTCCAAAGTAAACAACAATGCAGGGTTTTAATTGCTTGTTTGTAGTTCTTCCTTTTATCTGCAGATGTGGTCTTTATACTTAAATTGTGATACAAAATTTATTAATATTTGGATTTTTTATATTACTTTAGCTTATCAGAAGAGTATTTTAAGCAAGGCAGGCCTAACTTAACTTGCACTTCTAGTGATGCTTTTAATTAATGCAGTAGTCATGTAATATTAATACACTTCTGCCACAGGTTCAGTTCAAAACCTGAGAGTAAAAAATTGTAAAAGTAGAAGCATAACTAATGTTTTTAAATAGTTGGCTTTGTAGTACTTCAAATTGTGCATGTGCCCATATGTACCTGTCACATTTTTTGTAGTTTCATATTATGCTATAATTCATACTTCTTATTTTTTACACCTAGGTGAACAGTTACTCTGCCCTACATTTGGCATGTCTATTTGAACGGACTCATATTGTGTCCAAATTGCTTAGTTCGCTACATACAAGTGAACATAGCAAAGCATTTGTCAACCTCAAGGACAAGGTATGCTTAAGCTATAATTGCACATTCAAATCTCTACAGTTTATCTACTTTACTATACAATATGTGACATCGTCCCAAGAGGGTGCTATTAGCTATGAAGATTTTTTTTTTGTTTATAAGTTGAATATATTTAATGTGAGACCTTTACATAATTGTAGTAATTCAAATTATATAAGGTAGAAAATGTTCTTTTTATCAAAGTTTTGGTTTAATATTCCTATTTTTCCTACATATTTTAAAGATCTTATAAGCTAGTGTGGGGAAATGGGGTGGGAAAACATTTGGAAACCTGTGTTCTGGTGCAAAGCTAGCAAAAACATTAGTGTTTTGGTACTGTTACAGGCCATGTCAAGGTCTATAGGTAAATCCAGATAAACTTGTGCAGTGAAAATATTGAATTGGCAAGAGAAAATTTAAGAGCTCTAAAGATGTGGAACAGTGTCCTTTTATATACATAATATACATCACAGTATATTTAAAACATATCTATGTATTAGACATATTACACTCACCAGCTATCTGTAATTATATACATATGGTATATATTATAAACCAAAAGTCCATATGATAGACATGTTACACTCACTATTTATTTATGTGTATTTGAAAAGGAAAGGATAATTTCATGGTAACTCATGTTTATAAAGATGCTCAAGTTAATCTGTAGACCACATCTTTTGAAATTACATCAAGTAGGCACTTTTATTAGTTTTATAGTCTCTTGAGCAGCATATTAAATTGAACTGTAGGACGAGTGTAGGCAATTAAGAAAGAAGCTGTAACACACACTTCTTTCACACACACACACACACACACACACACACACTTGTGCACTGGACCAACACAAAGCTTACACTGTATTCTTTTCGTGATGGCTTATTGGACAAAGGATTTTGAAGATCAATACTGTTGCTTAGGGCTTAGGGCACATACGACAAGGTTCAATAACTATAGAAGTTCTGTTCTGTAGAGTACTGAGTCAACCATCACGCAAACGAAAAGCCAAGAGGGTCATCAAAGTACAGATGACATGTGTATGTCCTAATTATACACTCAGTGAAAACCACAATTTTAGATTGTGTTATTCCTGGAAAGTGTCTCACTAGCTTTGCTAGCTCTTTAATTATACAACCCTGATAGTATCTCACTTTGTTTCTCTTGCCACCATTTTTTTTGGTACAAATTTTATTTATGTTCTGTTGGTACATGTTATCAATACCAACTTATAGTGCTCAGTCATAGAACTAAACTTTCCTCTAATAGCATTTCAGTTCACTTCAATATTTTTAGTGGGGATGGACGGCACTGCATCATGCATCCCGCAACGGACAACTTGAAGTTTGTCAGCTGCTTGTCAGTAAGGATGCAGATCCAACTCTCACTAATGAGGTATTGAAGCAGCAATCAAGCTTGTTAGATACATATACATACTTATGATCATACATACTTACATATAACTATGTATTGTGTATAATTAATTATTGAATGTTGTTATTTTACTTTAGTTGGGACTGACAGCTTGCCATTATGCAGCAAGACATAACCACACCAGTGTTCTGTCCTATCTCTATGATTACTCACTCAGCAAGGTTTTGCCATCTATAAATATAGCTGAGGTACAGCATTACATATGTAATATTGTCATTACAACAATTTAGTTACTTGGTGAGTGAAGCTAGCTTATGGGTGTTAAGTGGACAATCTGCTTTTTAAAACAAGAACAGAACAACTAACATGCAATAATCGGGCAACTATGAATCGATCCAGCAATCAACTGTTGTTGTGCCATGTAAAGTTTGCATACGTGTGAACTCCTTAGAACCATTTGACCCATTCTAATAATTTTTTAAAGTCTATATGGTGATAGATTGCCTTCAAAGCCGAGTAGCACTAGTTGAATTGTTGGGGTTAACTTATCTAGTTTCACTGTTTTAATTGGCTCATTTGGGTAGCTTGAAATGTTTACTACATTCTTTAAAAATATTCACAGAATCATTAGTAAATTAAAAGCAGAATATAAGTATCTAATCACATGCAGGCAATCTGATTGGTCCATTGCAATAATTTATTCAAGTAGAATCATGGTCTGTGGCATTTGGAAATTGAGTATGGACACTTGTTGCTCTTAGGGTTACTGCCTTTCATTACCTGACTGATCCAGAAAATGAATTGCAGACATTTTCATTTGGTTTTCACCGTTGCTATGTTTAAAAAAAGTTAGATTCTGGTAATCGTGAATTTGGCAATGCTTAGGAATCCTGGCATGTAATAACGTCGTTGCCATGCTCAGACATCACAGCTTGAGGCCTTAATTTATAAATGCAGCAGGTCACGATATCCTAATCTAACTTATCAGGTACTGTCAACATCTCTTCTGGAAAAAAAAGGCGCTTGTAATTTTTTTCTTTTAATTTAAAAGAATAAGATTGAAATAGTTTTGTTCTTAGCATGTGCAACTTTTCTGAATTGACTACATTCCCTTTATAGTTAGACCTTTCCACATATTGATTCAAGTATATACTAGTGATGTGCTTAAGCACAAATGGTGAGCGAGCCTAAAACCACGCTATTGTTAATCGTTTGATTTTAACTTCTAAAACTCAAGCTACTAAAGAAAAAAGTCGAATATGTTTAATTACGTATGTATGGTAAAGGGATTCAATGCCATAGTAACCACTCCCTGCAACTGTTTGAATTGAAGGGAGAAAAAAAAAAGCAACAAAAAAACAAATCACATTATTTAAGCGTTTCTTTGTGATATTCTTTAGCTAAGTAGTAGTTGTAACGCACAATACTTTCACACTTAATTGATCATACCTACACAAGGCTTACCTTCGTGGTTAGTCTAGTGGACAATGAATGTTCAAGTAAATACTGTTGCGTAGGGCTTATAAATATGACAAATAGCTATTAACTTACTACCGCCACTAACTCAAATAGAAATGAAACTCCCATAAGTTTTTTAGTTCTAACTGCACCCACAAAAGAATTCAAAGCAGTAAACAATTCAATTTCTAGAACGATACGGGTAATGATAGATAACTAGAGGATTCTGTTTAGTGAAGTTTGGGACGGGGTCGAACACTGAGCTAACGCAAAAATACGTGAGGGTCAAAGTACAAAATGACATACGTACGTCCAAACATATAAACAAACATCCCCAATTTTCAATGTGTTACCCCTGTAAGTGTCTCACTTGTTTCGCTCGCTCGCCAAATATACACTTATGTAGTTCAAATGATAAATTAGAACGTTATAATTGGATAATCGATATTTTTTTAAAAATCTGAACGATCGGTGCCATATGGTGCTATGCCTGGTGGATGGGTTAGAAGGGAGCAGTGTTTTATTTGGCATGCTAAATTAGTTTTTATTTAATTGTTTTGTTTGTGTTAACATGTTACAGCAAGACACACCCACATTGCTTCATTGTGCTGCGATGGGAGCTCACAATAGTATCATTCAGTTGCTCATACTTCAGTCGTATCCTCCAATGATTAAATCTAAACGTGCTGTGGACTTCATCAATGATGTGCGTATGTGTTTTAGTTGGTGTTACGTATGAAAATGATAACATTGGATATTGTGTTTTCAGGCAGCTGTAGTCTTATACTTTTTGCATGATCAAATAGATATTGCAGATAATTTTTATTAATTTATTTTTTGATAGTTATAATTTTTTGATAGATATTTATTGCTCAATATCCTGATGAAGTTGCTGATGCCAGAGGGAGTTCCAATGTCAAAGTGGCTTTGTCTGCATATAGACAGGTTTGTGATACTTCAACAAGTGCCCTACTGTGTATGTATTAAGTGTATAATAGCAAATTATCTCACTCTAACAGCCAATGTTGTGAATTAAAAAATTATTAATAATATAATTAATTAAATCATTGGGATAAGTTTTAATTGGCTGTTAGTACAAGAAAATTTGCTATTATAATTATTTCAGCCGAGAATTACTGAATTATATATGTGTATGCTTGCATAGGGTTTTTAATAATGACAAGCTTGTGTACTACATAGTGATATTGAATACTTTTATATGACATAACTTATAACCAAAAAGTTCAAGTCACTGAAAACATGCATATATGCTTATATAAAAGTGCTGCTTTACAACCCTTTCTACTACATATACATATATATTTTAATATTTGTTCGTATTAGTTAATTGTAAGTTAGAAAGTGGGGTAGTGTACTCGAAACTGAGGATTGCTGCAATGGTGCTTTATTTTATTTTTTAAAATTTGTGTGTGAGTTTTTATAATGCCTCAACTCCCCCCCCCCCCCCCCCCCCCCTTTTTTTCCCCTCTTTTTTTTTGTCAAGGACCTTTTTTCTGTGGCCGTTTTAAGGGGTGGGGGGGGGGGGGGGGGGGGGGGGGGGGGGGGGGGGGGTTTTTTTTCCCCCCCCC
>WLWI01000797.1_pt1 | contig 27927 bp, 10 predicted proteins | sample 6701501 | NCBI WGS metagenome assembly WLWI01 (sample SAMN12718690, study PRJNA515312) | sponge metagenome | isolation source: marine sponge | host: Mycale hentscheli | place: New Zealand: South Island, Marlborough, Capsize Point | collected 2014-11-01 | reverse complement strand
ATATTATGAACTTTACAATACTACTAATATTCCAAAGTTATGGATCAGCTTGGAAATTGGAGATACTCTTGTGTTTCCTGCATCTTTGGAGTCCTGAATCCACAGTAGAATCAATAAACTTCTCCAAAAGACTTAAGCTATCATTGCAGCATAACTCAAAGTATCAAAATAATCATGAATTATAGTTCTTGTTATAAAATTTTACATGAGAATATTTGATAAACTTGAAGTGTTTTGTAGCAAGGTTTATCTGATCAATTTTATATTGTAACCACACTTGTAGATGTGCTGTACAGATAGCTATACTACATTACAAACCTGAGTGCAATGATAGATAACTGGTAGATTCAGGTATGCAGCTGTAGGCAGATAGTTATTACCCCCTTTCTTGTATGCAGAATTGCGTATTTGGCCTTTCGGGGACAAAATACGGAGGAACGCAAAATTGCGTATTTGGCCAGTAATCGGATATAGTTCTAGCGAAATAGTTAAAAATTATTATGGATTTTTTATAGCATCAACGAATAACACAGTTGAGGGTTAGGTAATTGTCTTAGAACTCAATAACCATGCGCTTCTTCATTTACTAGACCACTTCCAATTGTGGGAAAACACTCATGTAAAAACATGTTCTATGTAATATACATTATTATAATAACAACAAATAATCAAATTATCATAAGCTGTTGACTGACACATTGTCTACCTTTGTACACACAGAAATTAGAATTTATACAATGGTCCATCATAATTGGCATATTGATATTTTGTTGCAGGACCTTCAGTTGTAAGAAACATCGAAAGAATTATTTTATATTTCAGTGTAGTATTATCCTGGAGTGAGCCAGTCCCTCTCAATGGCATTCTCAACAGATACACTATCAGATACTCAGTGAATGGCAGCAGTGAGATAACCAACACAACAAGGGACACCACTTTCTCTATTACAGATCTGAACCCAAACACTGTAGTGTCTAATATCAGAGTCATAGCTGCTACAGGAGCAGGAGATGGTCCTCCTCAGACCATAGCTGATATTCAGACTCTGGATCGACCATGTAAGTCACTATTGTACAAATCAAACTGAACTGAAGCATACGTTGTATTGGCTACCACCTCAAAAATCAAATAGGCACGATAATTATTACAAATATTTAAAATATTGTGGGTTTATTCTAAATTTACTATCGCTAAAAAGATATGAGTCTCATATCAGTACTAATGCAATATGTATTATTTGTATATCTATAAACTCAAATAAATTACATTTTTACTTTCATCAAAGGAGTTAGAAATGAAACTATTATAGGTGCTCATATTTAAATTCAAAATTGAATTGTTTTATGGTATAATAACAACATGATGTCATAAAAATACTTTTGCTGTGTAGTAATAGTTTAGCCAGTGATGAAAAAATAACTTTTGGCTTCAACAATTTATGCTTATTAAGTGACATAAAATTTTGAATGTGTTCATTATTAGCATGGACTATTGACATACCAGATGCATGTGACATTTATTATCTATATGATAATAATAAGCTAGAGTGTCAGAAACAACAACAACAATCGACGATGGTGTAGGTATTCATGAATAATTCATGAGCTGAACCAAGTTGGTAAAGCATCAGTAGAGTGTCACGTTCTTCCCGCTTTATAGTTCACAAAAAATGCTTCTATTTCGGACTCTGTGACTTTTTATAATCAAGCACATTTACCATTAAAGTGACTGGAACAGTTTGATTGTTGGAGTGCCTTACCTATTGTATCACCTTCTTTTCCCCCCTAGGTCTTGCCCTGTCCATTCCCACTACTTAAAACTGAACACTGAGTGTGTATAAATGAACAATTGATTTCCTGAATTGAGTTTAGAAAGAGTATTCACCTCCAGTAGTAACCATAACTCACCGCAGATCAAGAGTAGAACAGACACAGAGAAGTAGGAGAACACAAAAATTCAAGAAAAATACAAGCAGAAGTTAGAACAGGTTGACTGATGTTCTAGAAAATACTACAGCATTTTAAATATCCTAAACTTAGTACATTGAACGTCTCAGTGTAGTGCGATAAAGCAAACCACACATTCAGTAGAAGGCGATAAGGACACAAAGGTGATTAAAAGGACAGAAACGCTGAGAGAGATAGACAATGAAGGAGAAGCCACTCTATGTAATGAAGAGAGGAATAAGATAACCTGAGATAGATCAGAAAGAAAAAGAGTAGGAGAGGGAAAACATGGATAAAAATATCTTATGCTATTGCATTCCTATTTTGTAAAAGTAAGTACATCATCAAGTGCCTGGATGTGGTGGGATAATTGCTAGTAAATACTTCCATATACATATACATAGCCTTATATTGACAATCATTAATTAAAAAGGTCTCAATTGAGGTTATGTAAAACATTTTGAGTTTTATTCTTTTACTGTGGGAAAAAGTGTGTAAATGTAGCTTTGCTGCCACCAGGGAAAGGGCAAATGTAGAGAGTATACACTGTAAACCAAAAGGTGTGTAGTTCACACTAAATTAAGCGTGAATCACTTGTAACAAAAGTCACACCAAAATATGGTGTGATGCGCACACCTCATCATTTGGGTGTGAAGTACACACCAAACTTAGTGTGAATTCTCACCATAATCACTATGAACTTACATATGCTGAATTATTTACATTGATTCTAGTATTACATATCAACATTTTTTTCCAAAAAGAGATTGGTGTAATCCCAGATATCACATTAATCAGATGACTAAAATCTTAGTCAACTCTCTTATCTAGCACACAAGTGTACAAAACATTTATAAGGTAGATTACAACGATAATAGCATTGGTTTTTGCCGGCACACGAATATAGTTAATGTTTGGTAAAGGGTCCATGCTATTCCATTGAGTGTGAATTTCACACTAAGTGTGCATTCACACTAGGAAGAAAGTGTGAAAGACACACTATGCATAGGTGGTGGGCATTCACACCACCAGTTTGGTGTGAATTTGGTGGGTTTTCACGCTATAATTTTTACAGTGTAGGAAGCCAAGGTAAGTGCATGTACTTACTGAAGACAAGTAAATATTCAGGAGCAAGCATGTATTTTCATTACCCACAGACTTGTGTCAAAAAAGCCTGAAAGGGAAGTATCTTGTGACAATAAAGCCTGAAAGGGAAGTATCTTGTGCCAATAAAGCCTGAGAGAGAAGTATCTCGTGACAATAAAGCCTGAGAGAGAAGTATCTAGCTATATCACTTTGGAGGAGAGTTTTTTTATCTATTTAGCACAGTAGCGCTATAAGTAATGACTTGATGAATGATGTAGCATAATTTATTTTTATCTGTTCTTGAGATCTCCTACTTAATACTACTTTATTTATCTACACCAGTTGCCCTTTCCTGCTCTCTGTCTTCCTGAGTCATTTCAGCTCTTCTCAACACTTCATCTCATCTTGAGTCCTGCATTTCTTTCTTTGTCAATCTCCCCTGCTTCTCAGGATCCGTGTTTCTCAAATATGGATTTATGCTATGTGAAGCTATTGCTTTCTCTGTCCATTCCTCACAGATTTCACTTGTTGTATGTTTCAATCAGTTGTCATTTCTAATCGACTTCATTTCCTTAATTGCTCTCTACAGAAGATGATGGTATTTTGAGGCGATGTTTTACCAACTGGGCTCAGCTCTTGAAATGTTAATGAATGTTCACTGTTGTTGGTTGATGTTACTGACTCACAAAATTAAAATATTTTATTATAGTAATTATACATGTTCATGTAATTCAGTTTAGCTAAAAATACTCTCAATAATTATTAGTATATTTATTGTTTTATTTATTTATTTATTAGCTGAAGTAGAAAATATTGAGTTAGAAGTTCTGTCTGATACCTCAGTGAGAATATCCTGGGACAACTCTGGTTTCCAAGCCATCACTGATTTTGTAGTCTACTACAGACTGACAGGCAGTAGAAAGAGACAAACTCTTGAATCAAGTGTGGTTGTTTCAAAGGAAGCTACTTCAATTACTATTAATAAATTAGTCAGTGGAGCAGAGTATATGTTTGAAGTAGTGGCTAGAGCAACTGATGGTCTGAAGTCAGTATCAGGAATGAGAGCTGGACCAGATCCTGTTACTCTATTATCTCCTACTACTGAAAGAACTTCAACAACTTGCTCTCAAACAAGTAAAGAAAAGTGCAGTTAGTTAGTGTCAGTAAAACTATGGTAAATTAAATTGAGTTACTCAAGTTTTTACAATTACTAAGTTAAATTAGCAGTTTCTTGTTTATTTGAGGTAAAGAATGATAATGATTTTTAAATAAGAACTGGCCCTATTGGCTGTGCATACAATTAAATCTGTTATGAGATGCATTTTAACAGAGCCTTTATAATGAACTAACTTATACAAGAAATAAATAGTATAATAATATTTTAACAATAACAGTGTCCTTCTACTGTAAGAATTTAGGGTTTGCTTATACTATAACATATGAAAAACTTGTACATCTTTATATAATTAATTCATTTTGTCAATTACAAATTTCAGATATTGTACTAGCATCAGTCTTCATCACGCTAATAACTACAGTGATTATTTACTCACTCATTCTGGGAATAGTCATTGCAAGCTTGAAATTTACAAGAAAGATGGAAAAAAGGTAGCTAAATAAATACTAATGTTTATTAATTTCAATACGAAACTTTATTTGTTGTAAAAAACCTAATGATATGGTTTTCATTTACAATGAAGCACCAGGACTCTCAGCACTACTAAACACTACTTACCTAATACAATAATAATCTCTGACTAAAAGAACACGCAATATATAAGCTATTTTAACCAGGCATCAATACAATGAAAATGGTACATGGAGACCTGTCTTCATAAGAGAAGGTCAAAAACGCTTACTGGTATACATTTTTAACGTGAAACTTAACTTCTTTCAATTCCGTTAACTTCCCTGATCATAAAGCAAACTACACCACAGGCTGCAAGAGATTATTTGCTCATGTAATTATGATGTGACACTAGGGGGCGTTACCCACATAAGCAGGTACCAACGTGGAGCTGGAAGCTTCACTTTTTCTCAACAATTAGCCGGAAATTATTTAAAGTAGCACAATCAATTGTCCTAAATCTTCATTCTGAGTTAGTTCATACCTAAATCAAAGGTTAATTGTCACTAATCTCCAAAATCAGAGCGTGACAGACAAACAGACAGACAATCAGACAAACAGACAGGACGACTATGATAAACCTTTCGCGCATGCATGCTGAGAGTTAATTATAGCATCTATTTGAAGTGTTTAAAATTTTTGACATATTTATGTATCGAAGATGATTGTTTGCAGAGGTTCAGATGTAAAGATGGAGTCGTGTTCAGCATATGGTGAAGTCATGGAGAGAGAATCTGATCCTCATTATGAGGCTGTAAAAAGTCAAGAGATTGCTCCTACAAATTGATTTAACATCATTGTTGTACAATATATAGCTGACGTACTGGTGGTCTATCTATGTGTATAGACATTGCTATTTGTTTTTACTACATTTTTTCTGTGTAGCTGCATAATGTTATAAACACTAAATTATAGCTAATATTTTGATTTCTTGTTAAACTCAATGGAAGTCTATACAATTTAAATTTATTCCATATACTTTGTATTTCACTAGTCATAAAATATTTACAAAATGCACAAACAAACATTTTACAATGGTCATCATCAGTGTGTGAATTTATAATAATAGTCAAAAATAATGTCCTGAGGAATTTGCTGTTATGACAGAGTTATAACAAAAATAAGTTGTCATGACAAAGCTATAACAAAAAAGAAAAACCTGGCTACAAGCTATATTCTTGTTAGGCAATTATATACATACTGGAGGCAATAAACCATATCCCTGTTCATTGATGGTCCATTCATTATTTGCCAAGACTCTGAGTAACATCTCTTGTGCAGTTCTTGCTGGTGATCTACTATGTTAGCATTATCCCAATCAATGTGGTGATGTTGCTGAATTGCATATTGAGCATCTGCAGATGTGTTGGTGTCTAGCAATTTCAATGCTCGTTGATGTTCTTTAGTCTATGCTCTAGCATCCGTCCAGTTTGGCCTATATAAACCATTGTGCAAGTCTTACACGTTATTTGATAGACCACTTCTCTCTTTTAATTGGTGGAAGTCTGTCCTGCGGATGAATCAATATATTTCTTAGTGTCCGGTATGGTCTGAAGGCAGTTCAGATGTCAAGGCGATGTAGAATTCTCTGTATATTTTCTGACAGGTTTTTCACATACGGTATTACTACTGTCACTTTTGAAGTATCATCCTTGGTTTGTTGTTTCTTGTGACTCTTGCCTGCTTAGCAATCCTCTTAATGAAGTAAATGGGATAGCCATTCTCTTTCAAAGCAGTTTTCACATGTAAATTCTCTTTTACTTCAGCCTCATTAGTGCTGCAGATCTTACCTGCTCTGTTGAACAGTGATTTGGCAACAGCATTATGGTGTTCTAACGGATGATGAGAGTCAAATGAGAGATACTTGTCTGTGTGGGTTGTTTTCCTGTAAACTTTGGTGGTCAAACTGCCATCACCATGGTGTACAATTTCATTATCCAAGAGAGACAGTTTACCATCACACTCTAAATTTAAATTAGCACAACTAAATTCATTTCTTTCTTGCTGTGCTATAAGTTATACTATTGTAGAGAAGTTCAATCACTGTCAGATGTCACAATCTCAGCAGATTATGTCGACTGAAATAATGGGAAAGTAAATTAATTTTAGAGAATTAGTAACAACAAAGAAGCTAATATACATCCTATCCATTAATTAATTGCCCACTACTTTTTATTTCCAACCTCCTGAATTGTATCAATCGGTCAATAGTGACCCATTTTGTTCAGTTGTAACCATAGTTTTTGTAAGAATATATGCAGCTATTCATTTTGCAGCTCCTATGAAAAGAATTTTTGTGAGAGTTTACTTCAATACTGTCAGAGATATAATTATATAATCTTTTTTCTGACTAAATTGTTTTCTATTGACAACTAGTCGTTATGTAAAATATATATTGTATAAACTAGTATACTCTAATACTTTACTTATTTTTCTTGTTAGACAAATCATTCTATGCCAAATGCTTTTAAAGTCAGTAGCTAGCCTATACCTATGTTAAATATTGTATTTATTTAGTGTTTATCTGCTCTAAACTCGTTAGACAATTTACGAAGTAAATAAACCAGTGAAGAACACTCACTAGTCCAATTTGTTATCACAATTGTGGACTATACAGATTATAAATCTTGCATTTGTACTAAAGAATTTTACTTTACTAGATTTTAAACAATAGGAAAAGTTTGTGGCTTCACTACTGACTTTGATTGCTATAGTATCCAGCATTAACAATTTAAACATTGAGTCTTGTAACAATTAATTATCCTATTCTGGCAATCTTAAATTCATTTTGTATGAGCTTCTAATAAACTGAAATTATTCTTTTCTTCACATGAAATTATTCTACTTAATAGTCTTTTATCCTTTTACAGTTTCAATTGGCACTTTCATTTAGAAACATCTTTTTTTGCAAGCTATGTGTGTAGCTGTAAATTCTACACAATGTTACCTGAAACCTATCTATCTGAAATCTCTCTTTTGAATATTTTGTTTGACTCGTAGTGGTTTGCCTCATGTGGAAGAGTGACAAATGTAAGTATGTAAAGTATGTAGCCAGGTTACTATGTCAAGTTAGTTACTGAGGGTAGCTAGATATCAAACAGATAGTATTTCTAAAACAGTGCTGTAAATTTTATATAAAGATGGAACTCCAATTCTGCTCCAGACTTGTTCAGGGATTAGAGTATTTGTTCCAGTGATAGTTCACATAAATGAAAGCAAGCAGAACTTCATCATTATTTTCTCATGTATGAGTTCAGCCTAGAAATATTATACAATACATACTATGGCAAAATATATATTATACTCTATCTGGACAAAATATCAATTGTTTCATTATCTTGCTGCAGAGAGTACAATAGAGTGACATAATTGAATGATTACAGGAACATGCTACAATGTTGCAGCTTTTGCCCCTTTTTATCATTATTGTTATTTTTTTAATGAATTGGCAATTCTTTGTAAAGGAGGGTGGGGGAAGAGATTTCTGCTTGTTATTTCTCCCCCGCTACGAAACACAATTAAATGCTTATAGTTAAAAGAATTTTATCAAAAAGCAAACTCAAAAGTCAACCAGCAGACATCTTAACACCATTCATTAAAAATAACAGTAGAAGGACTTTCACTAGGCAATTCTTACTTTTGGCCACTTAAAACTTTTAATATGCTAGTTTAAAGCCTGTAACTATTTATATATGCTAGTTTAAAGCCTGTAACTATTTTTATATGCTAGTTTAAAGCCTGTAACTATTTTTATATGCTAGTTTAAAGCCTGTTACTAATTTTATATGCTAGTTTAATGCCTGTTACTATTTTTTCTAAAATCTATAAAAGTTATTTATGCCCTTCCTAAATGTTTTCTGCATACAGTCCTGTCTGACCACAGTTAGGTAAAGATAGAACAAAATTTTTCAAATAGGGAATGCTTTTACTTTAACTTTAAACTTAGAGATAGCCATGTCACTTTGAACTATGGTTCTTACAGCTCCAGCAAAAAAATCTGTAAAAATCATAAAGAATCTGAAACTGTGTGACAACATGGCTTATGAGAGTTGACATTGAAGGTTTTAAATCATGAGCAATGCCAGGTTGAGAGACAGTTTCAGATTATTGTTAGTTTGTACAGATATTACCATAGCTTACCAACTGTAGTTCAAAGCTTAATAGTTATTTCTTAGTTTAAAATAATAGCCAAGGCAGAAGCAGAACCTTTTCTTTGAGCTTTGCATCTAAACATTTTAAATCAATATTTTTTAAACTTACAATTAGTTAATGAACAACTTTTGTTTGGCTGTGCAAACTGGTATTTTGCCATTAAGATTGACAAAATTAATGTTAATTAATCTAATAATTATGCAGAGTATGAAAAAAAGGAGAGATTACTGCATTAATTGGCTCAGGTGAGCAGCATCAGTGTTGAAATTTATAATAGAAGTAGCTGTTTATGTGAGACACATATAGTAGCTGCCATTAGAGTGGCTACCGAAGGCAAGTCCAGTCATCTCAACTAATTATAGCCATGAGTAACAAATTATTGCATAGCTGAAGTGTTAATTACTGTTACATAGATAAATAATATTCCATTCTTCAGTGTTTCTAAATGTCACATAATAATGACGACAACTAACTCACAAAAAATGACTTCATATAAGTGGTTCACAAATTTTTCAATTGGATACAATTTTTGCTTTGTGTAGTCAACTGTTTCATAGTTGGGAGATAACTTTTCAATTGTTGCTACTCCATAAGCTTTACATTCCTTCATGTCTATAGAGACAGCATAAAGAGAACATATGAAAATTGTCACTTAAAGAGCTTCTTCTAAAAATAAAAGAAGCAATTGTGTTTGAGGTAAACCAGTAATTATAGCTGTGTGAAATACTATAATAAAAAGTGCAAATTTTCCATATGTTTAAGCCAGAAAAAGAGTAAATCTAAATTGAGTGTTTTTATACTTAAGTAAACTAGTTCTATACAACATCTTGTGCAGTTTAGATATAATTTTTCTGGCTTAAACAAATTAACAATTTCCACGACAAATGTCTAAATGTCATACTATTTGCTACAGTAGCTACCCCTACTCTAAAAATCAAGATAAAGTAATTTCAATTTAGTTACAATTGATTGCTACAATGATGCTTTTCTAGACTAGATGAATAAGAGATGGAATATTCAGTTTATGCCAAATAAATATATGTATCCCTTTTTTGCATACAGATCTTATAGTATAAACTACTAACCAATCAAATGAGGGAACAAACATTCACACACTGTATTTCTTTAGCCATTAGCAATTTTTATCACAACCCTCTCTTACATATATGCTCCAGCTAAGCACATCATTTGTTTTTTTTCCACCTATTAATTACATTTCTGTACAGTGTTTAAATAACAAAAAGGCCAAGTAGCTATAAGTACACGTCAATTTACCAATCAAATGTTAACGATATTCATGAAATCACATGCATCCCTACTCTGCACTTCGGATGTGATAAACTGGTTTCCACCAGTACAAGTATTATAAGCCGTACAGAAACTAAACATAATCTAAGCAAAGCACAACAATATAATGCAGGATGTAAACATTTTCAAAGCATGATGTAAATATTTTTAAGACTTGATTAAATTGTTTCCACCCGCAAAATAATTCACAGCGGTAACCAATTCAATTTCTAAGGTGATACGGGTAATGGTCGCTAAACCGGAGGATTCTGTTTAGTAAAGTTTGGGACGGGGTCGAACGCAGAGCGAACACAAAAATACGGAGGGTCAAAGTACATAATGACATGCGTATATAAACTAGTGGTGTGCTTGAGCACAAATGGCGAGCGAGCCTAAAGACTATACTATTTTTATATGAATGATTTTGACTTCTAACACTGAAGCTACTGATAAGGTCCAGTTTTTTTAATTACTAACTTATTGAAGATGACACCATTCTAGTGTGCTGCTCCCTCCAAATTCAGAGAAACAAAAAATCTTTCTACTAAACCTGTCCAAAGGTGCCCCACCTTCCTGGTAGTTACGCCAATCCCAATCCCGCCTACCCTTTCTCATCTCCACGCTGTTCTAGAGGAATGTGGTAGTGGTTGTCTAATTACTGTTACGGCGCCCACGGTTGGCTGGACAAGCTGACCTGAGTACAGAATATTTTGCGCAAGCGCAGCAATCACTAATACTTTGATAGTTCAGGAACGAGGGCTCTGTTATGTACACTTGTGGTAAAATGCCCACTCATTTCACCGAGGGCTGCCTAGGAGACGACAAAAAAAGGTTAACTAACCACATCCCAAAATCTTGGCTGTAGAACAGCCAATGTGCATGATTGTCCCCAGACCCTTTCTCCGCGTAGCGGTTAGGGTAAAGGGTCTGGCTGCGCCAGACTAAAGTCTGGATGCGCCATGAAAGCACAAAAATTGATGAGGTCGGATAGTTCAAGTGGAAGGTCTTGGTGTTGTAAATACAAGTAGCAGGAACAGGTTTTTAAAATGCAGATTTGCAAGTGGGCATTGTCAAGAACAAAGTCTATTCCTGTGTTGTTTTTTTCTGTGGTGAGCCCAACCAAAAGAATACAGAATGTCCAAGAAGGAAAGATTTGAGTAAGAAGGTAGAAGTAAAGCCTAAGAAAGTAGAGAAAAAATTGCTTTTATCATCAGATAGTGGAGTGAATTACCAAGTAAAAGATCTAGAGGGGAAGAAGAGCAAATCTCTGCATATCAATTCAACAAACAGTTTTGTTGAGAGAGTAGAATGTGTCAATTGTGGGAGTTTTGATGAACGTTTTTGGAAGTTTTGAAGGAGTTTAGTGAGATGTTGGATGGGTTAATTGGTCTATATAATGGAGGTGAGGCTAGCATTGAAGTAGAAAATGTGTACAACCTAAGTCCCATAATCCTTATAGGATTCCTGATGTTATTGAAGACAAGGTGAAGTCAGGTGTTGAGCAGCTAGTTGAGAATCGTTGGGTGAAAGGGTCAAAAATCACCTTGGGATGCACCTATAATTCCAGTACCCAAGCTGGATGGTTCCATTAGGATTTGCATTAATAGAAGACTCAACAGCATGACACCTCAAATTCAATTTCCCTGATACCTCATCCGGATGACCTTGTAGCTAAGGTAGGAAAAGCTAAGTTTCTATTTAAGCTGGTTTTAGTGAAGGACTATTACCAAATTCAGTTATCTCAGAGTTCACATGATTTAATTTTATTTATGACACCATGGAAGAACTCTAGGTTTAAAGTAATGCTTTTTCGGCTAAAAAATAGCCTTGCCGTTTTCCAGCAGATTATGGAGGCAATGCTATAAAATTGTAGTGAGTATGCAATTGTTTACATGATGATTATAATTAGCTGTGAAATGATAAGTCTGAAGGTGTAACGTGAGAAGTGTGTGTGGGGAAGGTCAAAGGTGTAGTATTTAGGACATCTCCTTGGTGATAGACAATTTGCTATGCTGATACACAGGATCACAGCAATGAAAAATTACATGAAGTCAGTAACAAAAAGAGATCTGAGAGCGTTATTGAGTACGATAGGTTATTCTGGAAAGTTGATCAGAAATTTCCGAGTCAGTTAGCACTCTTTTGACACAGTTTACATCATCCAAGACACACAGAAGGATACACAGGATTCCATCAATGGATGCTGAATTTTTTAGTTTATGTGAGTTTTTGTGTTGTCATTTTATTTTAAATGAGCCTTGTATCTATGATTCACTTTAGTCTACACACCGATGTACTTATTGAAGTCAACAAACTTAAACAGAAGGTTTCAAAACATGGCCTTCAAGCTTATGGATTTTGATATAGAGTTCATTATTAAAATTTGGAATACTGACTAAACTTATGAATAATAAAATACCACACTAGTTGGTGAGCTAGCCAATCGAGCAAGATAATGATACTTTTAATTGTTTGTTTATAATGCATGTTTGGAGATATGCATGTCATTTTCTAATATGGAATAGAATTCTTTGGTTAATTATTCCTTACTTGTGACATTAAATTTACTGTATTTTTTTAAAGATTGTGTCTGATATGATCTGAATAATGTGCAATGCAGTTAGGAAATACTGACTGGAAATCATTAATAAGGCTCTGTTAAATTATCATGGTTATTAGGCCAAGTATTGACAGTGGAAATGCTGATAGGCTCAGGTGACAAGTTTTGTGCCCTGACACTGAAGACGAGATGGTGTGTCCCCTTTCTGGCAAAGTTGGTGATTCTGAGTGTGTTACTTGAGTGTGGGGCTGCCCAGAGCAAGAGTGAATAAATATGCAAGCTGACTAAATAAACATATGTACTTGTTCAATAGGTGCTAAGAGCAATAAGATTGTTTAGAGTATTTTGTGTAACAAACAGTGCAATATACAAATATTATAGTATATACAAAATGACTCGGGCAAAATACTTCAACATATTATATCTTTTTACATTGAAATTACATTTGAAAGACAAATATTCCTATGGTTACTACACTAGTAACAGTTTGTTCTTTTGTATACTATCATCAGTGTTTGTTTTTTAAGTCAGCAACTGTCTTAAGTTCCACTTGTACTTGTTATATGAACTCTCTGAGTAAAACTAAATAGCATGTGTTTGTCTTGGATAGCTTTTCATATAAACCATGAACATCTGCTGACAATAACAAAGTGATGTTTGTAGCAACTTTTAATATCATTTATTTAATACAGAATTCTAGAATTGTAATCAATATCCCCTTCATATAGTTTCAATAAATGCCATTTAAGTCGATTTTCTCATGTCGATATCACTTGAAAGTAGTTTCAATGAATATCTCCACAATCCATTCAAGTCACAAATTTAAAGTTCTATTCTCACCATACATTAACAAACTACTATAAGCAACCATCTCTGAAATCCGGACAGTGTACAATACTTGGGTTCCCTTTCCCTTGAATGAATTACATTTTAGTCTCCATTAAAGGACAATAACTAAATCTTTTACCTCCAATTGCAGATAATGTTGTGCTCTTAACTAGGAAAGACCTGTTACCCAATATTGTGCTCTATCAATTTGTCATAATGCTTCCCACAGAATGGTGTATGATTCATGGGCACCTCATGAAGCTATATTTGGATATGGTGAAAAACAAGTAAGTACATTAACGAGTCTATGTAGTATAATCCTCTGTAGATTATGGCCATTGTGTTAAATCATTTAAGGAACTAGTCTATAGAGAGATGACTTGTAAACCAATTATCAATCCAATACTTCTGGAATTGGGATGTACTCCATTAGCATTCATTGAATATTGGGAGAAAGCCTTTCTTACAAAATAAATTTGAGAGTGCAAATAGAGGTAGGTATTGTAATAACATTAGCAACATGCAGCTTGTATTCATTAAAATTTATTCATTTTCTGAATTGTGCCTGGCAGTAATGCCATAAAATTTAAGATACAACGAACAAGCTGTAAACAAAGGACAATTGCTGCAGAATGAAATTATCCTCTCTTTGGAGACTCAACTGTGGTAATGTAACATTATAAATGCTGCTGCTTACAAGAAGATATTGTAATGAGATACATACTAGTACTGCCATCAGAGTCATACCAGCCATTGTCAAGTCACCTTAGCTATTTGGCACATCAACTGGATTCAATTATCTTATTTGTGACACTATTATTTAATGATTGGTATGATTGTATTTGCATAGCTTTTCAGTTTTCATGGTAACATTAGCTAGTTAATTATCAAGTTGTAGCCTTTAAAAAAAAGTCAGCCTTTTTTTTTTCCTGATGACTGCTTCAATTTTCAATAGATGCTCAGCTGCATTGCTTATAGTTAGCCTCATTCATCCAAATGCTTAATTAAGTAACAGTTCTGAGTTTTTACTGATCTGAATAATAATTGTTATTGCTTTCTATAAACAAACATGACTACTAATTCACAAAATGACTTATTGTAAATTGTTCAAATAAACATGTTAGTTCTTACCATATAGAGGGAGGTGTCCATAATGCATGCATTGTAGGGAAATGGCTAGAGTTACTGGCTGGACTTGTTGACCCCCAAAAAACCTGCATTATACTACATCCTGGCTCCAGTCCTTTGTAGTCTCACGTAGCCAGACCCTTTACCACCCTTTCAACTTAATTTATTGAAGTTGAAACTTGTTTTAAAGTTTTGAAAGCTCCACTTTCTTTATGGAAGAGACGCGGCCTCTTTGCATAGCGGGTAAAGGGTGGTAAAGGGTCTGGCTGCGTGAGACTAGTCCTGTGTGTGTTAACTTATAGACACTCAAGGTTCAACTTTCATCACTGGCAGGAACATGAATGCAGTATAATCAGTGGCTAGTCCTTAATCAATTTTATCCAATACATCATGTAGTGTTTCACTGTGTATTTAATGACTTGCTATTCAGTTATTCATAAGTAAAAGTCAGTTGTTAAAGTTGCATTATATATCTTGTGTAAACTGGATTGGAATTATTGAAATTCAATGGTTTCATTGAACCTAAACTACGATGGTAACCACTATTTTGCTGAATAAGCCAGTTTGTCTAATTATGCAAGTGGCTATCTATGTGCATCTTTCATTGTGAGGACCATAACATTAATGCGTAATGTGTGTGTTGTATTTAACATGTTTGGCCTATCACCACTATATAAGTATAAGAAACAAATTTTCTTTGATATAAGGTAACTTTGAGCAATAGCTACTTGTATGGTTGTTTACAACAGAGGTAGTACTTAGCAGCCCAGGGCATGTTGCCATCACCTTATGAAACGATGTCTCAAGTCATGCTGGTAGCATAACTTAAATGTTCCTTCCCAGCCATCTACATAATAATACCATTTTGTTATTAGGTGACATCATGCTGTGTATGTGTATTCAATATTGTGAACATACTAATTGGAAAACTTAACTGATTCTTTGCTTTGTTGATCCCTACTCGTAGCATCAAATTAAGTTAAAATTTTAAGTGTTTCTCTGATATCTAAATGTTGTTGGATGCAGTTAGGTCGTAAAACTTCTCTGATACATTATCTTAGTTATGCACCTTCAGGCTGTGCAGCTTGTGATGTTGTATTTCTTTACCTCTAGACGTGTTAACTATGCCAGATATGGTCTCTTCTATCTGAGGAACATGGTGAAGGCATTGCCAAAAATATGTTGAATACTTTATGAAGAGTGCTCATGTGATGAAACTCACAGCAGGATAGTGGAATGATTTGTGGAGATGTTTATTGAAACTGCTTTCATGTGATATCGACATGAGAAAATTTGCTTAAATTTAATGACATTTTTATTGAAATTATATGAAGGGGATATTGATTACAATTCTAGAATTCTGTGTTACATAAATGATATTAAAGGTTGCTGCAAACATCACTTGTTATTGTCAGCAGATGTTCATGGTTTACATGAAAAGCTATCCAAGACAAACACATGCTATTAAGTTTTACTCATAGAGACAAGTGAAACTTAAGACAGTTGCTGACTTAAAAAACAAACACTGATGATAGTATACAAAAGAACAAATAGTTATTAGTGTAACCATAGGGAGATTTGTCTTACAAATGCAATTTGAGTGTAAAAAGATATATTATGTTAAAGTATTTTACCCGTGTCATTTTTATATTATATTTGTATATATGCACTGTTTGTCTTACAAAAATACTCTAAGCAATAGTATTTCTCTTAACACCTATTGAACAAGTACATATGTTTATTTAGTCAGCTTGCATATATATTCACTCTTGCTCTGGGCGGCCCCACACTCAAGTAACACGCTCTGAGTCACCAACTTTGCCAGAAAGGGGACACACCATCTCGTCTTCAGTGTCAGGGCACCAAGCTTATCAGCTGAGGCCATCAGCATATCCACTGTCAATACTTGGCCTAATAACCATGATAACTTAACAGAGCCTTATTAATGATTTCCAGTCAGTTTTACCTAACTGCATTCTGCAACATTCAGATCATATCAGACACAATCTTAATAAATTAAATTAAATTTGATGGCACAAGAAAGGATTAATAAACCATAGTATTCTGTTCTTGTGATGGTCCATATTAGAAAATGACATGCACATCTCCAAACATGCATATAAACAAACAAAAATATCCCTGATTAATTCTTGTGTTAGTGTGGTTTTTACTATTCAGAAGTTTAGTCAGTGTTCCAGATTGTAAATGAACTGTATATCAAAATCCATAAGCTTGACTATCATCAATGAGATGTCCTAAATACTACACCTTAGACCTTCCCCACACACACTTTTCACATTTCATCGTCAGACTTCACAATTTCAAAGCTCCTAATACCTTCTTCACATATTTCATATAATTTAACAGAGCCAGAAAACACCAATCGCCAATATATCATCAATGTAAAAAAAACAATTGCACACTCACTACAATTTTATAGCACTATCCCCATAATCTGCTGGAAAATGGCAGGGTTATTTTTTAGCTATAAAGAGCATTACTTTAAACTTAAAGTTCTTCCATGGTGTCACAAATGAAGTTAAATCATGTGAACTCTGAGATAACTGAATTTGGTAATAGTCCTTCACTAAAACCAGCTTAAATAGAAACTTAGCTTTTCCTAACTTAGCTACAAGGTCATCCGGATGAGGTATCAGAAATTGAATTTGAGGTGTCATACTGTTGAGGCTTCTGTAGTCTATGTAAATCCTAATGGAACCGTCTGATTTGGGTACCGCAACTATAGGTGAACCCCAAGTTGATTTTGACCCTTTCAACAAACGATTCTCACTCAACTAGCTGCTCAACACCTGACTTCACCTTGTCTTCAATAACATCAGTAATCCTATAAGGTTTATGGGACTTTAGATTGTACACCCTTTCTACTTCCATGCTAGCCTTACCTCCACTATATTATAAACAATTGAAGTATCCAACATCTCACTAAACTCTTTCAAAAACTCCCACAAACGTTCATCACAACTCCCTTGCACATCTCCAGACAACAATACAATATTATAAATGAAATCACTGTCATGATCAGCAAGAATTGTCACAGCATTGACACCTTCTGATGTCTCAACAAATCTCTTCATCGAATTGATATACATAGATTTACTCTTCTTTCCCTCTATATCTTTTACTTTGTAATTCACTCCACTCACAACTATTCACTAATCTATTGTACTATTGGACATTCTGTATGCTTTTGATCAAGCTCACCACAGAAAAAAAAACAGGAGTAAACTTTGCTCTTGACTATGCCCACTTGTAAATCTGCATTAAAAAACCTGTTCCTGCTTCTTGTATTTACAACACCAAGACCTTCCACTTGAAGTATTGACCTCACCAATTTTTGTGCTGTCATGGACGCATCCAGATTTTCAGCCAGTTTTTTCAGCCATCCCCATACTACGGGATCCCCATGTCTATGCGTCGATATAGGGACCCCCATCCTCAAAACTTTATGTTTTAATCCCAGAATCCTTATATCTAAGTAAATATAGGGTAGGGGGTACCTGTATACTAGTTATAAATTATACTTTTGGTATGAAATACTACCGGGAATATGGCTGTTGGCTTGCAGAGACTGTGGTGAAACCGTGTAAAACAATTAAGTTTTAGCTATTTCAAACAATTAAATCAATTTTTGTTTACAGTCTTGATATAATGCATTCAATATAATGACAACAATAATAATTAATGAAATCATAATTGTCTTGAATTTCGTAATAATCCATGATATAAGCACCGTTATAAGAAACCTGCCTATATTTTGATTTGAAAATAAGCTGAATAGCTATACTCTATCCTATTCTATACCTTATAACAAGCTTATACTGTGTATAGCTTACAACGAGCTTATTGCAATTGGCTATCACATTATATGTCATTACTTGAATTAATAATCATATTGGAGCAGAACTGGATGTTGTCATCCTAAGACAGAGCCTCCCCACCGGAACCTGTGCACTAGGATGAACACTCCTCAGTTAGGACATTAACTCCCCACCCTGCTTGACTCAAACTTGGACAAACTTACAGTTTTTATTTATCTTAGAAGTATGGTAGATTCTTTGCTTTACTCATGGTCGATTAACTTGAGTTTGATGAACTTTTTAGTACCAATTTATTTCATTAATCAAAATATTTTGGATTCCATTCTCACGAGGCGAAAACTCCAGACTACTTAGCTAATACTTATATAAGTATTTGAAGTATAAATAAAGTATATTTTATCACTTTCATCTAGCTATGATTGTATTGGAGCATAACTAAAGTAGCTAGCTAGCTATTTGCAGAGGTTTGCTGTGAAACTTGCTCACTCACACCCACATACAAAATAACCATCATGATGGATCAGCTATATGAGTCCATATCCACCTTATAGCTACGGTCCAACTTTCTTCATGGTTCATTCTAAAGTTTAATTTTCCAGTCATTTTAAGTGAAAAGTATCTATCTTTTTAGGTAAATGTCTACTAGCCATATTATAGCAAAAATAATTCATCGCTATAAAAAAAACTTAGCTATTCGTTATAAAATTGAAACTTAATAATCAGAATATCTTTTTTCCAAACTATTCTAACCACTTACTCCAGCTATAATAGCTAGCAATGACTTCTTGTGGATACCTGTTTTAGTACAAACTAGCTAACATAATCATTAACTAACTAAAACCCAATTCTGGTACTAAAATGGAATACCAAAGTTTTAGGCTATTATTTTAATAAAACAGTTTAGCATACTGATAATGCTTTAATGTTTATAAAATAATACTAGAATGATTCTTGCGGCCAACTGTATTAAATTTTCTCTACTTATTCCCAAACTTGCACTATAATTACTGAAGCATTTTGTTAATTATTCAGAATAGCTATAGCCAATTCTCATTGGCTGCATAGTGTTTTTTTATATTATAAAATAGCTATTATTTTTGTCAATTCCTGGATATAGCTAGCTAGAAGTTATTCAATATCTTGATTTCAGTACTATAGTTCATGATGAAGTGGAATTCACTGAGTTCATGTTAAATTGAACTCCAAGTCTAGTGGCCACTAGACTACGAATAATCAATAATTTAAGCTGTTTTTTTTTATACATTGACAATTATTTGGTAACAGCTAGATAGGTGTAGCTATATTATATCTCGTCTGCTTCAGTGTAATGTCATATAAGAATTTAATTAGCTAGTGTAAGTGGCTCATTTGAAGCAGTTAGCTAGCTAGGTAAGAATTATAGTCAGGAGTTATGTCTCGTGAGAATGTTGGATTGGAGCTTGCGCTATTTAGAACTGATTGAAGACACTTTCAAGTAAAAAAAAAGAAAAGCAATACATTGACACTAAAAGTTCATCAAACTAGAATTAGCTAATCTAACTATCAGTATCTAGTAGCAAGAAATGAATCTACTAGCTATACCTCTAAGGTGAATAAATAGTAACTTTGTCACGTTTGAGTTTAAGCAGGGTGGGGAGTTAACGTCCTAACCGGGGAGTATCCATCCTAGTACGCAGGTTCCGGTGAGGAGGCGCAGTCCTAGGACCCCAGGAGCTCCCGTCCGGGCGGAGGCCGCGTCCTGTGACACTGGAAGTTGGGGCAGCTTTGGACGGGTATAATTGCGAGACTTTTTTGTTTCTCTTAGTTTGGAGGGAGCGGCACACTAGAATGGTGTCAACTTCAATAGGTAAGTAATTTACGATTTTGTTAGCTATTGTTTTCAATGGACATTCAGTGTTAGCTAGCCATTGTTACTTGATGTACCCTTTCAATCTTCTTTGAGACAAAAGTATCCAAGAATAATATCTAGTCTTGAGCTACCAAAATATATTATTCCTCCTTGATACTTCCTAAACCTACTAATCTGTGACCTAAAATCTTTTGAACACCTATTACAAATATGTTTTGTATACCAATAATAATTACTGACTAGAACTATTACTAATACTGAAGTTTACATTGTATACCACAGCAGAACTAAATTATTTAAGCAACTTGTTATTTCAAATTTTATTATCCAGTGAGCACTCAACAATGTAAAGTAATATTTGTAATTATACTGTATTTTGCAGAAATGATTCTACTGCATATTATGATTATGCTTATACACTTGGTACAAATTAGAGGGCAATGTGAGTTATTGAATTTTGTTTGCTTTACTTTCACACATACTAAGTAGATAGTTGCATGCTTCATCACATTTTGATCAGACATGACTAGTGTACCATTATTTTTCTTAGCAGTTATAGTATTTGTTATTTAATACCAGTCAAGTCATTTTTCAGTACAAAAAAGTGTGGTATTATTTTGAAATACCACAGCAGTGGAAAAACTGAATAATGATCTGACTGGTCAAGAAGTTAGTAGTTTATTGCACCTTTCAGTCTAGCAGGTGTGTTTGTTGTAACATTTTTTAAATTGTTTGCATCCTGCTTTGAAAATGTTTACATCCTGCTTTACATTGTTGTGTTTTGCTTAGAATATGGTCAGTTTCTGTCTGGCTTGTGATAGTTATTTCATGAATATTGTTAAACATTTGATTAATACATAGACGTATGCTTCTAGCTACTTGGCCTTTGTGTTGATTAAAAGGTATAAGAATTTAATTAATGGGTGAAAACAAAACAAATGATGTGCTTAGCTGGAGCATAAGTAAGAGAGGGTTGTGATAAACATTGCTAATGGCTAAAAAAATGAATAATAAAGGATACAATTTGCTTGAGGAGAGCAAAGGGAGATAATAGTAAATAAGTAAATAAATATATAATTAAGTAAAAATATAAAGAAATGAATGAATGAATGAATGAATAAATAAATAAATAAATAAATAAATAAATAAATGAAAATTTTTAAATGAACTGTTTCTTAATTGGATGAATAATCTTGCTATTGTCCATGTTAAAATTTTCTTTTAATTCCTAGATCTTAATTCTTTTAATAAAATTTCTTTTAATAGTATGGTCTTCTATACTGATTTTTTTAGTCCAACCAATTTTTTTATGTCTGGTGATCCTTTATTCATTTGTTGAGTGTTCTTCCAGTTTTACCTATATAGAAAGTGTTACAGTCCAGATAAGGAATTTGATAGAGTACTTCTTTTATGTTTTTTCCTCTCTTTTTGTGTTATTATCAGTGAAAATTTCTTTTATTGTGTTGTACTCGAAAGTGTTCTTATCACATTTATTTTCTTCAGTTTTTCAGTTTTTCATTTGTCCAACTGATGAATTCCCATGGGATAAAAAAATCTTGATTTGTTTGAATTAATGTATACTATGTAAATGTCCGTGAAAAATCACAATATCTGAATTCGTTTACCTCGTTGGACCATGCAATTTTTGCAAAATAATTTGAGTGATTGATGTATTTTCTTTAATCCTACAATACTAGGATGTATATAACTACTCAATAAACATGATCAGCATGATCTTCATGCTGCTGAATTATAATTAGCCAGTTCTAGTTTTTATTTATTGGAAGAATAAAACTGGTGCATTTCAGCAAATGTGGCAAGTTAGCTGGCCCAACTTAATATTTGTATGCTTAACAAGAAAGAGTTTTGAGGTATATCTCTGGGTAAAAGTTACATTATCTCTTCTTAGTCTAAGTGAGTGTAGTGTATAGCACCAAGTGTAAAGTTATTACTGAATTGTCAACAATATGATAATCTTTCATTGGTAGATTTTTGTTACACCTTAATTATTAGACTCATAGAGAATACAAGGTCACAGTCATTTCAATTTTGAGTGAGAGTGTATCCATCTCTTCAATCTGTCACCAAATAGCTAGCTGGATCACTGTTTATGTTATATAGTGCACCACCACAATGATTACTCATTTACCATTACTAATGTATTTCCAGGTGCCATCACTAGTGCCACTATAAAATTAGATGAGCCACAGGAAGCACAGTTAGCTGATCGTGACAGCCTATCTTTAGTTATAGATGGATTAACTATAGGAAGTCCAGTTACTTCAGTGATATGGAGAAGAAATGGAAGTGTGATTATTACTGACAATAATTTTCATGTTGGAGGAGGAGAATATGTTCCTTATGACGATGCTTTTGACTGTAATTGGCGGACTTACAGAGTTGCTCTACTAGTGAGAGGATATCATCCAGGTAATTACACATACACTGCTGATAATAGTGATACACAAGATCCTGGATTGACATCACCGGTATTTAATGTACAGGGTAAGTATAAAATCATCATGTTATACATACATATATGTATACAATACATATATGTGTATATAATATGGCTTGATTAATCGTTTATGTTTCAGATCCAGGTCCTCCAACTAACCTTGTAGTGACTCAGATTGGTTGTAGAAGAGTACAGGCCACCTGGAGTCCTCCAGCTGGTTTCCCTGAGGCTACTTATCATGTGTATATAAATAGAGATTTGGTCAATGTTAATGGAATAGAAGTCACAGAAACTTCATATACAACCAAGTCTTTCCTCGTTAACTTCAATGTTACAATTCAAGTGAGAGCTACTACTGGCACATACTTGAGTGTGCCTGCTATATCTGACACTCTGACTATTAGAGGTAAAATTAATATAACATTAGTTGGATAATATTGCACATTGATGCATTTTAAACTTGCAGATGTATTGCTACCAAAGATTATTGTAACCATATTGACTTCTACATCAGCTAACTTGACCTTCCTTCAACCTCCTCATAGTCTATCTGTAGATAAATACACAGTTACATTGACCAGCACTTCACGTTCTGGAATCCCTACCATAAGAACGGAATCTACTACCAGCAACTCAATAATTATTAATAACTTAGAGATTGGTATCCAGTATTCTGCTAGAGTTATTGCTATGAATTCTATGGCTGAACTAACAGCAACTACAACTATAATTTTGACTACCAGTTCAACAGGTGAGAATTATTCATACTAACTTCTAGTCATGATTAAAAAGAAATCTACATAATTATAGTTCTTCCATTTGTCAATAATTGAACATTTTATGTCATTCTAATTTGTAATTCCATGAAGTATTATATTTGTTTTGTGAACCAAGTACACAGCATATATGGTTTTTAATAACTAGTGTTTCCAGTTAATTGTATTTGTGTCTTTTTTAATATTCAATTATTAGAGACATATAAAATGAGCTCAAGCACTAGTTTTATAAGCTAATTTTTCTATGAGAAATTAAAAGCACAAATTGCAGGAGGAGTGTTTATGATAACTCCGTGCTAAGTACTGCACAGCTTCAGACCACAGACTTGATTAACACGAAAATGCACTTTGTAGTACTACTGCAATTAGGTCTATATTAAATTAATACAGTGGCTACTTTGTCATATCGGTTTGTCCAGTTATATCTGAAGCACCCTATCCAGAAGTGAGCTCATGTTCCTCTTGTAATGAGACCATTTACTTAACTGCTACAATTCACACGCTTCAAACTGCAAGGATATAGGCATTTAATAAATCATTTATGCATTAACATGGAGTAGGCACCTAACCCTATAGCTGAGGCCCAACCAGTAGTAATCATTTATTCTGTCAATCTCTGTTAAACTAGTGATGTGCTTGAGCACAAAGGGCGAGCGAGCCAGTGCACAAACGAAACACTTCAAAAGAATCTCTCTGTCTATTTCTAAAAGTATAGCTAGCTAAGTACGTAGCCATTGTGACTATTATACTTTAGCTAACAAATACAGAACCACTTTCTTATTTCAAATTTCCCGAGTACTGGTATTTTCAGTAGTCTCTAATATATTATGTCTTTCTGACTATCTGAATTATAAGTATCTTTTGACAACAAGCACTCACAACTACTAAAAAAAAGGCCTTGTTTTTTTAATTGCATCTGGTAAAAGGTTTTAATACCATAGTAGCCATTTACCACAACATTTTGCGACATGAAAAAAAAAGAAGTTCTAAAGAATTAATGCACAATGTTGTGCATAACAGTAAATTTTTAAGACCTAAGTGCACCTTGTGGTTCAGAAACAACCTAATATGAAGGGGTAAATGATTAATTTCCTTGATTGATACAGGGTCGCTAAACGAAATGATTCTGTTTAGTTGATGTATGGGAATGGGTAGACCACAAAAGCAAACACAAAAATGCGAGGGTCAAAGTACAAAACGACATATGTACGTCCACATATTATATAAACTAGTGGTGTGCTTGTGCACTAATATCAGGCGAGCCTGCCTAGTAGGGCCTGCCGGATTATGCTCGAAATTTTTATTTCAAAAAATGTGTCATTATTCCAAAAGAGTAGCATATTAATCAATAAATTTTCTTATTGTTACTCCAATTAGGAATAAGTGAAATAGTAATGACTGTAGTCTATATAGCTAAAGTTGGTATGATATGAAATGAATGAGTAAAAGAATCAGTCTCTCTTACTGCTATACTGAATTACTCAATATAAAGCATTCACTATTGTAATCTACTCTTAGTTAAAGCTTTGAATATCCCAGTAAAAATGTTCAAAGAATGGAGAAAAAACATACTATGCTAAAGCAGATAAAAGTTCGAGAAACCATTTAGCATATTTCTCCAGATGACTTGCTGACTCTGAGCCTGAGCTGACAGCTCTTCCAGTATTTCAAACTTTTTTCCATTTTTGAAAATGCAATAACAAGGTGGTCAACACAAACCCAGCTGCTTTAATTAAGTAATGAAGATCTACCTTATAATTTTTATAAATGTTTGTCCTTGTTGTGTATAAGAAAAAGATTGAAAAAAAACACTATTGATTTTCTTTGTAAGTAAGGATTATATGAACTGATTATTCTCATTTTCCCTTTATTATTCTCCTTAATACCTTATTATTCTAGAATTATTCCACTATGCTATTTCATGTATATTATTCCAGAAAAAATGCTAGCATAATACGACAGGGCCTACTGCCTAGTTTGGTTACATAAAACTATAGTATTGTAACATAATTTATTTTAGTTTAGTTCTTGCAAAACAGTATATTGTAGTAGTTTACTAATAGTTTTAGCAAACAATAATAAAAAAAAATTACTTCTTGCCTTAATTTCCGAGTAACGGTAATTTTTCTGTAGTATCAAATTTAAGCTATTCTGACTACCAATCAGTAACTCTTGAACAAGCTCTCAGCTATAAGATACCATCAAGTAAACAAATACAAAATTACTTTCTATTCTCATTTTTTTTCAGTAGAAGTAACTTCTGTAATATTAAATTTAAGGCATTCTGACTATCTTAATTACCAGTAACTCTTGAAACAAGCTCTCAGCTACAATAAAAGAAAAATCAAGAGTTTTGTAAGTTTAACTAACAAATTAACTAACAAGTATGGAATTACGTACTTACCTCAGTGGTATAGTGTCAACATTAAGCCTTCTGACTACCTCAATTACCAGTAACTGGCAAACAAGCTCCCAACTCTACCAGAAAAATAATAGCCAGAATTATTATTTTTTATTTTTGTTAACAAAATATGTAAACATCTGCAATTCTGATAATCTCAACTATCAGTAACTCTTGAACAAGCTCTCAGCTACGATAAAATAATAAATAAACCAGTGTTATTATTTGTAATTTTAGCCAACAAATATGGAATGACTACTTACCTCAATTTCTGAGTATTTATAACTTCTGTAGTAACAAATTTAAGTTACTTTGACTATGTGAATTACCTCACATTCTTGACAACAAGCTCTCGGCTACAAAAACAAAAGACAATCTATGTTAGTACACAAATACAAAATTACTTTCTTACCTCATTTTCTTGAGCAGTAGTAACTTCCGCAGTATCAAATTTAAGCCATTCTGACTATTTGAATTTACCAGTCACCTTTGACAACAAGCTCTTAGCTACAAAAAAGAAAGGCCAGAGTTATTTTTGCATATATAACTAACAAATATGGAATTACCTACTTACCTCAGCTTCACTGGAGTAGTAGTAGCTTCATTAACATTAATATTACGGCATTCTGACTACCAATGGCTCTTGACAACAAACAAGCGGCACTCCGTATCCCCCCTAAAACGGCGAAGTTTTGAAATTATGTTTGGAAAAGGGTCTTCAATGCCATAGTATAACTGGTCTCAGCAACTTTTTGTTACGTACCATCCATACACACATATATAACATAATATCCGATTGCATTAACAACCCCTAATACTATCTCGCTCGCTTCGCTCGCTCGATAACTAGTAGTATGCTTCAGCACAAATATCGAGCGAGCCTGCCTAGTTAAAACTACAGTATTGTTACTACATAATTTATATTTTAGCATAATTCATGCAAAAACAGTATAATAGCAGTTGACCATTAATTTTAGCAAACACAAATGTGACCGGTTTTGGGAAAATCGGCCTAAACGCGGCAAACAATTTTTTTCAGTATCACCAGGTAAAGCAGCCTTATGGGTCGATTTTTTTCGAACAAATTTTTATGGCAGAAATGGATAGACACCAGTTAGCTCTAGCTTATGACGCAGTTGTAAGCTCTGGCGTACTCTAGAACTCACACTAGGAGGCTAGAAACACTAGCCGGTTGGACTCGTGTACGGAGAGTTGCTAAGAAATTATTGGCGGGCTTTTCACTAACAGCGGGGGAAAAACTGTAGCTAACTAATTCACTTACTATTCTACATAATTCACGTACTCACGCAATTCTCGCCATCATAGTTTCTTAAGGAGCCCTGCATTAAGCCTTTTAGACTTCTTTCAATCCGCCTGTAACAGGTTTATTCCATAGTGTCCCGGAGACACGCAGTAATAGCATACGGACACAAGGCACGCCCCCTGATTTTAGCAACGCCTTTACCCGGCGTTTTTTTCGAAATCAGCAATAATAAGTTTAGAACAAAAATACTGAAGTGTTGTAGTGCGCAGGGCGAAGACGGCTTGTGCTACAGCTTCCAAATAAGGAGAACGGCATCCCAAGGCCCCGTGCAGCCTACTGGTAGAATAAATTAGAAAACTTTAGATGCCGCGTTTAGGTGGGTTTTCACAAATCCGGTCACAAATACCAAACAACATTCTTACCTGAGTAATGGTATCTTATGTAGTATCAAATTTGAGCAAGTCTGATTACCTCAATTACCAGTAACTCTTGAACAAGCTCTCCGTTACAAAAATAAATAGGCCAGTGTTATTGTTGTAATATTAGCCAGCAAATACGGAATTACTACTTGCCTCAATTTCCTGAGTATTGGTAACTTCTGTAGTTACAAATTCGTGACCGTCTACGGGAAAACCGGGCACAACGCGGCGTGCGTAAATATCGAGAAAAGATCGATCGATTTCTTAAAAATGTATTGTTTCAAGCCGACTTGGAGAGCTCAATATC
>WLWI01000796.1_pt1 | contig 27932 bp, 23 predicted proteins | sample 6701501 | NCBI WGS metagenome assembly WLWI01 (sample SAMN12718690, study PRJNA515312) | sponge metagenome | isolation source: marine sponge | host: Mycale hentscheli | place: New Zealand: South Island, Marlborough, Capsize Point | collected 2014-11-01 | reverse complement strand
GTCCAGATGAAAACCGACTAAGCCCTCAGAATCGCTTCTTTTTTTCGCAGAAGGGACCCCACAAAAGGCTACCTAGTGGTACACCTTGGGTGAAAAAGGGGTGGTACACTATCACTGAAAATTGACAGACCGGGTCAGTATTGAGCAACGACCGGTCGTGGTCGAAAAGAAAAGCCGCATCGGGGATTGGGAGATTGACCTGGTGGTGGGGCGTAAACAGCACGGGGCGTTGGTTACCCTGGTCGAGCGCCGGTCCCGCTATAGGGTGATGGGCAAAGTGACCACCAAACAGGCCGACGAAGTCGCCACCGAGACGATTGACCGGCTGCAACCCTATCAGGCCCAGACCCAGACCATTACCGCCGACAACGGCAAAGAGTTTGCCGCCCATCAGCGCATCGGTCAGGCCTTGAGGGCTCAGGTCTATTTTGCCCATCCCTATCACTCCTGGGAGCGAGGACTCAATGAAAATACCAATGGCTTGATCCGTCAATATTTTCCCAAGGGCACCGACTTCGAACCGGTGAGTACGGGGGAGATACAGCAGGTCATGGACCGACTCAATCATCGACCCCGCAAGGTGCTCCGTTTTCGATCACCCTATGAAGTGTGGTGTCGAGAAACGGGAAACATACCCTAAATCAAAAATTGCACTTGACAGTTGAATCCAAGGGGGAATATACAGCATATCTCTCGATATTATGGAGATATACGGCAAGATCTTATTTTATTTTCCTATTTCATCTGAAGTTGAATGCTTACGCCTGATGCGTCTCTCCTGAGGCCCAGACCTGGGTCGTGACCTGGGTAATAAAACCCAGGCTTTCGTAGAGCGGGTAGCCCGCTGGGGTGGCGCCCAGAAAGAAACGGCGGGCTCCTTGCACACGGAGCTCGGACAGCGCCGTGGATAGAAGGCGTCGGCCGATGCCTTTTCTCTGGTTGCTAGCATCCGTACCCATAGCCCAGATGCCCAAGGTGTCTCCATGATGGGTGGCGGTGACGCTCCCAACGCATCGCCCCTCGTGCGTCGCCAGGAACATATCGATGGCGGGGCTGTCGAAGAGAGAGGCGGGTAGGACGTTGCGGGCCGCTTCCACTGGCATCTGGTACGCGCTGCTCAGCACTGCCGCCGATTCTAAGCCTGCCTGAGCCCCGTGGCTGCACCTTACCTCGGCAGCCTCCGATCCCGCTGGTTCAATAGGCTCGTCCTCTCGAACCATGAACGGAAAATCGACGGCATAAGCTAAGCCGAGTTCGGCGGCCTGTTCAGCTACTTCCGCTACTGCACCGGGAAACAGAATAGCTAGAAAAGGAAGTTTGCGATCGAGCAAATCGCTCGCCATACTTTGGAACCGATTGTCTGCTTTCGCCCCTTTTCCAACTACCAGATAATTGAGATCGGCGACGGGCTCGTTGGAAAGAGCATAGCTACAGCCAGGCTGCATCGAAGCTTCAAACTTTGGGGCCTGACCGAGAAAAGAGGTCAAGGCTTCACAAGTGAGTCGTTCCAGGACCGGCTCGGTCAAGGGTTTAGGCATAACGAAAGGACTCCTTTAGAATGGTGCACTTTAGGTTGATCGCAGACAGCCTCGATAAAGGGCCTTCTGCTGTCCCTACCATGACAAGGTGGATTCTTCTTTCCTATTTCATCTAACGTCTCTACCATTTACGACCCCGCGCATGCGGGGTGCCGAAGGCCAAGCGCCGTATGGCGCGCTGCGTAAATGGATGTGTTAGATGTCGTGTATCTTAAACTTGACTTTGTAAAGTCTCACTCACAGCGGGCGAATACCTTCCACTGCTATTAAATGCATCGACTGTGATTGGGCCCCATCATGTATCCAACTTCGATAATCTGAATCTGCCGTAGCTCGCTGCTCTTCATCAAGAAAACCATCTTTAACTATTTGATGCCCTCGGCTTGCTGCAACATCAGCCCATATACCAATTCGTACGGCAAAATCCGAATCACCTCGGTTCGTAATTTCATGTTGAGGAGTTTCGGTTACATCAATGAGATCTGCTTTGGAAAACATATCTGATAAATGATCTGAGATCGTGTTATCCATGCCTGCTTCTGACCTCCACTTGAGAAATGCATCATAGAATGTTTGCATACTTTTAGGTGGATTGGGATGCCATTTGATCTTTTCATGATTGTAATCAAGAATGATGAGGGTGCCACCAGGTTTTAAAGCTTTGACCATATTTTTTATAGCTGCAAAAGGGTCTTCAAGCCATTGAAGTACTCGTGCTGCTGTAACGATATCAAAATGATCCTGAAATGGGAGTTGGTATATATCACCCACTTGAAACGTCAGGTGAGAATAGCTATCGTGGGTATGAATCGCCTCTTGAATGAGCGAAGAGTTTACATCTACGCCGATCACCTGACCTTCCTCTGTCACGGCTTCAGCAATTCCTCGCGTGATGGCCCCTGTTCCACAGCCTATATCTAATACCTTGTGTCCCTTGTAAAGTAGCTGGCTCAACCTCGCATGAGCTTGATCAAGAGATCGAGCATTTAAAATGGTCTGAGTGCCCTCAGGCATATGAGCACGATTACGTGTTACATCGTCGGTTTTCTGCAATGCTTATCCTTTTACATGACATCTAACGCCTTCGCCGCTTGCGAACTCGCGTAGCGAGTTAGGTCGGAGCGCCGAAGGCGCGGAGCCGCAAGCGGACGTGATATCTGAAGAAGGAGTTAGATATGATGCACAGAATCTAATATGGGATTTAATTTACTCATTCAATTTTAGAAACCGCGCAGCGTTATTGTACAAAATGTCTCGCTTATCCTCTTCCGTCAAAAACTCCAATGTATTCAGATAATCAATTGACATATCGATACCATGCGGCCACAACATTTGATCAGACCCAAACAGGACTCTGTCTAAAAAGCCTGCTTGTTTCGTTTTCCGAAGAAACTCCTCCGCATACCGTTGGGTTAGGGGTTTAAGCCAAAGCAATACACCCAAATCCGCGTAAACCTGGGGATAGTAATCCATCATTCGTATCGTGTGTTCATGCCATTCTTCTCCGGCATGCATGATACAAAGTCTCAATTTGGGATAGTTGATTAGCACATTTTCGAATAAATAGGGATCGCCTTTAGCCAGTCGTGCGTTGGGTGCCCAAGAATAGGTCGCACCTGGCGCGCCCCCTCCTGTGTGAACAGCCACAGGAATATCATATTGTTCGCAAATTGCTAGATAGGGTTGCCAATCAGGATCACTGAGAAGAGTGCCGGAATAATGTGCGCCAATCTCACCGAAGACTTCGACTTTCCCCGCTTTCACCAGTGCTTCGAATCGTTCGCCGTCTAGGCCGTCATCGCCCGGATTTTTCATCCATAATCCTCGAATAATGCGGTCCTCCGTGTCCCACTCTTTCCACTGATCCACGCTTTCCAGCGGTCCACTTACGACGGCTTTGACGATATTGAATTTCCTGAATCTTTCATAGGTCTCTTCAAAATGAGTTTTCTGTGTTTCCGGCCCACTAGTTCCATAGGGATCCTTGATCCCGTAGGAGACCCCTTTGTTGTATGAATGAATATGAAAATCAATGATCGGCGGACGTTCCTCCGCAAACAGACAAGATGTCAAAAGTACAAAAAGGAGCGTTGCTGCAATTTTCATAGTTTTGTCCTGTTTTTCCCCTATCCCTAACGAACCGAATATGCGGTGTATCTCCCTTTATTCTGGCGTTATACCGGGTAGATTCTTCTTTTTCATTTCAGATATCGCCCTGCCCATACACGAACGGCGCCTAGCCGTTGCCCGAAGGGCCAAGGAGCGCCAGCGACGCAGCGTGTATGGTGCTGTTATTCGAAGTCGAATCTCCAAAGAGTGGATTGGGACATAGAACGCTATGATGTTTTATCCAGGCAAATCTGGTCCAAAATCTTCCTAAACGCGGTCGGTGAAATTCCACTCTCAACCTTCTTTTTAATCTCAATAGCACAACTTTGGGTCCCTATGTGTGTAGTGTCCACTTCAATATCGTACACGCCAAGAGCATGAACACTTTCTAATTGAGACTTTACCACCCCCATTTTGTGGTTTCGCATAGCTTCGCGTTTTTCGAGCTCATGTAATTCACAATGGACCCCTACGAAGAAAACGGTAAAATGAGATAGCAATAAGACGCATTCTATAAATTCATGCTCCTCGCTAAGTATATGATCGACGATCACATTGTTATTTGTCGAGGCGAGGGCTGCTATGCCATGATGCGCACCTGAAATTGCGGCGCGGATGGCCTTATGGTTATCTGGATTTTCAAAAGTGCGGAATCGCTCAGGAAGAATGCTCAGAGCACTGTCTAATCCAACGAGTAAATAGGGCTCGTCGAAGAGATCCTGAAGAGCTAATGCAATACTTGTTTTACCTGCGCTTGAGGCACCATTTAAAAATACAATAACCCCTTGAGTCATGCTGATCCTTTAAATAGTCTACAGCAAAAGTCGGTGTATTTCGATTTCGTATAACTTCCTTATTGCCGAACTCTTCACCCCATTTTACTACGGATTAATCAGTATAGCAACTGTTAATCGGAACTTTCTGTTTCGCTTTTGCCATTTATGTTATCCAGCGGCGAACGAATACGTTTCAGGTTTTTTTGCGTCACGTGGGTATAAATCATGGTCGTCTCCGGCCTGGTGTGGCCCAATAACTCCTGGACATAGCGCAGGTCTGTGCCGTCTTCCAGCAAATGCGTTGCAAAACTGTGCCGCAAGGTATGCATGGTCACGGGTTTGCTCGTGCCTGTTTTTCCTTTGGCCCGCTGAATTACTTTCTGCACACTTCGCTCAGTCAAATGCCTGCCGGGGCGGGCGCCTGGAAATAGCCATTTCTCAGGGCGAACCGCTTTCCAATAAAGACTCAGCGTTTGCAATAAGACTTCGGACAAGGTCGTGTAGCGGTCTTTGCGGCCTTTGCCCTGGCGCACCCTGATTAACCCCCGGTCCCGATCAATATCTTCGACTCGTAGCCGCACAACTTCACCTACTCTCAAGCCCGCTGAATAGGCGGTTATCAGGACGGTCCGGTGTTTGATATTATCCAGTGCTCCCAGAATATCGAGGACTTCTCTGCGGCTCAATACTACGGGCAGATGGCTGGAGGGCCGTGGTCGTGGCAGATCTTCGAGAACCGCATCTTTTTTTAGGACAAATTTATACAGGAATTTGATGGCGCTGACCACTTGGCTCTGGTACGAGCGAGAAATTCCATTCTGGTCTATCAGGTGAAGAATATAGCCTCTCAGATCGTTGGTTGAGAGTTGAACGGGTGGCTTGTCAAAGTAGTCGAGGAAACGAAGCAGGTGATTGCGGTACACTTTACGCGTTTTGGGGCTGTAGCCGCGCAATTTCATCTCGTCTTCTACCGGGGCTATATACGTTTTCTGCCGTTCCGAGAGCATAGTCCAACGACGCCGGGTGACTGGAGCCGGGCGTGCGGGACGTGGGGTGAAAAAACGCACAGGATCGCAGCCGAACTGGCGTTCGAGCGCGGTTAGGGTGTCGCTATTATAGGGAACGCTCCAGAATTTTTCAGTTTTATGCCAACGCCGTCCGGGGATCTGCTTAATGCGTGTTACGGCGTCGGGGTGGAAGTCGAAGCGTACGGCGATCCGGCCGTTTGCAAGTGCACTGAGGGAAAGTCCGGAGATGGTGGGTAAGGTAGGGATGGATGGCATAGGTTTTCTCCTAGTTTTAAGGGGATGGTGGAGAAAACCGTCAAATTTGGTGCCAGGAATGGTTGCCCGGGGATGTGGGTGGATAATGAGTCGCTGAATTAACAACAGACCAAGAAAAGGTGACAGAGTGGGAAGAAAAGGTGACTACTATACGCAGAGAAAGGCCCCAGTAGCCACTACAGCCACTGGGGCCATGGAAGTTTAGGTATTATGGGCTGTTATTGGTATCGATGGGGGCCTCGTCCTTTTCCAAAAAGCGCTCAATGCTGTTATGGGTGGCCGGGCCGGTGCGGAAATCGGCGATCCAGGGCTGGCGGAAATAGGCTTGGTGTTGGCGCGATAGACCCTCCAGCACAGCGGCGGGCATCGTCAGTCGGTGCCAGTGGGTGGCCAGATGGGCGTAGGCGCTTAAAATGGAAACGCGCGGGGTGTCGCGTTGCCAGTGGGGACCGGCGTGGCACAGGTTTTCTGTGAAGAAAATGGCGCTGCCGGCCGGGCATTCGTAGCTGGTGAGGAATTCGCTGCGTTTGTCCGGCTCCAGCGACATATGGTCGGGGTGCATGGGGAAATTGGCTTTGTGGCTTCCCGGGATAAAGTGAGTGGCCCCGTCCTCCTTGCTGATATCGGTCAATTCGATAACCACCCGCACCATGCCGGCGTGGATGCGGCCGTTGGCGCAGCGGTAGCCGAAAATGGGGTCTATCTGGCCGGGACCGCCGCCGTGCAGGTCGCCGGCCCATTCGCCTTTTTCACGCCAGACGCAAAAGGAGCCTTCCATACGGACTTCGGGGCCAATGATTTCGTGTAGCACGCCCAGCACTTGGGGATGGTCGATAATAACGCTGGAAGGGCCACTGGGCACGGCCCGGTGCTCGGGCGGCAGCGATTCGGGGTCGTGCTTAATGCGGTCTATCTGGTCGATTATGGCGGCTATTTCATCGGCGCTCAGGATGGCCGGGCGCACCAGGAAGCCGGTCAGGTCAAAGCGGAATTTCTCTTCGTCGGTCATGGCCAACGGCTCTGCTTGAGTCATGGAGACCCTCTTTTTGGATGGAAGGCAAGGAGATGGGCCGGCGGGGCTTGTGGGGCCAGGCGGCTTTTACCAAGTTAGGGGTGATTGGGCGCCCGTTGCGCTACTATCAGCTTGCGGGTGCTTGCAGCGAGTAAAATATTCCATTGTCGCATTATATATAATGAGTAGGCAGGAGAGGCTATGAGTCAACCCATCGTACCGATGTTGATCGGCTCGGAATGGATGGAAGTAGAGGTGGAGGAATACGGATCGGTGCACAACCCCTCCACCGGCGAGGTGATTGCCCGCACGCCTCTGGGCAGGGCCCAGCAGGTGGACCAGGCGGTGCAGGCGGGGCAGCGTGCCTTTGCCCACTGGAGCCGGGTGCCGGCCCCAGACCGGGCGCGGGTGATGTTTGCCTACCGCGAGCTTTTGGAAGCGCAGTTCGACGATATCGCCCGGCTTATCTGTCGGGAAAACGGCAAAACGCTGGACGAGGCCAAGGGCGATGTGCGCCGCGGTCTGGAGGTCGTCGAATTTGCCTGCGGCATTGCCCATTTGGCCAAGGGCGAGCATTTGCCGCAGTTGGCCGACGGCATCGACGGCACTACCATGCGCGAGCCCATAGGCGTCTGCGCCGGAATCACGCCGTTTAATTTTCCGGCGATGGTGCCCATGTGGATGTACCCCATCGCCATTGCCTGCGGCAATGCCTTTATACTCAAGCCCAGCGAGAAAGTGCCGCTGACGGCTAATAAGCTGGGCGAGTTGTTTTTGCAGGCGGGGTTGCCCGAGGGGGTTTTCAATATTGTCCACGGTGGGCGGGAGGTGGTAGACGCCTTGTGCACCCACGCCGGTATTGCGGCGGTCAGCTTTGTCGGCTCGTCGCCGGTGGCCAAGCACGTGTACGAAGTGGGCACGTCGCACGGCAAGCGGGTGCAGGCGGCGGGTGGGGCCAAAAACATTCTGCTGGTGATGCCCGACGCCGAGCCCGACGCTACAGTGCGGGCGGTGATGGGGGCGGCTTTTGGCTGTGCCGGGCAGCGCTGCATGGCCGGCTCGTTGCTGGTGGGTATTGGTGAAGCCGCCGACCCTTTGCGCCAGCGTATGGTGGCGGCCATGGACCAGTTGCGGGTCGAGGATACGTTGGACAATCCGCAGGCGGAAATGGGGCCGGTCATCGACGCGGCGGCGCAACAGCGTATACGGACCACCATTGGTGCGGCGGCGGCCCAGGGGGTTGCGGTGGCGCGCGACGGGCGTGAAGGGGTGCCGGAACAGGGCTTTTTCGTCGGGCCGACGTTGCTCGATCAGGTAGAGCCGCACCACCAGGTCTTTGACCAGGAAGTCTTTGGGCCCGTGCTGTCCATGTTGCATCCGCCCGATTTATCGGCGGCCATCGAGTGGTGCAACAGCCTGCCCTTTGGCAATGGCGCTTCCATTTTTACCACCAACGGGGCGGCGGCGCGGGAATTTGCCCAGGGCATCCAATGCGGTATGGTCGGGATCAATCTGGGGGTACCGGCGCCGATGGCACAATTTTCTTTTTCGGGCTGGAACGGGTCTTTTTACGGCGATTTGCACGTCCAGGGTATGGAAGGGGTGTATTTCTATACGCGGCAGAAGACAGTACTGACCCGCTGGGGCTCTAATTACGGCAGCGTCCAGGGCTGGTGGGCATAAGGAGGAAGGGCAATGAGCAAGGATAGCGCGTTTGAGATGGCGGCCTCCAATATCCGCTACGGGGCGGGGGTGAGTCGGGAAGTGGGTATGGATCTGGTCGATAGGGGTCTAAAACGGGTATTGGTGGTGACCGATCCAAATTTGGTCGAGCAGCCGCCGGTGCAGCGGGTGGTGGAATCTATCCGCAAAGAGGGGGTCGAATTCGTCCTCTTCGATAAGGTGCGGGTCGAGCCGACCGACCAGTCTTTTAAAGAGGCCATTGAGGTAGCCCGGGAAGGCGCCTTTGACAGCTATGTCGCGGTGGGTGGTGGCTCGGCCATTGATACGGCCAAGGCGGCCAATCTGTACTCGACGTACCCGGCCGATTTTTTGCACTATGTCAACGCCCCCATTGGCCAGGGGCAGCCGGTGCCCGGTCCCCTCAAACCGCTTATTGCCGTGCCGACGACAGCCGGAACCGGCAGCGAGACTACGGGGGTGGCCATTTTCGATCTGGTCGAGATGCAGGCCAAGACCGGTATTGCGCATCGCTATATGAAGCCGACGCTGGGGATTGTCGACCCGGAGAATACCCGCACCTTGCCGCCGGCGGTGGCCGCCTCCACGGGGCTGGATGTTTTGAGCCACGCGCTCGAATCGTATACCGCCATGCCTTTTGATCAGCGGCCCTTGCCCGAGCGGCCCTTGCTGCGGCCGGCGTATCAGGGCTCCAACCCCATCAGCGATCTGTGGGCCTTGCAGGCCCTGGAGATGGTGGCGCAGTATTTGCCGCGCGCCGTTGCCGATCCTCAGGACGACGAAGCCCGAGGGCAGATGATATTGGCCGCCGCCTTTGCCGGTATTGGCTTTGGCAACGCCGGAGTGCATTTGCCGCACGGCATGTCGTATCCGGTGGCGGGGATGGTGAAGACGTTCGTACCGCCTGGTTATGCAGTGGACTATCCGCTGGTGCCGCACGGTATCGCGGTTATCCTCAATGCCCCGGCGGTATTCCGTTTTACCGCGCCGGCCTGTCCCGAGCGGCATTTGCGGGCGGCTCAGGTGCTGGGGGCCGATACGGAGGGGGTGGAGCTGGCCGCTGCGGGTAATGTGCTGGCCGATTGCCTGATCCATATCATGCGGCGCCTGGATATGCCCAACGGCTTGGGCGCCATTGGCTATGGGCGCGAGCATATCGACGGGCTGGTGCAGGGCACGTTGCCGCAGCACCGGGTGACCAAATTGGCGCCCAAGCCCGCCGGCGAAGAGGAATTGGCCGCCCTGTTCGAAGACGCGTTGAGTTATTGGTAGTCCATGACGCGCCGCTTTTGCCTGAGCGCGCCGGCTACGTCGGCCAATCTGGGCCCGGGTTTCGATTGTCTGGGGTTGGCGCTGGATTTGCGCCATCGGTTGCAGGTCGTCGAGGAGCAAGGGCGGGGGGTGTCAATTGAGGCCGCAGGGGAAGGGGCCGAACTGGTACCGCTGGATGAGGACAATGCCATATACCAGGCGATGGCGCGGGTTTTTGCGCGCACCGGGTACCGGCCGGGCCGACTGATTTTGCACTCGCAAAACGGCATTCCACTGGGCTCTGGGCTGGGCAGCAGCGCGGCGGCAGGGTTGTTGGGGCTGGCGGCTGGGATGTTGTTGAGTAGGGGGGGAATAGATCGGGAGGAATTGCTCAAAGCGGGTGTCCAGGGGGAGGGGCACCCCGATAATATGGTGCCCTGTCTAGTGGGGGGGATTACCGTAAGCGTATGGGAACAAGGCCAACTCGACTACGTCCGCCTTGAGCCGCCGGACGACTTGGTCGCGGTAGCGGCGGTGCCCGATTTTGCTTTGCCGACGCGGCGGGCCCGGTCTGTGTTGCCGGACCAGGTATCTTTTGCCCAGGCAGTGGGCAACCAGGCGCGTGTCGGTTTGCTGGTGGCGGCGCTGGCTACGGGACGCCTTGAATTATTAATCCAGGCCATGGAAGACGTATTGCATCAGCCCTACCGGGCGGCGTTGGTGCCGGGTCTGGAAGCGGTGCGCCAGGCGGCGTTGAGGGCCGGGGCGTTGGGGGCGGTGTTGAGTGGTGCCGGACCGACCGTACTGGCTTTGGTGCGGCGGGGGCATGAGGGCATAGGAGCGGCGATGCAGGCCACCTGGGGCGGGTCGGGGGTGGTGGCCCGGCCCTTGGAACTGGGGATCGATCGGGTCGGCTTGCAAGTCGAGAGCGCTTAGGTGATTTTCCGCCAATAATGGATCTTCTGCAAGAAGCCGAACAATGGCGCCAACGCGCCCGCCTGCAAGAGTACTGGGAGCCGGCCATTGATAAGATAGGCCGGGATCTGGACCTGGCCTGCAGGTCGGTGCAGGGCGATTTCAATTCAAATAACGCCGTCTTTACCCTCGACCGCCGCTATATAGTCAAACTGTACGCCCCCGATCAACGCGCCTCGGCCGGTGTTGAAGAAGAGGCCCTGCGGTTGTTGGCGGCCAATTCGGGGCTGTCCGTACCGCCGCTGCTGGGCGTCGGCGAATTAGCCGGACCTTTGGCCTGTCCCTATATCGTCATGGGGCTGATACCCGGCCAACCGTTGGATCGGTTGCGCGGTCGCCTCAGCGCGGGTGAGCGTATCGATATCGCCGGTCAATTAGGTCGGGCTATGGCCCTTTTCCATCGCACGCCTATCTCTGCCCAGGCGCCAATACGGCGTGCTCAGGGAGGGTGGGATTCCCTATGCCAGGCCCGGCGTCGGCAACTCTATGCGGATTTGGACCGGCTCGATGGATGGCCTGCTCGTCTGTTGACTCAATTGCGCGCTTTTGCCGTTTCGCCGCAGGTCGATGCCTATCTGCGGGAGCCCCAGGTTTTGGTGCACGGCGATTTAACCTGTTATCACGTCTATGCCCGACAGCGGGCCGGCCGTTGGCGTATTGCCGGGCTTATAGATCTGGGCAATGCCCTGATGGCTCCGCCCGAATACGAATGGGTCGATCTGTGGCTGCAGACCTTTGAACGCGATGTGCGGGCTGCCCGCGCTTTTTTTCAGGCGTACCAACCGGGCCTGGTTATCGACGAGAATTACCGCCGCCGGTTGCTGGCCGTTTTCCTCCACAGTTGGGAGGCGATCCCGCAGTTGCTGGCTCATCTCAAGGCCGAGCGCGCCCCGGTTATGGAGAATATGCAGCAATTGCTGGACTGGCTTTGGCCGCCGCAATTGGCCGCTATTTGAAGGAGCGAACGGGCATATATCGGCTTGCGATAAGAACTCTACTTGACTGGTGGACCAATATCTTGCTGGCTGTAAAGCAATCGACTATGCTTAGCCCAACGTAGGGTTGAGAAATACTGTCGTCCGAGTCCCTTGGGTAGGCTGGCTGGAAGGTGGGCAGTAATGTCTGAGGGGCCGTAGGCCCCGAGTTCGCTAGCATCCTTCGGATGCGCGGTCTGCGACGCACTGCCCGCCTGGAAGCCGGCCCACCCAAGGGGCGTCCAAGCAGCTGGTCCACTTTCACTGGTAGTCAAACGAGACAAAATGGCTTTGAATCCAGAGCACAGCGCTGACAAATCATGGGCCCTGTACGATAGGGCCTTAGAATATATCCCTATGGGAACCCAGACCCATTCCAAGGCACCCCGAGAAGCGTTGCGCGGGGTGGAGCCCTGTTTTATTGAACGGGGCGAAGGCTGCCGCATCTGGGATGTGGACGGCAACGAGTATATCGATTTTCGCAACGGCCTGGGCCCCATTATTCTGGGCTACCGCTTTCCGGCGGTGGACGAGGCGGTGCGGTGGCAATTGGAAAAAGGCACGGTATTTAGCTATGCTCACCCGCTCGAAGTGGAGGTGGCCCAGCGATTGGTCGAAATGGTCCCCAGCGCCGAACGGGTACGTTTCCTTAAGACCGGCGGCGAGGCCATGGCGGCCAGCCACCGCCTGGCCCGGGCCTTTACCGGGCGCGATCTGATCGTTTCCTGCGGCTACCACGGCTGGATCAATTCCATGGGGCGGTCGGGCGTGCCCCAAGCCATGCGGGACCTGTACTGCGATATCCCCTGGGGGGACGGTGACGCCTGCCGCGCCTTGCTGCAAGAACGGGGGCGAGAGGTCGCCGCCATCAGTGTCGCCTGCGGCTACGCCGATATAGAAAAAGGGGGCGATTTTTTGCCCCTGTTGCGGCAATTGAGCCAAGAGTGCGGCGCGCTGCTCATTTTTGACGAGATTGTCACCGGCTTCCGCCTGGCCCCGGGCGGGGCGCAAGAATACTTCGATGTGGTGCCCGATCTGACGGTGCTGGCCAAGGGCATCTCCAACGGCGTGCCGCTGTCGTGCTATGCCGGGCGCCGGGATATTATGGAAACGGTGCAGGAGGTGGTGATTTCTTCGACCTACGGGGGCGATACCCTGGGCCTGGCGGCGGCGAGGGCGGTGCTGGATACCTACGCCAGTGAAGACGTAATTGGGTATTTGTGGGCGCGCGGTCGGCAATTGCACCAAGGGTTGGCCGCCATCGCCGCCGAATTGGCGGTGCCGGTGGGTTTTGCGGGGTTGCCGCCGTTGGGGCAGTTGCAGTTTTCCCATGCCGACAGCAGCCGCAACGGGGCGCTGATGATGCGTTTCGAAGGCGAATTGCTGCAGCGCGGGGTGGTGGTGTTTTCGGTCTGCTATACCAATTTCTCCCACGGCCAGGACGATATCGATGAGGCGCTGGCGGCCATGCGAGAAGGTTTGGTTGTCATGCAGGCGGAGGGCTTATTCGATGCGTGAGCGCGGGATTGTCGATATCAACGCATGGACCGGGATCTGGGGCACTTTCCCGGTTGAGGGCACGGTCGAACAGGTGCGGGCGCGGTTGCAGGGGGTGGGGGTCGGGCGCATTTGTCTGGCGCCATTGGAGGCGGCTTGGGGCCATAATCCCCACGTCTGCAACCGGGTGGTATACGCGGCGGCGAAACGCTTTGCCGATATCGATCCGGTGCCGGTGATCGACCCGACCATTGCCACCTGGGCCGAGGAAGTGGAAAAGGCCCGGCGACACCCCAGGGTGCGGCTGGTCAAGCTGCTGCCCAATTACAGTCAGTATAGCGTTGCTGATGCGGGGGATTTGCTCGCCGCCTTGGCGGCGGCGGGATTGGCGGCCATTGTGCAGATTCGCCTGGAAGACCAGCGGCGTCAGCATCCCTTAGCGCAGGTGCCCGATACGCCTATCGAGTGGGCACTGGAGGCGGCCCAGCTGCAGGGCGATTTGCCGGTGGTCATTGGCGGGGCGGCCTGGAGCGCTATCCGCACCCAGGGGGCGGCGCTGTTGGAGCGGGACAACCTGTGGGCCGATATCTCTCAGGCCGACGGCATGGATTCGGTGGCGGTGATGGTGCGCGAGGGGCTGGGCGGTAAATTGCTATTTGGCTCCCACGCCCCGCTCTTTGAGCCCTTGGCCGGAGTGGCGCGCGTGGTGGCCGATCTGGAGGACGAGACGGCGCTGGCTATATTGGCGGGCAACGCGCGAATTTTATTGGGGGATTGAATGGCCCCACAGAAGCAAGGATAGCGGAGCAGTTTATGGAACGAAACAAGCGCGGGGCGCCGCTGGATATGAGTCCCGAGGAATTCCGCCGTGCAGGGCACGCCCTGGTAGATCGCATCGCCGATTTTTTGCGCGCTATGCCACAGGGGGCAGTGACCGCAGGAGAAAATCCGGCCCAGGTGCAGGCGGCTCTGGGGAGGGCGGGGCTGCCGCAGGAGGGCATGGCGGCGGAAGCCCTATTAGAAGAGGCGACGGGTTTGTTGTTCGATCATTCGCTGTTCAATGGGCACCCGCGCTTTTGGGGCTATATCACCTCGTCGGCGGCGCCCATTGGCGCGCTGGGCGATATGCTGGCGGCCACGGTCAACGCCAATGTCGGCGGTTGGAGTCTGTCGCCCATGGCCAGCGAAATAGAGCGTCAGACGGTGGCTTGGTTGGCCGAGTTGATCGGCTATCCGGCTGGCTGCGAAGGGTTATTGGTCAGCGGCGGCAATATGGCCAATATGGTGGGTTTTTGGGCCGGGCGTCGGGCCCAGGCAGAGTGGGATATCCGTGGCCAGGGCGTGGCGGCGGGACCGCAATTGCGCGCCTATGTATCGCAGGAGACCCATACTTGGGTGCAAAAGGCGGCCGATCTGGCGGGGTTGGGTACGGCGGCGGTGCGCTGGATTGAGACCGATGACCAGCAGCGGCTCGATATTGTGGCCTTGGAGCGGGCCGTCGCCGCCGATCTGGCGGCGGGGGATTGCCCCTTTTTAGTGGTGGGCACGGCCGGGACCGTGGCTACCGGGTCGGTCGATCCGCTTGTCGATTTGGCGGCGCTGTGTCGCCAGCAAGGCTTGTGGTTTCACATCGACGGCGTCTATGGGGCCTCGGCGGCGGTGGTGCCGCAAATGGGGGCGCTGTTGGCCGGGCTGGAGCTGGCCGATTCCATCGCCCTAGATCCACACAAATGGCTCTACGCCCCGTTGGAGGCCGGCTGCGTTCTGGTGCGCCAAAAGGGGGCCCTGGTCGATGCCTTTAGTTTTCAGCCCTCCTATTACCATCTCGAAGAAGGCGGTTCCGAACCGCCGGTGAATTATTTTGCATACGGGCCGCAAAACTCGCGCGGTTTTCGCGCCCTCAAAGTTTGGTTGGCACTGCGTCAGGTGGGCCGGGCTGGCTATGAAAAAATGATCGGCGACGATATTGCCCTAGCGCAGTTATTGTATCGAAACGTGGAGGAAGAGGCCGAATTGGAGGCCTTCAGTTGTCGGCTCAGCATTGCCGTTTTTCGCTATGTGCCTCCGCACCTGGGCCCGGCGGCTGCGGGAGCGGATGACTATCTCAACGAATTGAACAAGGAACTACTGAGTCGTTTGCAGGCCGGCGGTCAGGTCTATCTATCCAACGCCGTGGTCGACGGGCGTTTTGCGTTGCGGGCCTGCATTGTCAATTTTCGCACCCAGCAAAGTGATGTGGAGGCGTTGCCGGCTATGGTTGTGCAAATGGGGGGCGCCCTTCATGAGGAACTACGCGGTTAACGAGAATTAGCAGGGGATAACAAATGGGCATACTCGAACGTTTTTCGCTGGCCGGCCGCATCGCCCTGGTCTCGGGCGGGGCCGGGCCGCAATTTGGCAGCAGTCTGAGCGAAGGGTTGGCCGAGGCCGGGGCCACGGTGATCACGGCGTCGCGCTCGTTGGAGCGCAACCAGGCTTTTGCCGCCGGGCTCAAAGAGCAGGGATACAGCGCCCACGGCATGGAACTGGATATCGGCAGCCACGAATCTATTGCGGCCCTCAAGGCCCGCGTAGTGGAGGAATTTGGCCGCCTCGACGTGCTGGTCAACAGCGCCTTGATGGGCCAGGGAGGTGGCTTTGACGAGCAGACGCCGGACCATTGGTTGGCCAGCGCTCAGGGCAATATGGTGGGTCTGTTCGCCATGTGCAAAGCGTTTGTGCCGGGGATGGTGCAGCAAGGTAAAGGCTCCATTATCAATATCTCCAGCATTTACGGCGTGGTGGCCAACGACCCCAGTCTGTACGAGGGCACGGATATGAAGCAGCCGCCCGATTATACCTTTGTTAAGGGCGGCATGATCAATTTTACCCGCTATCTGGCCAATTATTACGGCAAGCAGGGGGTGCGGGCCAATTGCATCTGTCCCGGCGGTTATTTCAACGAGCAACCGGGGCCGTTCGTCGACAACTACAATAAACGGGTGCCGGTGGGGCGAATGCTGGAAAACGACGATATCAAAGGGGCGGCGGTCTTTTTGGCCTCGGATGCTTCGCAGTATATCACCGGTACCGAATTGATGGTCGACGGGGGGTGGACGGCGCTATGAGAATTTATCGGCGCTACGCCGAGCTATTGCAGCATGTGCAGGAATTGGGCCGACCGCAGCGGGTGCTGGGACGGACCCTGGACGGCTCGCCGGTGGTGGCGGTCAAAAGCGGCGGCGATAAGACGCCAGCTATTTTTATTAGCGCTGGAACGCATTCGACCGAGCACGCCGGTGTCAGCGCCGCCGTGGCCCTTATCGAGGGGCTGGATACCGAGCACCAGGTGTGGACCATTCCAACGCGCGACCCGGTCGGTCTCAACGGCTACGGCTACGCTTTGAGTCTGGGGCTGGGGGCCGAGCCGGAAATAGAATCCTTTGATCAGGTGGAAGATCTACTGCGCGCTGAAGGCGAGGTGCTATTCGAGGAGGACGGCATGCTGCTGGCGTTGGTGGGGGAGTACGGCTATACCTGCAGCCGTCCCGCCCCCCAGCGCACTTGTCCGCAGTGGGCGATGTATTTGCGTTTGCAGCAAGTAGAACGGGAAGAACCGGCCGTGCTCGAAGCGCTCAAGGGGCGGCGGATCTATATGACCCCGGGGCAGGCGGGGGTGGAGGGCACCGGCGATTTTGGCCGCGCCTATACCTTGGTGGTCAGTCCGGCGGGTGAATTGCTGCATTTGAACCGCTTTCACGATACCGCCTGGGCGCCGGCGGAGGCCCGCTGCGCCCGCAATTTGATGGCCGAAATTCGCCCCGGGATCAGCTTTGACCTGCACGAATCGCAATTGATGGGGGACCGTTACTGGTTGTCGGCCCGGCACCAGGCCGACGCCGAGGACGAGGCTTGGGAGCAGAAGGCGGCCGGGGCCACCATTGCGGCGGTGGCGGCGGCCGGGGCGGTGCTGGCGGCCGACGACGATGTATTGGGGGGCGTGCCGTTGGAGGAGACTTGGTTTACCAAGACCGCCGAAGGAGTGTACTGGCTCGATGCCAATGTGCGCGGCGAGGGCCTCAATTTAATGGATTTTGCCTCGCGTCATTACGGTTTGGCTTTTGGTACTGAAATGGGCATGTACGGATCCTTCGAAGAGCGGGTAAAGCTGGGTATGCAGACGGTCGAGAGCGCGGTGGCGGTTTTTGCAGAAAGGTACCGATAAATATGTCTAAGTCGCTGGATTTAGAGGTGGCTTATTACCATTTGCCGCGCCGCGCCGGGGTACGCGAGGACCAGTTCGCCCGGCGGACCCTGTCGTGGTCGGTCCCGGTGGAGCAGGCGGCTTTGGTATTGGTAGACGTTTGGGGCGACCATTACGTGGCCACGCACCGCGACCGCTCGCGGCAGATAACGTTGGAGCGCATCATACCGGTGATCGAGGCCTTTAGAAACGTGGGTGGCACGATAATCCATGCGCCCAGCCCGGATTGCGCCCGCAAATACAGCCAGTGGTTGCAATACGCCGGCGACAGTGAAACGGGTGCTGGGGGTGGCGGCGGACAGGACGACTGGCCACCGGCCGATTTTCGCGCCCGCCGGGGGGAATACGAGCAATTTGCCCGTCCCGACGAGCCGGCCGACGAGGAATTCGATCGCATTATCGCCCAGCGCCATATCGTCCCGGAAGTGGCCCCCCAGGCGGGTGATTTTGTCGTCGTCAATGGGGCCCAGTTGCACCGACTGCTCAAACATCGCCGCATGCTGCATCTGTTCTATGCCGGTTTCGCCGCCAATATGTGCGTGCCCTTCCGCGATTACGGCATGCGGGCGATGAAGGACAGAGGCTACGAGGTCGTCCTGGTCCGCGATGGCACCTCGGCCATTGAAGTGGGCGATACATACGCGGATTTTCGTCTTACCGAAGCGGCGGCCATCGATGTCGAATTGAATATCGGTTATACCGTGACCAGCTTCGATCTGGTGGCGGCCTGTCAGCCTGGACAAGGGTGAGGGGGCGAGTATGAAAGTCGTCGATGTCGAGCGCATCCTGGTGGAAGTGCCTTTTACCGAGAGACAACAACGCATCACCCAGCGCACGGTGTACAGCTGGAGCGTTTTGGAATTGTGCAAAGTTACCGCTGATAGCGGCCATATCGGCTGGGGCGAGACGGTGGTGCACTATACGTACGGGCGGGTCAGCGACGCCAGCGTCGCCCGGGTGCTGGGTCAAAGCCCGGCTGCCTGCATGCACGACGACAGTCTGGGGGCTGGTCTGCAGATGGCCCTGTTCGATCTGGTCGGGCAGATAATGGAGGTGCCGGTCTACCAGTTAATGGGGCGTAAGGTGCGGGATTGGACGCCTATTTCGTGGTGGTGCAGCCACGCCTCGCCCGAGGATTGGGCGGCCGAGGCGGCCCAGGCGGTGACTGAGGGGTATACCAGTTTCAAGACCAAGCCGCGGCCTTGGTGGGATAGTGTTGAACAGGTCGAAACGGTGGCCGGGGTGGTGCCGCCGCAATTCAAATTGGATCTAGACCCCAACGGCTCGTTGCAGGACGCCGCCTCGGCCATTCCGGTGTTGAAAAGGCTGGCGCAGTGCAACAACGTGGCGATGTTTGAAACGCCCATTCCGCAAAACGATATCCTTGGCAATCGGCAAATACGCCGGGCGGTAGAGCGGCCTGTGGCTATGCATTTTGGTCAGCCGCCTTTTACGACGGTGCTGCGTGAAGAAGTTTGCGACGGCTTTGTTGTGGGCGGGGGGCAGAGCCAGGTGGTGCGTCAGGGCTTGCTTAGCGCCGAGGCCAATATGCCGTTCTGGCTGCAGCTGGTGGGGTGCGGTCTGACCACGACTTGGGCGGCGCATTTGGGGGCGGTATTGTCGCATGCCACCTGGCCGGCTATTACTTGCATCAATCTGTACAGCGAGCAATTATTGCAGCGGCGGCTAGAGGTGGTGGGCGGCTGCCAGGGGGTGCCCCAAGGACCGGGCCTGGGTGTTGAGGTCGACGAAGAGGCGGTGGCCCGCTTCCGGGTGCCACAGGAGAAACTCGATGCTTGTGGTCCCGGGCAGGTCTACAGTCCGCCCGAGCCGCGACTGATTAATACGGTGGTCTATGCCGACGGCACGTGTGTCCATATGGGGCGCATGGGGACCGGTTATTTTACCGGCGGCCAGGCCCCGGTTTATGCCGAAGGGGTGCGCTTGGAAACTCGAGCGGATGATGGCAGCGCCGACTGGGCTGAATTGTACCAGCGCGTGCAGCAGGAGCCGGTGCGGGGCCGTTGGTAAAGGGGAGGGACCGATGCATTTCAGCTCGTCCTATCTGGGCCTAGACGACCCCTGCCAATGGCTCCGGGGCAACCACCACGGCCATTCCACCGTATCGGACGGCGAGGGCGAACCGGCTGCCGTGGTCGCGGCGTACGAGGCGGCCGGCTACGATTATCTGGCCCTGTCGGAACACGATGTGCTGCTCGATCCGGGAAAATTGCAAGAGGATACGTCGCTGTGCTTAGTGCCGGCGGTGGAAGTGACTTCGCGTTTTGGCCAGACCCTGATGTATCTGGGGGCCGACCGGGTTTTGCCCGCCGGCGAATTGACGCCGCGGCAGATTATGGACCAGGTGCGACAAGCCGGCGGCTTGTTCATTTTTGATCACCCCAACTGGAAGCCGCGGCCCGATTATGCCGCCGACGAATTGCTCGACCAGATGGAGGGGCTGGTGGGGATGGAGATCTACTGCGGCGTTATCGAGCGGCTGGCGGGCGAGGCGCTGGCGACGGGGCGCTGGGACCGTCTGTTGAGCAAGGGGTGGCGCGTCTGGGGGCACGGCACCGACGACCAGCACCGGCGCGGGGATTATTTTATCGCCTGGAATTGCGTCCAGTGGCCCCGCAGCGAAAGTGTTTGGCCGGCAGGTCTGGTGCAGGCCCTGGCAACGGGGCGTTTTTACGCCTCTACCGGGGTGCGCATCGAGCGGGTCGGGCTGGATGGGGATGGGGCGGCGGTGGTCGAGGCCGAAGCCGACCAGATTCGCTGGATTGGCCGCCACGGTGTGGTGCTGCGCAAATGCGCTGGCGGGGCCGACCGACTAACGGTAGAGGAGGCCGTGGTCCTGGCCGGCGGCAAGGACCAATTGCTCTACGTGCGCGGCGAATGTCTAGGGCGAGGTGGAGCAGTGGCCTGGACCCAGCCCTTCTGGTTGGAAGAATGAGAGGGACGTATGCTGACTATAGTCAAGGGGCCGTATCTGCAGTGGCCGACGCGGGAGTCGGTGACCATTATGTGGGAGACTGGGCACGAGGCCACCGGTGAAGTGGTATACTGGGAGACGGCGCCGGTGGCCCACGGCCTGGCGGGCCGGGCCCGGACGCTGGAGGAGACCCAGCGGCGACTGCAAGAAAGGGGCCGGCGGCGGATCCATTCGATAACCTTGACCGGATTGCAGGCGGAGGCGGTCTACCATTACCGGGTGCGTTCGGTCGATGCCCAGGGCGACCAGGTGGAAAGCGACGTATACCCCGTGAAGACGGCGGTGCGGACAGAGACACCTTTTTCTTTTGCGGTGACCAGTGAGAGCGGCGGCTATGGCGACGGGGCTATCAACGACCGTATCTTTCCGCTTATCGCGGGCTTCCGACCCGATTTTCTGCTGATGGTGGGCGATGCGGTGGGCAACGGCCAGCGCTACCAGGATTGGGACGAGTTTTTCTTTGCCCCGGCGCGGAACTTACTGCATGATACGCCCTTTTACCTATGTCCGGGCAACCACGAGGAAAACGCCTCCTGGTTCTACGATTTGACGGCTTATCCGGCCCCGGGCAATTACTACGCGTTCGACTACGGCAATACCCGTTTTGTCGGGCTCGACAGCACGCCGATGGTCGATTTTATGGCCGATCGGCCCACCGGCCAATTGCAGCCAGGGGCGGCGCAGGTCGAATTCCTCGAGCGCCAGTTGGCCGGTGAGGCGCAGTGGAAAATTGTTTTTTTCCACTATCCGCCCTATGTATCGGGCGACTATCAGGTGGCGTCAATGCGGGCTCTGTGCCCCCTCTTGGAAGAGGCCGGCGTCGATCTGGTCTTCAATTCGCATACCATTGTATACGAGAGGAGCCATCCCCTTAAAGGAGGGCAACTGGCCCAGAGTGAGGGGACGGTTTATGTGGTGGCGGGAGGGTGTGGGGCCAAGCCCGATTGGTTTCATCCTCAACGGGCCTGGCATACGGCCCAGGCTCTGGCGGTACCCCATTTTGTCCAGGTAGTGGTGGCTGGTGGGCGCTTGGAATTGCACGCCTTTGATATGGAAGGGCGGTTGTTCGATTTGCTGGTGCTAGAGAAATGAGGTGTACCTTTTTGGTGGAGGGGCCAAGTATTGAGACTGTGGCCGCTGGAGGTTTAAAAAGAATTCTGAGGGATTGTAAAACAGGCTGATCGGGGCCCTCGACAGGGCTTGGTGGGGGAAGGGCTGCGGCGTACATTCAAGACGTATCTGAAAATCATTTGGGTGTCCGGGCTGCCCAAAGGCCTGAGTATACTATCTACGGCAGCCTTGCGCACTGCATCCACCGGGCATTTTTAGCCAATCTCCTAGCGACTTTGGGCCCGGTACTTACGGGGTGGGTTTTGCGGTTTTTTAGGGGCCCGCCCGGAGTAGTTGAATATGCCCCAACGACCTATTCGAGTTCTGCTTGTCGAAGACAATCCCATCCACGCCCGCCTAATCCAGAGACTGTTGGCCGAAGCGGGCGATCCTCCTTTCGAGTGGGAAGGGGCCGACCGGCTCAGTGCGGCTCTGGAGCGTCTGGACCAGGCCCCGCCGCAGGTGGTGCTGCTCGACCTGGTATTGCCCGACAGTCAGGAGATGGAGACCTTTGAACGGATCCGGGCGGCAGCCCCGGATATCCCGGTGGTCATTCTCACCGGCGTCGACGACGTGCGTTTGGCCGCCCGTATTGTCGAAGCCGGCGCCCAGGACTATCTGATTAAGACCCAGATAGACAGCCAGCGGCTGAGTCGGGCCATCCACTACGCCATTGAATTGATGCGGGCCCGCAGCGCCGAATGGGATTCGCCCATGCTGCGCCTGGCCCAGCAGCAGTTCCTCAAGGCCGCCCAGATCATGGATCTGGACTTTAATCTGCGCAAGCGGCTACTTTTCCCCGATCGCACCCAGGTGGTGACCTTCCCCTTCCGGCAGGATGAATACGGGCAGGTCGAGACCGTCTTTGGGTACCGGGTCCAGCACCTGCTGACCATGGGACCCACCAAGGGGGGCATTCGCTATCACCAGGACGTAAGTCTGGGTGAAGTGGCGGCCCTGGCCATGTGGATGACGTGGAAATGCGCCCTCATGCAATTGCCCTTTGGCGGCGCCAAAGGAGGGGTGCGCATCGACCCGACGTCGCTGTCGCGTCCCGAATTGCAGCGCCTTACTCGTCGTTATACTTCGGAAATTATCACCACCATTGGTCCGGAGCGCGATATTCCGGCCCCCGATATGGGGACCGACGAGCAGGTGATGGCCTGGATTATGGATACCTACAGTCAGCAGATGGGCCATGCTGTCCCCGCCGTGGTTACGGGTAAACCGGTAGTCTTGGGGGGCTCTCTGGGCCGCAAGGAAGCTACCGGCCGCGGTCTGGTATACCTGGTGGTGGAGGCGGCCAAACATATCGGTCTGGATCTGGAAGGGGCCAGCGCCGTGGTCCAGGGCTTTGGTAATGTGGGCAGCAATACGGCCCGTTTCCTGGCTCAAGAAGGCGTCCGCATTGTCGCCGTCAGCGATGCCACCACCGGGATCTACAACCCGGCGGGCTTGGAGGTGCAAGCCCTGCTCGAATATGTCGCCGAACACCGCTTTCTTAAGGGGTATTCCGAAGGAGATGAAGTCAGCAACGAAGAATTGCTGGAGCTGCCCTGCGATATCCTGGTGCCGGCGGCCATCCAGAACCAGATTACTCAGCACAACGCCGAGCGGATTCAGTGCCGCATTGTCGCCGAAGGGGCCAATGGCCCCACTAGCCTGGAGGCCGACGAGATCCTCGGACAGCGCGATATTTTTGTCCTGCCGGATATCCTGGGCAATGCCGGCGGCGTCACGGTCTCCTATTTCGAATGGGTCCAGGATACCCAGAATCTGATGTGGTCACTGGAGGAAATAAACCAGCGTCTGCACCAGATCGCCAGGGGGGCCTTTCAGCGGACTTTGGCCCGGGCCCAGCGCGACCAGGTCGATATGCGCACAGCCGCCCTGATTGAGGGTATCGAACGGGTGCAACAGGCCAAGCTCAGTCGTGGTTTGTTCCCTTGAGAAGCGGGGCTAAAATTTCGCTGGGCGGCGCTATTTCTTTGGGGCCTTTGTCCGTCTTGGGTGGCGCGCCGTTGCAGGGGCCTCTAAGGCGGTGATATGAGCGGCGCCGATCCTCAGTCCCAGGAATATCCGGACCCTCCTGTGAAGGAAACCCCAGAGGTCCATCCGTATATGCTGTTGGTGCTGCAGGGCGGGGTTTGGGCCGCCGGGGCGGCGCTGCTGGCGGGGGGCGTTCTGGTCCTTAGCGGTTGGTATTGGGATATCGATTGGCTCAAAAGCCTTTTGCACCGCGGCCTCACCCCAGTCAACCCGGTCGTCGCTGCGGCGGTTGGGTTGGCCGGTATCTCTTTGTGGCTGCAGCAGTCCAAAAGGGCTCGGTGGTGCCGGTTGGGGGCGGTACTGGGGGCGATTCCAGGACTTATCGCCCTGCTCGTCCTGTTGGGGGGCGAACCGGGTGTCGACCAATTGCTGTTTTTTGAGAGATTGGGCGCCAGTAGGATGGGGGCCAATACGGCGCTGGATTTTCTTTTGGTTGGATTGGCCCTGGCGCTGCTCGATGTGCGCATCTACGGGCGTTATTGGATCGCCCAGATCTGTGTCCTGGCCCTGGGTATTATATCGCTGCTGTCGCTGAGCCGCTATCTGTACAATATCCTGGTGCTGCAGGGGCTTGTTCGCTACAGTCCAATCGACTGGGATACGGCGCCGGTCTTCAGTATTTTGGCCCTGGGCCTGTTGTGCCTGCGTCCCACCCGCGAACCGGCGGCCACCATTATCAGCACCACGGCAGGTGGGAATATGGCGCGACAACTGCTCCCCGCCTGTTTTGTCGTGCCCCTGTTGCTCGACTGGATACGGCTCCAGAGCGCCAAGCACTATGGTCTGGAATACGGGCTGTCGTTGTTTGCGGTAGGGTCTATCCTGGCCTTCAATTTGCTCATCTGGCGCAATGCCCGCTCACTGTCCCAGGTCGATAGCGAACGCCGCGAGGCCGAGCGTCGGCTGCAGCAGAACAACCAGCGACTGGCTGCGGCCGCCCGCTCCGAGCACGAGGCCTACGAGGCGCTCAAGCGCAGTGCCGCCCAACTGCAGCGCTCTGAGGATGAATTGCGCCGGGCCGTGGGCCGGGCCGAACAGGCCGATCAGGCCAAGAGCGAATTCCTCGCCAATATGAGCCACGAGATCCGCACGCCCATGAACGGTATAATCGGCATGTCCGAACTGCTTTTGGGCACCGGCCTGACGCACCAGCAGCGGGAGTATCTCAATACCGTTTCCCAGTCGGCCGACGCGCTGCTGACGCTGCTCAACGATATTCTCGATTTCTCCAAGATAGAAGCGGGCAAACTCGGTCTGGAAGCCGTCGAATTCTCGCTGCGCGACAATTTGGGCGATACGCTGCATCTGCTGGCCCTGCAGGCGGCGGAAAAAAATCTCGAACTGATCTACCATATAGGACTTGGAGTGCCCGATAACCTGGTCGGAGATCCGGGGCGCCTCAGGCAGGTCGTGGTGAATTTGGTGGGCAACGCGGTCAAATTCACCGAGCACGGCGAGGTGGTGGTCGATGTCGAAGAGCGCCACAGGGCCCAGGACCAGGTGCGCCTGCACTTTTCTGTGCGGGATACTGGGCCCGGCATTGCGGCGGAAAAAATCGAGGCCGTTTTCGACCCTTTCACCCAGGCCGACAGCTCTATGGCCCGGCATTACGGGGGCACTGGTCTGGGCCTGTCTATCGCCTCCCAACTGATCGGTATGATGGGCGGCGGCCTGGAACTGGAGAGCCAGGTTGGCCAGGGCAGTGTATTTCATTTTGAGGCGGTTTTCCGGTTGGGGCAAGAACAGGCCGCCAGCGACGGACCGTCCTCGTTGGAAGGGGTGCGGATATTGGTGGTGGACGACAACCGGACCAACCGGAATATTCTCCAGGAACAGCTGCAGAATTGGGGGATGCGGCCGATCTGTGTCGATGGGGCGGAGGCCGCCTTGAGGGCTTTGCAGGAGGCCGGGGAGGAGGCCCCGTTCGCCCTGGTTCTATGCGATGTTATGATGCCCGGGGTCGATGGGTATGCCTTGGCCGAGCGCATAAGGGCCGGAGGCCTGTTGCAGGAGAGGCCGCTGCTGATGCTGTCGTCGGCCGGCCAGACCGAGGATCCCGAACGTCTGCGGACCTTGGGGATTGTGCGCTGTTTGACCAAGCCGGTCAAGCAGTCGGATTTGCTGGAGGCCATTGCCCAGGCCCTGGGCGCGCCGCTGTTGTACGAGTCGGAAGACGTTGCCGCGGTTGGCCAGGTAGTTGCTCGTCGTATCCTGTTGGCCGAGGACGGATTGGTCAACCAGAAAGTGGCCGTCCGCCTGCTCGAACAGCGGGGCCATGTAGTGACGGTGGCCAATAACGGCCGGGAAGCGCTCAACGCTGTGGAGGCGGGCTCCTTTGACTTGGTCCTGATGGATGTGCAGATGCCCGAGATGGACGGCCTTGAGGCCACCGCCCGTATCCGCCAGCGGGAAGAGGAAGCGGGCGGTGGCCGCGTCCCGATAGTGGCCATGACGGCCCATGCCATGAAGGGAGATCGGGAGCGCTGTCTGGAGGCGGGTATGGACGATTATATGTCCAAGCCGATCCGGGCCGAAAATCTGTATGCCATGGTCGAGCGTCGCGCCGCCCTCCCCGAGCCTGTCGCGGATCCAGTGGAGCACGACCTGGGAGTCTGGAGCGAGGCTTTGGAGCGGCTCGGCGGGGACGTGGAGACACTGCGGGATCTGGCGGGGTTGTTGTGTGGGGAAGCCCCCAAATTGATGCACGAGATCGATCAGGCTATTGCCCAGGTCGACGCCCCGGCGTTGCGGCGTGCGGCGCATACGCTGAAAGGCTCGGCCGATGTCTTTGCGGCGCACCCCACAGTAGCGGCGGCGCTGCGGCTTGAGACCATGGCCCGCGAAGGGGTCTGGGAGGGGGTGGCCGAGGCGCGGGCCGGGTTGGCGGCCGAAGTGGAGCGGTTGTTGCCGGAATTGCAGGACCTGAGCGTGGTGGGCGGGTAGATCGGGCCGCCTCTATGAATCCCTTTCGCCGGCGCGGATAAGGGCGGTCAGTTCCGAAGGGATCTGACATTGGAGCAGGGCGGTGCGAGCGGCTTGGGTCTGCAACAGGGCGGCGATTTGGGCCAACAGAGGGATATAGCCGTGGTAATTCTGTTCGGGGGTTAGCAGCAGGAAAATGAAGTGTACTGGCTTGCCGTCGGCGGCGTCGAAATCGACGCCGCCGGGGCAGATGGCCATAGAGCCGATGACGGCGGGAATATCGGCGATGGGGGCGTGGGGGATGGCGATGTGGCGTCCCAGGCCGGTGGAGGATTTGTGTTCGCGGTCGAAGGCCGCCTTGAGCACCTTCTGACGCTGGGAGGCGGGCACTTGCTTCTCCTCGACCAGAGCATCGACCATCTGGGTGATGGCATCCCATTTGTCCCGGGGACGGAAATTGAGCCGTATGGTATGTTCCCAAAAGACCTGGCTCAGGCGCGCCTGTTGGGCCGCCGAGGAGCGCACCATGAGCACCGAGCAGGGCGCCTGGTTGGCAATTTCGTCGGGAATGGAACCGGCGAGGAAGTTTTCCTGCCGCCAGTCGTTAGAGGCGCCCAGGATAATCAAATCGTCGGCCTCGGCGCGTTCGACGATTGGGGGAATGACCTGGGTCGAGGGCAATACGGTGATAGAGGCGTCGATATTGAGGAGCCGCAGTTGTAGCTGCGCGTTTTCCCGGAGTTGCTGGCAATAGCGCAGCAGAATGGGATCGTTGGGCCGGCATACCGGGTCGCGGGCAATGCGCAGGATCTCCAGGTCGACCTGCCAGAATTGGGCTAGATCGTAGGCGATTTGGATCCCCATCAGGGCGTTGGCCCCTCCTGAGGAAGGGACCAGGATGCGCCGGGGCCGCTGGAAATTCCGGTCTTTGAGGATGAGGGTATCGACGTCTAAGAGTTTGGCCAGGGCGCGGTTGTCGGAGCGCTTGACGGCATTGCCGTCGACCGCGTCGTACCAGCCCATGACCATCATATTGCAATTCCAGCGGCGCACCGCCCGCTGGATTTCCTCCGTCACGGTTTCGCCCCGTTCCAGGTGGGCTATGGCCCCCACGTCCATATCGGTGGCGGTCTCGACGGCCTGTTGCAGCAGCTCGTCGATATGGGCAACCGGGGCGGCACGGGGCGTTTCTATATGGGTGAGGTGCAACTCGCCCCAGGGTTTGGAGGCCAGTACGGCCCCCAGACGCACCAGGGCCTGTTCGTTCTGGGGGCTTTTCAGGGGCACTAAGATGCGGGGGGCGACGGGCGGCATGGGAATTGGGGCCGTTGGCCGGTTGGTGTGGAGGCGGTGTAGGCAATCAAGATAAGTAACTGGACTTTTGCAAAAATCAGGTGAGGGCAAGATGGTCCATAATCTTTGCGATCTCCCATTTAGCATCCGTTGCTTGTTGAATGGCCCAGGTCAGCGTCTTGCCCAAGACCTCTTTGGCAACGG